>Ga0209746_1000286_pt1 | contig 27074 bp, 22 predicted proteins | sample BarGraNGADG00211_3_FD_184496 | JGI IMG/M metagenome (GOLD analysis project Ga0209746, IMG submission 184496) | Arctic peat soil microbial communities from Barrow, Alaska - Barrow Graham LP Ref core NGADG0011-211 (SPAdes) (version 2) | ecosystem: Environmental > Terrestrial > Soil > Wetlands >... | reverse complement strand
CCGGCGGTCGCAGCCGCGGCAGCCGCACCGACCCCAACGGCGGCGAAGTCGAGCAAGAAATACGAACTGATCAAGTTCGAGCACCTGTCGGGCTGCGAAAACGGCTGGAACCATGTGGCCAAGATCCATGTGGTGGATGCCGCCGGGAATCCGGTCGATGGCGTCATGCTGGTCTTCCGGGCGGCGGGCTTCGGTGATCTCTTCGATGTTCAGCCGAGTGGCCGGAAGGGTCCGGGTTGGATTGAGTTTGACTTGCACAAAGACGGCCAATATATGATCTATCCAACGGCCGACGGTACCAACCCCGACAACTCCGATGTCACGCCGCCGATCGGCACTGTACGTGACCCGAACGGAAACTACTGGCCCGACGAGAAGTGCGACGGCAACAACGGCAACACGATAGGGCACAATTCGTTCGACGTGGTCTTCAGGAAGAACTAGTAATTGAAAGCCTGGCTGGGATCGAGAACCTAGTGCAGAAACAGGGCACCTGTTCGGTGTGACCAGGCCGAGATGCTTCGCTGGTGCATAGCTGCGGCGCTGATTGAAGTGGTAAACCCGCTCAGCATGACAAGCTGCAGTGCCGAGTATGTGATTTGCAACTGCACTAGCCAGATGTCTCACACCTCGCGTAGCATGCCTGCCCGGTCTTGGGAACCGGGCAGGTCTTTTTATTTGGACGCCGCGATCTGGTCGCCGCGATTACAGAAGCTTTATGACGCAGTGTGTTATTATACTTTTGTTGCTTTAGGGATGGCAGAGCCTCGTACCATATTCAGCACAGGGAGGTCCCCATGCTTAGCTTCGAACTGTCGGATGAGCAGCGAATGATCCGCGACATGGCCCGGGATTTCGCGGTGAACGACATTCTGCCGGTGGCCGAGCACTACGATCAGTCGGACGAGTATCCGTGGCCCGTTGTGCGCAAGGCGCAGAAGGCAGGGTTGGTAGGGGCCAATATCCCCGAAGAGTATGGCGGCCCGGGGCTTAACGTGCTGGAGGAATGCCTGATCAATGAGGAGCTGGCCTGGGGCTGCTCGGGAATTCAGACCGCACTCATGCTCAACGGCCTAGCGGCCTGGCCGATTCTCCTGGCGGGCAGCAAGGAACAGAAGCGGTATTACTTGCCCCGCCTGACCGAGAAGAATGAGATGGCGGCCTATGCCCTGACTGAGCCTGGGGCCGGCTCCGACGTGGCGGGCATCGCGACCACCGCAGTCCGCAAAGGCGACGAGTACATCCTGAACGGCTCCAAGACCTGGATCACCAACGCGCCGGTCGCGAACTTCTTCTGTGTCTTCACCAAGACCAATCCACAGGGACGCCACAAAGGGATGAGCGTCTTCGTCGTCGAACGCAACACACCCGGCGTCAGCGTAAGCAAGCCGATCCCTAAGATGGGCCAGCACGCCAGTTGGACCGGCGAGATCGTCTTCGAGGATGCGCATGTTCCGGCTGAAAATATGCTGGGCCGCGAGGGCGAGGGTTTCCTGATTGCCATGCAGGTTTTCGATCGCTCCCGGCCCCCGGTCGCTGCAGCGGCCGTGGGCGTCGCCCGGCGGGCGATGGAAGAGGCCACCAAGTATGCCAAAGAGCGCAAGGCCTTCGGCAAGCCGATCATCGTGAACCAGGGTGTCAGCTTCATGCTGGCCGATATGGCCATCCAGATCGAAGCCGCCCGTCTGCTGACCCACAAGGCAGCCTGGTTGGTGGATTGCGGCGAATCGAACACGATGAACTCCGCGTTTGCCAAGGCCTTCGCTGCCGACACGGCGATGAAGGTGACCACCGATGCGGTGCAAGTCTTCGGCGGCTATGGCTACAGCCGCGAATACCCGGTCGAAAAGCTGATGCGCGACGCCAAGATCTACCAGCTTTACGAAGGCACGAGCCAGATTCAACGCGTCATCATCGCGCGTGAACTGGGGCGGTAGAGGGCCGGGATCAGAGGATTGGGTGAATAGATAGGGCGGACACCGGGTTTCCAAACGAAACCTGGTGTCTTTGATATTCGCTCCTGCCGGAGCGCCGCCTGCCGGAGCGCCTCCTGCTCAGCGCGCCTGGTCCGGGATATGCTCCGGTACCGGGACGGTGCCCGGCTTGTGCTCGCCGACAAGAACATCAGACGTGGCGCAGCGATAGGCGTAGATGACCGCGATCAAAATGGGGAGAGTCACGGCATACGCGCCTATCACGTCGCTGGGGTAATGCACGCCCAGGTAGTTGCGGCTCAAGCCGACGAGGAGGATCCACAAAGCAGTGCTGAAGTAGATCAGGTAGCGCAGAGGAGGGCGAAGGTGACGGCCGGCCAGGTAACCCAGGATCCCATAAAAGGACAGCGCAGCCATACTGTGCCCGCTCGGGAAGCTGTAGCCAAGAGCATGCACCAACGCAGGATGCAAGATCGGGCGCGGGCGCGCAAAGAACAACTTCAGAAGCTGGTTCAGAACCGCCGCGCCGATCACCGTTGCCAGCAGCGCGTAGACGTCAATCCGGTGCTGCCTCCAGCCGAGCACGACCGCTAGCACCACGGCGACGGCTACGAATTGCACCGAGCCGCCGGCGGTAATCACGTTCGCCAGGACGGTCAAGGCTGGAGAACGGATCCCGAAGAGAAAATTCAGAATAAGGGTATCCAGCGGCATGGCTTGCCGCTCCCAGACATCCTCGGCGATCAGAAAAAAGGCAGCCATGGCCGTGGTGGCCAAGGCCAGCACAACGAACAGCGGCACTTCCCATTTAATGCAGCGGCGCGCCCAACTCACGAGCAGGGTACCTCGCCTACTCAGATTGTTCTTCCCCGCCCTCGGGCGCCGGCGAAGTCACCCTATGCCGGCGCCGGCCTGCCTCCAGCAAACGCGGCATGCCCACGCAATACAGCCAATATAGCAGCCGCTGAGTTGGGTAGTCGTAAGCCCCTATGCTTTGTACGAACTCGCCGCCAAATCCGGCCTTGAAGCGGTAGACGCCCCACATGGGATCGCTCTCGTCCAACACGTCGGGAGCGCCCCACCAGTTGTACCGGGTACAGCCTGCCGCCTTCGCCCAGCGCATGGCCGCCCATTGCAGGGCGTAGTTCGGCATGAGCGGACGGGATTGGGCGGTCGATGCGCCATAGAAATACCAGGACGTCGTGCCAAACCGGAAAAGGATCACGCCTGCGACCGGCGCCCCGTCTACCTGGGCCAGGAGCAAGTGAGCAAGTCCCTGCGCCAGGAAGGGCTCCCATATCTGCTGATAGTAAGAATACGGGCGCACCAGGAAGTGATCGCGCCTGCCCGTCTCGACGTACATCGCGTAAAAGAGCGGCAGATCGGCCGGGCTGCCGCCACGCACGCAAACGCTGCGCTTCTCGGCCAACCGGATGTTGTAGCGCCATTTGGGTTTCATGGCGGCCAGCAGGCTCTCTTCGTCCGGCGACAGATCGTTGATGACCGTATTGCGAAACTGGATCTGCTCGGCTGAGGAGCGCCACCCGTGCCGGAGCAGGGTAGCCAACGTCGCCTCCCCGAGCGGCTCATCCGGGCGGACGTCAGGGTCGATCTTCAGAAAAATGGCGCCGGCGCGGCGCGCTTCGCGCTCCAGGGAGTGCAAAACAGCCTCCGTCAAGCCGGAGTCGGTCCAATCCAGGAGCGGGCCCTTGGGCACATAGGCCACCGCAGCCGGCAGGCCTGGTCCGCCAACCCGCAGCCTGCGAACCAGAAGCCCGGCCGCGGCTACCGGCTGGCCGTTCTCCAGCCATAGCAGCCGCCTGGCGCGCCATTCCGTTTGAGCTTTCGTTTCTCCCCAGGCCCAAGACTGCAGGACGTGCGGCTGTGGCAGCCGCAGCAGTGCGCCATCCCACGTCGCCTGGTCCCTGACGTCGGTCAGGGTGAGCATCGCGCTAACCCGCCATGCCCGTACCGCGCAGGCGCAGAGCCAGGCGATAGAGCTGATAACCGACCGGCGAGAGCGGCAAATCCCATGCGCCGCTGAAGCGCACCACGCGGCCGCCGAAACCCTGCTTGAAACGGTAGACTCCCCACAGCCCACCCTCACCCCAGCTCTCAGGCTCGGCGTACGCGCCTGGGTTGGCGCCCACTTCGTCCGGGATGCCCCACAGATCGTAAACCTGACAACCGCGCTCCCGGGCCCAACGGATCGCCGCCCATTGCAGCGCATGGTTGGGCATCAGGTTACGGTCCTGCTCGCCGGAGGCGCCCCACATATACCAGGCAGCACGGCCGAAGGCGAAGACTGCGATGGCCGCCAACATTTCACCTTCATGCTCGGCGACCAGCCAGTTGAGCAAGCCGGGAGGCTCGAAGAGATCGGTGGCGACTGCGTAATAGTCCTGGCTGTGCACGCCGAAGCCGTCACGCTTCCCCGTCACGTCCAGCAAGCGTTGGATGGCCGGCAGATCGGCGCGCGTGCCTGAACGCACCGTCACCCCCTTACGCTCGGCAAGGCGGATGTTATAACGCCACTTGGGCTTCATGCAGGCGAGGATCGCCTCGGGGTCGGGCGCCAGGTCGATCTCGATGGTGCTCAGCGGCTGGACTCGCTGTGGGCTGGGATGGAAGCCGAAACCAGCCAGGCGTGCAGCCAACTCGGGCGAAGCCGGCAGATCGGGCTCGATCTTGAGCAGAGCGGCCCGCCTGCGGCGGCAGACCCGTTTTGCCTCGGCCAGCCAGGCGGTGACTTGCCGGGCATCATCCCAGGCGACCAGCGGGCCCTTCGGGGCATACGCCAGGGTGTGGCCCCACGGCAAGCGCCGGAACAGCAGGCTAGCGCCCGCCAGCGGGGAAACCGGATTGCCATCCGCGCGCAATTCGGCGCGCGCGCTCGTCCAGCCAAAAGCGCTCTTCAGCCGCGCCCAACGGTCGGTCTGGAGGATGTGGCCATTCGGATGGGCGGCAACGAAGCGATCCCAGGCAAGGTCGGCAGGCGAAAAGGCAAGGTCTGGCATATCGCCAGAGATTATACCTGTGCCGCCGGATTTCCCGTAATTTCGAGAGCCGGCGCCGGGCGACCGCATATGAACTCCCTTTGACACTCGCCATCGCGCGTGCTATGATCAATGGCGTTTGTCCAATCTGCAACGATCGAGGAGTGATGAGCGCTAATCTAGTTAACGGCTGGCGCGAAGTGCTGGCCCGCATCTTTACTGGACTGGACGCGAGCCTCGGCGTGATCCCCGACTGGCTGGTGAACCCCGACACCGGACGGCGACTCAAGCTGGATTATCTGTATCCCGAGGTGGGAGTCGCCGTACGTTTCGTCGGCCTGGAGGGGACAGCCCGCAAGCGGCGCAAGAGCGACGAAGAGGTGACCGACGAGGCGGCACGCGAAGACGCCCGCGCGGCAGTCTGCCGAGGGCACGGGGTGATCTTGATCAGCATTGACCCGGACGGCGAACCGCGCGAGGCGCTGCGCAGCCTGGAGATGGGGCTGGCGCGTGCTGCCTCACAACTGGCCCTCAGTCCCGCGCCTCAGAACTACAAGCAGAAGTATATGCCGTTGCTGGGCCAGGCACGCCGCGTGGCCGGCGAATTCAGCGGGCGGCTCACCACACCCGAAAAACTCAACCTGTATGCCGAAATGTGGTGGGACCGCCAGGCAGCGCTGACGGCCAAGGCGCCCGCCGGGAAACCCGCCGCTCCGGTGCGCAAGTACAAGGTCGGCATGGAAGTGGAGCATATCCGCTTCGGCCCGGGCCGCGTCACGGCGGTAGCTCCGGACGGGAACGACACCAAGGTGACCGTGCTGTTCGTCGAGGCCGGTGAGCGCACCTTCGCGGCAAGCCTGGTGGGAGACAAACTGCTGCCCGCATAACCGCCGTGTCACGGAAGGATTGAGCACTTGAGTACTGACGGATCCGTCCTGAAACTGCACGGCGATCGCGAAAAGCGTCTGGTGACCCTCAGTTCCGTGCTGGCTGCCGTTTTCCTGACCAGCATGAAACTTGTGGTTGGACTTGCCACCGGCAGCCTGGGCATTCTCTCCGAGGCAGCCCATTCCTGGTTGGACCTGGTGGCAGCAGCAGTCACATTTTTCGCCGTGCGCGTCTCCGGTCGTCCGCCGGACCGCGAACACACCTATGGACACGGCAAGATAGAGAACCTGTCCGCGCTCTTCGAAACGCTGCTGCTGCTGGTCACCTGTATCTGGATTATCTACGAGGCTACCCGGCGACTCTTCTTTGGCGCCGGGGGCGAGGTTAAGGCGACCGCCTGGTCCTTCGTCATCATGGCCATCTCGATCGTCGTGGATTTCTCCCGCTCGCGCGTGCTGCTCAAGGCGGCTAAGAAATACCACAGCCAGGCTTTGGAGGCCGATGCCATTCACTTTTCGACCGATATCTGGTCATCGTCGGTTGTCATCGCCGGCCTGGCCCTGGTGGCTCTGGCCGAAAGATTGGGCATCGGGTGGATGGCGAAGGCGGATGCCGTAGCGGCCATGGGTGTGGCGGGCATTGTCATGTACATCAGCATCCAACTGGGCAGCCGGACCATCGCGGGGCTGCTCGACGCGGTGCCGCCACGGCTGCGCGATGACGTGGCCCACGCGGTGCATGTGCCGGGTGTGTTGGACGTGAAGAAAGTGCGCGTGCGACGCAGCGGTCCCGAAGCCTTCGCCGATGTGGAACTGACGGTCAGCCGCGACACCACGTTCGAAGAGGCGGATGAGATTGCCGGCTCGGCCGAGGAAGCCGTGCGCGCGGTGCTACCCGGGGCGGATGTGATGGTACACGTGGTGCCAGTGCGCGCGTCCAACGAGGACGTCTTAGCGACGGTGCGAGTGCTGGCGGCACGCCACGGAGTCGGCGTGCACGGCATACGCCTGTACGATGTGATGGGCAATCACTCGATGGACCTGCACCTGGAGGTTAACAACAAGCTGAGTGTGCAGGAAGCGCATACCGTTGCCAGCGAATTCGAGCGCGCGCTGCGGCAGGCCCTGCCCGGCATTATCCGTGTCACCACGCACATCGAGCCTGCCGGTGAGACGCCGGGTGTTCGTGCCGCGACGCAGGCCGACGCGACACGGGTGATCGCGGTCCTGAAGGCTCTGCCTGAAGAAACAGGCATCGACTTCAGCCCGCACGATGTTCGGGTCGACCGGCTGGCCGGGCAACTGATGGTGTCTTTCCACGTGCGCTTCGATCCCAGCGAGTCGATCAACGATGCGCATTCGCAGACCGAACAGATCGAGCAGGCTCTGCGCAGCCGTTTGCCCGAGCTCGCACGCATCACCATCCATGTAGAGCCGGTGGGAGCCAACGAGGCCTAGAAGGAAGCTGACGTGAGCACACTTCTGGTCAAGCACGCGGATGTGCTGATCACCATCATCTTTACCAGACGCTGACGCGTTGTATCGCGCAGAACGCCGTCCTCTTCGACTGGCCGACTACCCTGTATCCGATCAAGGCGCGGCTAACCCCAGAAGTCGACCTCAGCGTCATCAATGATCAGGTGCGCGTGCGCGACGGGCAAATCCTGGGCCTCGACCTGCCGCGGCTGGTCCGGCGACACAACGCGATCAGCCGGGCCTTACTGCGAGGAAATGACTGAGAAGGACGAAGGCTCACGGACGGGACACCCCGAGAGGGTCGATAATCACTCACTATGTATAGAGCGCAAATCCTTGAAAGCCTGGGAGTACTCGAATCGGTTGAGGCAGCGCTGCCTGCTTGCCAGCATGTGACGATCGACGAGGTGCGGCTGGCAGACGTGTGCACAGGCATTGGCGCCGACGATCTGAGATTACCCACCTGGGAGATGCCGGTTTTCTCCCGATCTTCGCCAGACGCCTTGGCTGCTCAGATCCTCCTGTTCAATGCCGTCAACTTTTGTTATTGGGGCTTCCCAAAATGGCAGGTCCAGTTCGGCGGGGAGTTATGGCATGGCTCGTTGGCAATGCTGGCCGCTATCAACCGCGCCTTCAGTGAAAATGTCCCGCTGCTGGATGCGGCTCAGCTTTCTCAACTGACGGAAGACGAGTTCGACCATATCCTGCGCGGTCCGGGCCGGCTGCACCTGCTGCCCGACCGGCTCGCCAACTGGCGGCAGGTGGGCACGGTCCTGTCCGACCGCTTCAACGGCAGGTTCACCGACCTGATCGCTGCCGGGCGAGGCGATGCCCTGCTGTTAGTCGAAACCCTGGTCGACTATTTCCCGGCTTTCTACGATGCCTGGCCGCTGTATGGGCGGCGCGTGCGCTTCTACAAGCGTGCACAACTGGCCGCTGCCATGCTGTACGAGGCGTTCGAGGGCAGACAGTGGGGTGAGTTGTCACGTACCGAGCGCCTGACCGTCTTTGCCGACTACAAGCTGCCGCAGGTGTTGCGCAGCCTGGGCATCCTGATTTACTCCCCCGGGCTGGCCGCCAGCGTGGACGGCGAAGCGCCGATCCGCGCCGGCGACCCGCGCGAGGTCGAGATTCGCGTGGCGACAGTCTGGGCAGGCGAACTGATGCGCCGCGCTTTGTCGCCGCGTCTGCCAAATATCACGGCCATGCAGCTTGACTACTGGCTGTGGAACGCCGGGCAGCAACAGAGCTCGCTCAGGCAACCCTACCATCGCACGCTGACCACGGCCTATTGACGTTCCAACAGGTAGTCACTGTACCCGCCCTCCACCTCGGTTATGGCGCCGTCCTCCAGGCCGGCCACTCGATCTACTATGCGATCCAGGAAGTAGCGGTCGTGAGAGATGACCAGCACGGCGCCGTTGAACTCTTCGAGCGCCGCCTCCAGCACCTCCGACGATGGGATGTCCAGGTTGTTCGTCGGTTCGTCGAGCAACAAGAAGTTGGCGTCTGAGAGCGTGAGCTTGGCTAATTGCAGCCGGCTCCGCTCCCCGCCACTCAACTGCCCCACCTTTTTCTGCGCCGCCTCGTAGTCAAACAAGAAGCGCCCCAAGAAGCCATAAGCGTCCGACTCGTACATGGGCTTCAGGTCGCGGATCTCTTGCACCACCGTCCATTCCGGATGCAACGTCTCGTGCTGCTGGGCGTAGTAGCCGACGCTCACGCTGGGACCCAGGCGGATCTCCCCGCCGTCCGGCTGCTCCGTGCCGATGCCGGCCGCGGCCAGAATGCAGCGGAACAGCACAGATTTGCCCGCGCCATTGGGGCCTACCAGGCCAACCCGCTCGCCATGCCAGATCAACAGGTCCACGCCCGCCAGCACAGTCCGCTGGCTGCTCGTCGCGGGATCCGCGAAGCTTTTCCTGAGCCGGCGGATCTCCAACACTTTGTTGCTGCCCCGCCAGCCGCCCAGCTCCAGCCGCATGCGCCGCTGCTCGCCCGGCCGCTCGATACGGTCCATACGCTCCAGCATTTTGTAGCGGGCGCGCGCCTGCCGCGCATGGCGCTCGTCTACGACGATGCTGGCCCACAACTCAAAGCGTTTGATCGCCGCCTCGATCTGCGTGATACGCTTCTGTTGCGCCCGGTAGAGCTGTTCCTGGCGCAGCATGGCCAGTTGTTTGTTGACGGCGAATTCCGAGTACGTCCCCAGCCAGACCTTTATTTGACCGCGCTCGAGCTCCGCGATGCGGTCCACCACCTGATCGAGCAGATAGCGGTCGTGGGAGACGATGACCACCGTCCCGGCGTAATGGTTGACCAGCCTCTCCACCGTCTCTTTGCCGGCCAGGTCCAGATGATTATCTGGCTCGTCGAGCAAGAGCACATCCGGCCCCCACACCAGGAGACGCGCCAGCCCCACCAGTTTGACCTGCCCACCGCTCAGAACGCTCAACGGCTGTTCGAACGTGTCGTCGGTCAAGCCCAGCTCGCGCAAAGTGGCCATCACCCGGCCCTCGTAGGTCAGGCTGCCGGCCGCCTCATACGCCTGCAAGAGCTGCTCGTGCGCATCCATGACCCGAGTCAGGCGCGCGGCGTCGCTGTAGACGACCGGATCGCCCATCTGGGCCTCGCGCTCGGCCAGCTCTCGGCGCAAACGCACGATCTCGGGTGAGCCCGAAAGGCCGGCCTCCAGCACGCTCTCTCCCAAATCGAGCTCTGGGTCCTGGGGCAGGTAACCGATGGTCAGGTCCTTGGCGCGGAAGACGGTCCCCGTTTCGGGAGCCAGCCGGGCCAGGATAAGCTTGAGCAGAGTCGACTTGCCACTGCCGTTCGCTCCCACCAGGCCGATCTTCTGCCCCGCCTGGATCTCCCAGTTCAAGCCCTGTAGAATCGGACGCGTGATATAGCTGTAAGAAACGTCCACGAGATTGGTCAGTATGGTCGACATGGGTAAACACCATTGAGCTGGAACGCAAGAAAGCCGTGGAACATGCGCCCACGGCCGGCTAGTTGACGTAAAATACCGAACGATGGGCGCGCTGAACTAGAGCGTCGCGTCCCAAGAAGCGATGCGGGGCAGGAAAAGCGTGGAACACTGGTGACGAATGACCAACATCCTGCGAGTATAGCCGAGAGAATGGGGCCTGTCAATTTCGCATTCTGCGCCGTTGCCGTTTTGCTGTTTTCCTCGATTGCGGCGCTTGGCGGGCTGTGCTAAAATTCTGCACATGCCGCCAAAAACCCTTCCGATGACGCTCCATCAGGTGAGCGCGGCGCTGCAGAGGCCATTGCCGGGGCTGACCGCGCAGCTGCGCATGTCGCCGCAGCCGCGCCTCGGCAGCGAGCGCATCCTGGACCCTTTCCTGGATTGCCGGCGCGCCGGCGTGCTGCTGTTGCTGTATCCCGGCGATGAGGGCCTGTGCCTGGTGCTCACGCGGCGCACCGAATCGGTGCGAAGCCACCAGGGGCAGATCTCCCTGCCGGGCGGCAGCCTGGAACCGGGCGAGACGGCGGTCGAAGCGGCAGTGCGTGAAGCCAACGAGGAACTGTCCGTAGACCCCTCTGCGCTAACGATCCTGGGGCAACTGTCGCCGCTCTACATTCCCCTCAGCGGCTTCTGCATTTACCCGGTGGTGGCTTATGCCGCCCGGCGCCCGGCCTTCGTGCCGTCAGACATCGAGGTTGCCGAGGTGATCGAGGAGCCTCTCGATCACCTGCTGGACGGCGATACCTGCGCCGAAGAGGTCCGGCAACTGCGCGGACAGGAAGTGCGCGTTCTCTTCTATCGCATCGGCGCACACAAGGTCTGGGGCGCGACGGCCATGGTACTGTGCGAGTTCGTAGCCCTGTTGAGCGGTGACTGAGCAACGGAGACAGGTAATTGCACGACACGCCAGCGAACGACCTATCTGAGCAAATCCCCATCTTCACGGTCGGCTATGGCAGCCGCACCATAGACGAGTTCATCGCACTCTTGAAGAGCAACGCGGTTGGCTTTCTGATCGACATCCGCTCCGTGCCGTACTCGCGTTACAAACCGGAGTTCTCTCGCGAGGCGCTGGAGGCCGCCCTGACTGCGCAGGGCATCCGCTACCTGTACATGGGAGAGCAGCTGGGCGGGCAGCCTGCCGACCGTTCCTGTTACGTCGACGACAAGGTGAGTTACGACCTGCTGAGCCAGAAAGCGTTCTTCAAAGAGGGCATCGGGCGCATCCGGACCGCCTACGACAAACGTCTGCGCGTCGCCCTGATGTGCAGCGAAGGCAGGCCGGAGGCTTGCCATCGTAGCAAGCTGATCGGCAAGAAGCTGAACGAGCTGGGGGTCGTGGTGCGGCATATCGACGAAAACGGCGGCTTGCTCACGCAAGATGAAGTCCTGCTCAAGCTGGATGACGGCCAGCTCAGCCTGTTTGGCGAGGACCAGCGCAGCTTCACGTCACGCAAGCGCTACCAGCCCAGGCAGGTAGGCGCCGAAACGGAAGCCGAACGGACAGCAGGCAAATCGTATGACGAAGGCGAGGGCGACGACGACAACGATGGCAACACCTGAGCTTGTAACGATCGGCGCCTACGGCTGGGATGCCGAGCGCTTCTTCGCGGCGCTGGTTAGCGCGCGGGTAGACACCTTTTGCGATATCCGGCAGCGCCGTGGCGTGCGCGGCGCGGAATACGCCTTTGCCAACAGCCGCCGCCTGCAGGCGCGGCTGGCGGAACTGGGCATACGTTACCTGCACCTCAAGGAACTGGCCCCAAGCCGGACGACGCGCGAACAGCAGTATTCCGCCGACGAGGACGAGGGAACAACGAAGCGGCAGCGAACGGCCCTCAGCCCGGCGTTCGCCGAAGCCTACCGACGCGAGCGCCTGGCTGCGTTCGACAGTGCCCAGTTTGTCGCCGCGCTGAGTCTGGATGCAAAGGTAATTGCATTGTTCTGCGTGGAGCGAGAGCCGCAAGCCTGCCACCGCTCCCTGGTGACTGAGCGCCTGGCCAGGGATTTAGACGCCCGGGTGAAGCATATCACCCCGTGACTCCGACAAGGTTGAGAACATAATATGATGACCAAAGTGCTCATTGTCGCGAAGACGCGCCAGGGCACCCATGCTTGCATCGGTGGCATTACCTTCGAAGGTCAGAGTGTGCGCCTGGTGGCTGCCGATGCGGCAGTTAACGAGCACGCGGGCATGGATTACGCTGTGGGCGAGGTGTGGGAAGTTGATATCCGGCCCACCGAGAATCTCGTGCCGCCACACGTGGAAAACGTCGTCGTGTGGTCCAAGCGCAGGCTGGGAGCAGCGGCCGACCCCATCTCCTCCATCGAGCAGCGCATGCCGCCGGTCAGCGGGGGCATCGAAGCCCTCTTCTCGGGGTTGGCCCTGGCCTGGAGCAGCGGCGCGCTCTACATCACCGAACGCGGAGGCGTCCCGCCGTACAGCACCATGTTCTGGCGGCCGGACCAGGCATTGCAACGCAGCGACGACGGCAAGCGCATCCGCTATCGCTACGCGGCGGCAGGCGGCGGGCGGACCCTGGTTTTCGTGTGGTTTCAGGAGCCGATTGAGACCATCCCGGCGGGTACACTACTGCGCGTCTCGCTGGCGCACTGGTGGCGCCCCGCCGAGGACGAGGACGGCGAGTTGCGCTGTTACGTACAGTTGTCCGGCTGGTTCCTTCCCCCGGCCGGTGCGAGCCGCCAAGCGGTGGCAACCCCGGCTGCCGGCGTCAGCCCGGCGGCCGCCGTCCCCGCCGTGCCGTCTCGAACCTCAGGCGACACCAAGCAGATGGAGCAGCAACCGGACGCACGAGAGGTGTCAGGCAGCGCGCCCCGGCCGCAGTTGCAGCCAGGGCGCCCGGGTATGGCCGAGGCCCAGCGCCTCCTCAAGACAGTTTTCGGCTACGACGCCTTTCGCTCGCTCCAGGCCGAGATCGTGGCGAACCTGCTGGCAAAACGGGACACGTTGGCCATCATGCCCACCGGCAGCGGGAAATCTCTTTGCTACCAACTGCCGGCGCTGCTATTCGACAGCCTGACGGTGGTTGTGTCCCCGCTGATCTCTCTAATGCAGGACCAGGTGAACCAGTTGCTCGAGCTGGGGGCGCCGGCGGTCTTTTTGAACAGCACCCTGGACTATGGCGCTTACCGGGCCACCGCCGAACGCGTCAAGCGCGGCGAGGTAAAATTGCTCTACACCTCGCCTGAGACGCTCTTGCGCCCCGAAACACTGCTGATGCTGGACAATTGCCGGGTCGACTGCCTTGCGATCGACGAGGCGCACTGCATTTCCGCCTGGGGACACGACTTCCGTCCCGAATACCGGCAACTGTTGCCCGTACGCCAGCGCTATCCGGGCGCCGTATGCGTCGCTTTCACCGCCACGGCGACGGCGCGCGTGCGACGCGACATCTCAGAGATGCTGGGCTTTCGCCACGAGAACGAGTTCGTCGCGAGCTTCGACCGCGAGAACCTTTACCTGGCCGTCCAGCCTCGCACCAATGGCCTGGCCCAGACCCTGGCCTTTCTGGGGGCGCATCGTGATGCATCGGGTATCATCTACTGCAGCACGCGCAGCGGCGTCGATAGGCTGACGGCCAGGCTGGCGGCCAAGGGCTGGGGCGTTCTACCGTACCATGCGGGCCTGAGCGACGAGGATCGCCGGCGCAACCAGGAAGCGTTCTCGCGCGATAAGGCGCCTATCATCGTCGCCACCATCGCCTTCGGTATGGGCATCAACAAGTCGAACGTGCGCTTCGTGCTGCACTATAGCCTGCCGCAGAGCATCGAAAACTACTATCAGGAGATCGGCCGGGCCGGTCGGGATGGCTTGCGCGCCGACTGCCTGCTGCTCTACAGCCTGGCCGACCGCCAGACCATCTACGGCTTCATCGAAGAAGGGGCCGAGCGCGAACGCGCCGGGCGCCATGCCCGCCTGGAGGCGATGACGCGCTATGCCGAGGCCGATGGCTGCCGCAGGGCCGTCTTGTTGCCGTACTTCGGGGAAGAACCGGCGGCGCTGAGTTGCGGCTTTTGCGACAATTGCCTTGCGGTGACCGAGGCGCAAGAGGAGAAGGTCGAGGTGGGGGATGCCGCCCGCCGGTTCCTGACTTGCGTCAAGCTCACCGGCCAGGTGTTCGGTTCCGGTTACATCATCGACGTGCTGCGCGGCTCGCAGGCGGCGCGCATCCTCCGCCGTCACGATGAGCGGCTGAGCGTATACGGCACAGGGCGGGACCTTTCCGGCGCCGAATGGAAGCGCCTGGGCGAGCAATTCATCCGCCAGGGCCTGCTCAAGCAGGACATGGAACACGGGGGCCTGCAGCTGACCGAGAAAGGGCGGGCAGTGCTGGCCGGCAGCCAGATCTTTGTGACGGCCGCCAAACGCACACAGCCTGCTGCTGCGCCCGGACCAGAAATGGCCTACGACGCAGGGCTGTTTGAACGCCTGCGCGCGCTACGGCGCGAGATCGCCGAAGCGAACAATCTGCCGCCGTACATTATCTTCTCCGATCGCTCGCTGGTCGAAATGGCCACCTATTTCCCCGCTTCCGAAAGCAGTTTCCTGGCCATCCACGGCGCCGGCGAGCGCAAATTGGCGCAGTACGGCCAACGCTTCCTGGCGGCGATCGGCGCTTACGCAGCCGAACATGGTCTCTCTGAGCGCCCCAGCTCGTCGAACGCGGGCCCGCCAGCGGCTCTGCCCGCGGCCAGGGGCGGGCAGGGCCGGTCGGCCGAGGTAGGGGATCTGTTCGCGGCCGGCCATTCGATCGCGGACCTGCAGGCGATGTACGGCGTGACCCAGAGCACAATCGTGCACCATCTCTATCAATGCGTGCGCGCCGGACGGTGCTTCCCCGCCGAGCGGATCCTGGAAATCTCTACTGCCTCGGAAGCGGACCGTCGGCGCGCCCTGTCGAGCATGGCAGAGCTGGGCACGGATTCGTTGCGGTCAATATACGATGCCGTGGAGGGATCGATCCCGTTCGAGGAGTTACGCATCTTGCGGCTGTATTACTTATGCTTGCAGTGAAACCGGCTATGATGTTTGGGACGATCGGTGAATGAAGGAGCCCGACTTATGCAGCACATCATGTTTCATGAATACGGTGGCCCGGAAGTATTGAAACTGGCGGAAGCGCCCACGCCAGAGCCGGGGCCGGGCCAGGCGCTGATCAAAATAGCCGCGGCCGGCGTCAACTTTGTCGAGATCTACCAGCGCTCGGGAATGTACAAGGTCCCCCTGCCCGCGACGATTGGCAGCGAAGGCGCCGGCACGGTCCAGGCGGTGGGGCCGGGCGTCAACGAGGTGAAAGCCGGGGATCGCGTCGCCTGGTTCCAGGGCTCGGGCTCTTACGCAACGGACGTCGTCGTACCCGTCGAAAAGCTGGTGCCGGTACCAGAGGGCGTGAGCCTGGAACAAGCCGCGGCCGTCATACTCCAGGGCACGACCGCGCATGTTCTCAGCCGCGCCACCTATCCCGTCAAGCCGGGCGACCGCTGCCTGGTACACGCAGCCGGCGGCGGTGTGGGACTGTTGCTGTGCCAGATGATCAAAATGGCCGGCGGTTACGTGATCGGTACCACGTCGACGGAGGATAAGGCGGAGATGGCACGCCAGGCCGGCGCCGACGCGGTCATCCTGTACACGCAGGTGGACTTCGAGGCCGAGGTCAGACGCATCACGGACGGCCAGGGCCTCGACGTGGTGTATGATTCGGTCGGCAAAGACACCTTTAACAAGAGCCTGGCTTGCCTGGGTCCGCTGGGCTATATGGTGCTCTTCGGGCAATCCAGCGGCTTCGTGCCGCCTTTCGAAATCCGGCGCCTGGCCGAGAAGTCGTTGTTTTTGACCCGGGCCATGGTCTTCCCCTACACACGCACGCACGCGCTCATGCTACAGCATTCCGACGAGGTGCTCAAGTGGGTGGCGGAGGGCAAGCTGCGAGTGCATATCAATCGCAGCTATCGTCTGTCTGAGGCCGGGGAGGCACAACGCGCGCTTGCGGCCCGGGAGACCAAGGGTAAGCTATTGTTGATCCCTTGAGCACGCGCCAGCCAGAGCAGGGCCACGAAAAGAGGCAGCAATGGAGGAGTTGATTCGGGAAGCAGCGCGGCGCCTGGCCGGCGTCCACACGTTAGCCGTCCTGACCGGCTCGGGCGTCTCACGCGAGTCAGGAATCGCCACCTTCCGCGATCCTGAGGAGGGGCTATGGGCGCGTTACGATCCCATGGACCTGGCGACGCAGGAGGGTTACCTGCGCAATCCGACCCTGGTCTGGCAATGGTACGAGCACCGCTTCGGGATGGTGGAGAAGGCCGCGCCGAACGCCGGACACCTGGCCATCGCCCGGCTCGAGACGCTCCTGCCGCAAGTGACCGTCATTACGCAAAACATCGACGGTTTGCACCAGGCCGCCGGCTCGACGGATGTGATCGAGTTGCACGGCAGCATCCGGCGCTACCGATGTTTGGACGGCCGGCACACCGGCTTCACGCGCGCCGACTTCGCCGGCCAGTCGGAGATGCCGCCCAAATGCCCGCGCTGCGGCGCCTTGCTGCGGCCCGAGGTCGTCTGGTTTGGCGAGATCTTGCCGCGCGCTGCGCTGGAGCGTGCCTTCGACCTGGCCGAAAGCTGCGATGCCATGCTCGTCGCCGGCACGTCCGGCGAAGTACAACCGGCGGCTTCGCTGCCTTTCTGCAGCGCGCGCCGTGGCGCCCTGGTCATCGACGTCAACCCGGACCAGGACAACATCGCGTCGGTCGCGGACATTTATCTGCGCGGCCCCGGCGGCAGCGTATTGCCTCGGCTGATTCAAGCGATCCAAGATCTGCGAGGACCAAATGGCTGAAACGACACTCATCCAGGGCGGCACGTTGGTAACGCCCGATGGCGAAATCGAGGGAGACCTGCTGATCGCCGGCGAGCAGATCGCGGCGATCGGCCGCGACCTGGCAACAGAAGGGGTCAGTCGCATCGTCAACGCGTCGCGCTGCCTGGTCTTGCCCGGGCTGGTCGATCCGCATACCCACATTCAGCTTGACACAGGCATTTACAAGACGCCTGACAATTGGGAAATCGGCACACGCACGGCTGCGTGTGGGGGCGTGACCACGGTCATTGACTTCGCGACCCAGTTCCCCGGTCAGGACGTGAGCGCGGCCCTGGCTGGCCGCCTGGCCGAGATCGGCGCGTTGGCACAGATCGACTACGGCCTGCACATGATGCTGACGGCCCTGCCCGCAGACGCCGAACTGGACGGCTGGATGGTTGATCTCCTCGCGGCGGGAGTGCCGTCGGTCAAGGTGTATACCACTTATCGCCCGAACTACTACCAGGACGATGCGGCCCTGCTGCGGGTCCTGGCCGCGGCAGGGCGCCATGGCGTCCTGGTCATGGTGCATTGCGAGAACGACGCCCTGGTCAGCGCGGCCACCGGCAATTTGGTGCAAACTGGACAAACCGCCCTGGCGCATCACGGCGAAGCACGCCCGGCCCTGGCGGAGGTCGAAGCCGCCCATCGCGTTCTCTTCCTGGCGCGCGCGCTCGATCCCTCACCGCAAGTCTACGTCGTGCATTGTTCGGCGGGCGGGACGGTCGACGAGGTTAGCCGGGCGCGCGCGGCGGGACAACCGGCCATTGCCGAGACTACACCACAGTACCTTTTGCTTGACGCAGGAGTGTACGCCGGCGGGCATCCGGAGTGGGGTATCATGCAACCGCCCTTGCGGGCCGCCGAGGAAAAGGATGCCCTCTGGAAGCATGTCGAGTCGGGAGCGATCTCGACCATCGGCACGGACCACTGTGATTACACCATCGCCCAGAAGCGCCTGTCACCGCGCTTCACCGAGACTGCCGGCGGCATTCCCGGCCTGGAGACCATGCTGCCCCTGCTGGCCACCTACGGTGTGGAGCAGAGCCGCATCACCTGGAGCCACCTGGCCCAGCTGACCAGCACCAATCCGGCGCGCATTTTCGGGCTCAAGGGCAAGGACGGGCTCGCGCCCGGCTATGACGCCGACGTGGTGATCTACGATCCGGCCGTGGACGGCACGATCCGAGCTGAAAGGCTGCACAACCTGGCTGGCTACACTCCCTACGAGGGCTGCTCCGTTTCCGGCGCCGTCCGTACGGTCTTCAGCCGGGGGCGAATGCTGGTGCGGGATGGAGAGTTCATCCCGGCGCCGGGCTGGGGGCGTTACCAGCCGGGTCACCTGGAGGGATGATAGGGATTCTCTGTGCAGTCATTCAACCCACAAAGGGACGATCTTGAATTGGTCCACGTCGACGAGCCCCTGGTCGGTCAGCTTGAGATGTGGGATCACTTCGAGGGCCAGGAAGCTAAGCGTCATGAATGGATCGTGCAAGGACGAACCCAGTCCTGCCGCGGCCCGGATCACGTCGTCTAGCCCGCGCCGCACCTCACCGATGGGCTTGTTCGACATCAGGCCGGCAACGGGCAACGGGAGGCGGGCGAGGATATGGATGCCGTCGGTCACGGCCAAGCCCCCGCCCATGTCGGCCACCGCGGCCGCGGCCGTCGTCAGCGAGATATTATCTGTGCCGGCAACAACCAGGTTATGATGGTCATGCGCGATCGTGGACGCGATCGCGCCCCGACGCAGTCCCAGCCCCTGTACGAAGCCCTTGCCCATGCGCCCGCTGGCCATGTGCCGTTCGATGACCACCATCTTGATGATGTCCTGCTCGAGATCCGGCGTAGCATAGCCGGAAACGCAAGGGATCTCCAGCAGCCGGTCTTCGGTGATAAGTGAGTCGGGGTGGGCGCCGATCACGTGCGCGCGCCGGCCTTCGGCGGGAATGGTGAATTCGACCGTGTGCCAGTTCACGTTCATCGAGCCGCGCAGGTAAGCGGGACGTTCGGGCAAATCAAAGGGCAGCAACTTGCCGTCTTCGGCGACCACCTGTCCGCTGCGCACCACCAGCCGCACCTGGAATTCCTGCGGGTCATCGAAGACGATCATGTCCGCCCGGTGGCCCGGTCGGATACCGCCGCGGTCATGCAGCCTGAACCATTCGGCGGTGTTGAGCGTTGCCATACGCACCGCCGCCACCAGGTCTATACCGGCACGCACGGCGGAGCGCACCAGGAAATCCACCCCACCCAGGTCCAACAGGTCGGCCGGGTGCCGGTCGTCGGTGCAGAAACAAATGCGGCGGGCGTTATCCGCTGTGATCATGGGCAGCAGCGCGGCCAGGTTATGTGCGTTGGTCGCCTCGCGGATGAAGATATACATCCCCAGGCGCAGCTTCTCCTGCGCCTCTTCGACGCTGGTGCACTCGTGATCCGAGCCGATCCCGGCGGCCACGTAGGCATTCAGCGCCTGGCCAGTCATGCCCGGCGCGTGTCCGTCCAGGACGCGCATGCGGAAAGCCTCGATTTTCTCCATCACCCCCGCGTCTTCGTGAACCACCCCCGGGTAATTCATCATTTCGGCCAGGCCAAGGACCCAGGGATCGTTTTGCAGCGCGGCAATGTCCTTCGCTTCCAGATAAGCGCCCGCGGTCGCCATGTGCGTGGAAGGCACGCACGAAGGCACCATGACGAACATGCTCAAGCGGCCATATTTGGCCTGGTCGAACATATAGCGGATGCCGTCCAGGCCGAGCACGTTGGCGATCTCGTGGGGATCGGCGATGACCGAGGTCACACCGCGCGGCACAACCGCCTGGGCAAACTGGCGCACGCCCACCATCGAGCTTTCGATGTGTACATGCGCGTCGATCAGACCCGGCGCCAGGTAAGAACCCTTGAGGTCGATCTCCTTTCGGCCCTCATAGCCGGAGCCGATACCTGCGATCCGGGAGCCCTGCACGGCGACGTCAGCCGGATAGATCTCGCCCGAGTACACGTTCAGCAGTCGGGCATTGCGTAGGACAAGGTCGGCAGGAGCATCCCCGCGTGCGACGCGCACCAACTCGTTCAGCTCCATCTCAATCCCTTTCTCTTACCATTTGTCTCGCGATTATACCACATGCCATGAATGGTCATACATGATTACAATCATTTGCTAACCGCTTCTCTATGGGCTAGAATCAAGCGTGGACATATTGACGCGTTAATTGAGTCTTAGATATCGGATGCAATCAGAAAGGCGGTGATCCAAAACGCTCAACCTGTTTCTGCCCGCAGTCTTCACATTTGCGCATCCAGTTTAAGGAGGAGTAACGCATGTTCCGCACCAGGCTAGGGGGCGCGTTTGCCCTGATGGTCATTCTCTCCATGCTGCTCGGCGCGTGCGCGCCGGCTGCCACTCCCGCTCCCGCGCAACCCGCGGCGACTCAAGCTCCGGCGCCCACCAGCGCTGCTGCAGCTACGGCTGCTCCGGCAGCCACCGCTGTTCCGGCAGCGACCACTGCTCCGGTAACGACCACTGCTCCTGTAACGACCACTGCCACCAGCGGCGGGGCCCAGCCGCTGATCTTTGGCGTTATCCTGGTTGGCCCGTACAACGATCATGGCTGGAGCGAGGCCAATTACCTGGCCGCCCAGTACGCTGAAGCGCACTTGCCCGGCGCAAAAATGATCTACGTCGACAATTTGAATTCGGCCGCCAAACCCGGTGTGACGGTACCGCAAGTGGTTGACGACCTGATTTCCAAGGGCGCGAAGATCATCCTGACGACCTCTGACGACTTCAAGGACGGTACCCTCGAAGCGGCCACCAAGCATCCTGACCTGCCCATCGTCAACATTTCCGGTGACATGGCCTGGAAGCAGGGCCAGGACTATAAGGCTCCGGCAAACGAGAGCAACTTCATGGGCAAGATGGAATACATGAAGATGGTTGCCGGCTGCGCGGCTGCGCTGACCACCCAAACCGGCCAGATCGGCTTTCTCGGGCCGCTGGTGAACGATGAAACGCGCCGCCTGGCCTCCTCGGCCTTCCTCGGCGCCAGGTACTGCTGGACCAACTACGCCAAGAAGGACCCGGCTGCCCTGAAGTTCAAGGTAACCTGGATCGGCTACTGGTTCAACATTCCTGGGCAGACCCTGGATCCGACCAAGGAAGCCGACAACTTCTACAACAGCGGCTACGATGTGGTGATCTCCGGTATTGACACCACCGAGGCGCTGGTCGAGGCCGGCAAGGCCGCCAAAGCCGGCAAGAAGGTTTGGGCAATCTCCTACGACTACAAGGATGGCTGCGCTGAAGCCCCCGACGTCTGCCTGGGTGTGCCGTACTTCAACTGGGGCCCAGAATACGTCAAGACCCTCAAGATGGTCCAGGATGGCAAGTGGACGCAGTTCTGGGACTGGATCGGCCCTGACTGGAGTAACATCGACAATCCAGATACCTCTATCGTCGGCTTCAACAAGGGCAAGGCCCTGTCTGCAGCCAACTCTGCCACGCTGGACACCTTCATCAAGAGCATGGGCGACGGCTCAATCAACCTGTACAAGGGGCCGCTCAACTATCAGGACGGCTCGGTCTTCTTGAAGGACGGTGAAACGGCAACCGATCTGCAGATCTGGTACCTGCCCCAGTTGCTCCAGGGCATGGAAGGGTCGAGCAAGTAACTCAGGGTGTAATATGGGCGGGGCCAGTGGCCCCGCCCATATTCGTTCACCGAGGAACGAGTTCGGGTGGGCGGTGCAGCCGCCCACCCGCATCCGAAAGTATTGGCGCATGAAAGTTGAACTAAAAAACATACGTAAATACTACGGCGCAGTTAAAGCCAACGACGATATCACTTTCTGCGCTGAGCCGGGCACCATCCACGGATTACTGGGCGAGAATGGCGCCGGGAAGAGTACCTTGATGAAGGTGCTGACCGGGTTTATCTCGGCCGACGCCGGGCAGATTTTGCTCGAAGGGAAGCCCGTCCGGATGAACTCGCCGGCCGAAGCGGTAGCGCTCGGCGTAGGCATGTTACATCAGGATCCGCTGGACTTCCCGGCCCTGCGCGTGCTGGATAATTTGCTCCTCGGCAGCTCCGCTAGATTTGTCCCGGATCGCGCAGCCGCCCGCCGCGAGCTGCTGGCGCTGGCGACGCAGTTTGACTTCAAACTCGATCCGGACGCGACGATCACCAGCCTGGGGTTGGGCGAGCGACAGCAGCTCGAGATCGTGCGCCTGCTCTGGCTGGGCGTACGCGTGCTGATTTTGGATGAGCCCACGACGGCCATCTCAGCGCAACAGAAGGCGAAGCTGTTCGCCGCCTTACGCAAGCTGTGCGAGCAGGGCAAGACGATCATCTTCGTGTCCCACAAGCTGGAAGAGGTCGAAGAGCTATGCCACGAGGTGACGGTGCTGGCGCGCGGCCGGGTGACCGGCCAGGCGCAACAACCGTATTCGACGGACAAGCTCGTGCGGCTGATGTTTGGCCGCAGCGTCACGCTCAGCAAACGCTCGCCCGTGCCTCTTGGCCAGCCGGTATTGCAGCTCAACGGCCTGACCGTCAGCGATTGGCGGGTAGAGGTCAAGAAGCTGGATCTTGAAGTGCGGGCTGGCGAGGTGATTGGGCTGGCCGGCCTCGAAGGCAGCGGCCAGCGCCTGGTGCTACAGGCCTGCGCGGGATTGCGTCATCCGACCGCAGGAAAGGTTCGGATTTGCGGCAAAGACATGGCAGGCCAACCCTACCTGCGCTACCTGGACGCCGGCGCAGCTTACCTGCCGGCCGACCGGCTGGGCGAAGGCCTGGTTGCCGGCATGACAGTCACCGAACAGTTCGCGCTGTCCGAGCGCAGCCGGTCGTTCCTGGTCGACTGGAACGCCTCCGCTCGCACTGCCGCGGAGCGGATAAAAAAGTACAATATCAAGGGCCAGCCGTCCACGCATGTCGAGGCGTTATCCGGTGGCAATCAGCAACGCGCGCTGCTGGGTCTTCTCCCGCCTCAGTTGAAGCTGCTCCTCATGGAACACCCCACCCACGGCCTGGACATCGAATCTGTCGAGTATATCTGGAGCCTGTTGCTGGAACGCACCCACTATGGGACGGCGATCCTCTTTGCGTCGGCCGACCTGGACGAACTACTCGACCGCAGTGACCGCATCCTGGTTTTCTTCGGTGGGCAGGTCACCACGGCTCTTGAGGCGCGCAAGACAACCGTCGAGCAGTTGGGCGAGTACATCGGGGGCAAGGGCCTTTGAGCAAGATGACGCCTACCACGACTACAAGGACCGTCAAACTGAGCACGAATGCGGTCAACGGGCTCCTGCGTGGGGCCGGCATCGTGGCCGCGTTCGCCCTGAGCGCCCTGGTGCTCGTCATTATCGGCGCCTCGCCCGCGGATGCGTTTCGCCTGATCGTTTCCGGCTCCGGAATCGCTCCCTGGTCTCCGGATAAGCTTGCTTACGTGCTGACGGCCTGGGCGCCCGTGCTGCTATGCTCGGCCGGCGTCCTGCTGACTTTCTCAGCCGGCCTCTGGAATATCGGCATCGAAGGCCAGGTAGTCTTGGGAGCCATCTGCGCCACGGGCATGCTGCGAGCCCTGCAAGGATCCGTTCCTCCGGCCCTGGCGCTCGTGCTGGCCGCGCTGACCGGCATGCTCGGCGGTGGGCTGTGGGCGATACTGGCCGGTGTGCTCAAGTTGTATGGCAATGTGAATGAGATTTTCGGCGGCCTGGGTCTGAACTTTATCGCCAGTAGCCTGACCGTTTACCTGGTATTGTGCCCGTTGAAGAGACCGGGCATCGGCTCTACCAGTGGCACGCAACCCTTCGCACCGTCGCTGTGGCTGCCGTCCCTTGCCAAGGGCTTCAACGTCAGCTTGCCCGAGATCCTGCTGGGCGTGCTGGCTATGATTGCCGTCTACCTGGCCCTGCGCGGCACTTTCTTCGGCTTACGCCTCAAGGCCATCGGCAAGAACATGCGCTCGGCCTTCATCTCCGGCGTTCCCACCGGCCGCTATTTCTTGCTGGCGTTTGCTTTCTGCGGAGCCCTGGCGGGCCTGGCCGGCTGGGTGCTCATCGTCGGCACCAGCGCCCGCCACAACCTTTTCCCGCTTGTTTCGAGCGGCTATGGGTTCCTGGCGATCCTGGTTGTGCTGCTGGCCAACCTGGACGCAATCTGGAGCATACCGATCTCGTTTTTCTTCGCCGCGATTGCGATGGGCAGCCTGCAACTCTCGATCCAGCGCCAGCTCGATTCGTCGCTGGGGGGTGTGATCCAGGGCTTGCTGGTCCTCGCCATCCTGATCACACAGGGTCTGCAGTCTCGCCTGTTCGGACGGAGAAAATAGCATGAGCATTGCCATCATCCTGGCCACGGTTCTGGCCGCTTCCCCGCCCATGATCTTTGCCGTGCTAGGAGAAACGATCACGGAGAAATCCGGCGTCATCAACCTTTCGCTGGATGGTTCGATCTTGCTGACGGCCATGGTGGCCTTCGTCGCCGCTCTCAAAACGGGCAGTATTCTCGCCGGCTTCGCAGCCGGAATGGTGGTCGGCGCAGCAGTCGCAGGCGTGGTCGCCTTCGCCAGCCTGACCCTGCATCAACCGCAGGTGGCCACCGGCTTCGTGCTAACCCTCCTCTGCCGCGATTTGTCCTACGTGCTGGGCAACGCGTATTCGCACGTGCCCGGCCCGCAGGTCACGCACACGCCCATCCCCGGGTTGGTTGATATCCCGTTTGTCGGGCCGATCCTGTTCAACCAGGACCCGGTCGTCTACCTGAGCATAGCCGTGGTGATTGTGCTCTGGGCGTACATGTACAAGACACAGCCCGGCCTGAAGTTGCAGGGCCTTGGGGAACGTCCGGAGGCAGCCTACGTGCGCGGCGTCAACGTCAACCTGATGCGTTATGTCTACGCATTGGTCGGTGGAGCGATGGTGGGCATGGCGGTGGCGGCGTTCTCGCTGCTGGTCAAACCCGGCTGGGCGCGGCCCTACGGGATCGAGGGCACAGGCTGGATCGCCCTGTCGATCGTGATCTTCGGTGGTTGGCGGCCGATCCGCGCGGCGGTTGGGGCCTACTTCTTCGTGCTCCTGCAGACGCTGGCGGGAACATTGCAGAGTCTGATGCCCGGCGTGCCCACTCAGCTTTTTCCAACCTTGCCGTTCCCGCTGATGATCCTGACCCTGGTGCTCGTCACCCTAGGCAACGCCGAGTGGCTCAACCGGGCGCTTACCCGGTTACCCGACCGGCTGCGACTGTTCATCGTCCGCTCACTGAAAGCGCTGCAGACCTCACCGCCGGCCGCGCTGGGTACGATCTTCGAGAAGGAGTAGTCATATGGCTGCCAAGAAAAACATCCCTGAGAACGTGCCCGCAGTGGGCACAGTGGCGCCCGAGTTTGCGGTTCCCGCCGACGACGGACAAACCGTGCACCTGAGCGACTACCGCGGGCAGCGGGTAGTGCTGTATTTCTACCCGAAAGACATGACCAGCGGCTGCACCACGCAGGCCTGCGGATTCCGCGACCACTACATCGAGATTACGGAGCACAACGCCGTGGTACTTGGCGTCAGTCCCGATCCCGTGCACAGCCATGTAGAGTTCAAGTCAAAATACAATCTGCCCTTTCGGCTGCTGGCCGACGAGGACCACAAGGTGGCCGAACTCTACGGCGTGTGGGGTGAGAAGAACAACTACGGCAAGACGTATTGGGGCATCGTGCGCTCGCACTTTCTGATCGACGAGGAGGGCAAGATCGCCGATGTACAATACGGCGTGAGTCCTGAGGACAGCGTAAAGAACGCGCTGGCAACGCTGCGCGTGAAGTGATGTCGGGGGAGAAGTCTTTTCTGAATTCCTGGCGGGCAGGGCCCGTGCTGCTGCCCGCCGAAGCCCCATGCTCCGCGTCCTCAGCCTTTCGTGCCGATGAACAGGAACGAGTAGGCCAGGTTGAAGGGTACGAGTGGTGCGACCAGGAGGTTGAGCAGCTTGCGCGGGTAGCGCCTGTACCATTGCCAGTCAGCGACGCTGCGTGGGAAACAGAAGTTGTAGGCGTAGGTCCGCTCGACCCTGATGCCTCCTGCTGTGAGCAGATCCCTCCACTCGCCTGCCGTGGCGAATTTCTCCATTAGCTGCTTGTGCGACGGCCCGTAGCCTTTTCGCAGCACCCACCAGACGATATCGGCCAGGTAATAGCCGTTGGGCAGCAGGATTGCTGCCCTGCCACCCGGCCTGAGCACGCGCGCCATCTCGTTAACGCCCTGCACGATATCGCCATAATGCTCCAGGCTGCCCAGGTTAGTAATGTAGTCGAAGCTGCCTGAGGTAAATGGCAGAGCCAGGGCGTCACAACGCACGAGGCGTACCTCGGGTGCCTCATTCCATGCCAGCTTCAGGGCGGCTGTTGAGATGTCAATTCCCCATGCCTGTATACCCCTACGGCGCGCTGCCGCACTCAACATGAGGCCCGCGCCACAGGAAACGTCAAGAAGGCTTGCCGCGGGCTCCGGATCGAGGCAGCGAAGCACCCACCGATAAAAGCGCGGGCTCTCCTGGAGTTCGCCGCGCTCGAATTTCTCATCATAAGATCGGGAGATTTCCGTCAGGGTCGGCTGGTGATTGGCCATCGCTGTTCAGCGGATCCACTTGGGCTCGCGGTTCCAGGATGAATCTCGCGTAAGCTGGAAAAGCTGCGTATTTCCTGTGACCGGCATCACGAAGATATTCCAGCCACCGCCACGGCTGCTGGAGAAGATGATCCATTGGCCATCTGGAGACCACGATGGCGTGATATCTCCGATCACGTTGTTGGTTAGCTGCCTCGGCGTGCCCCCCGTGCGGAGAATTACGTAGATTTCGTCTGGGTCGATCAGATCGTCTCGGCTCGACTCGGAGAGGCGCCACGGGAGGTCCCGAACGGCTCGGTCT
>Ga0209746_1000284_pt1 | contig 27090 bp, 24 predicted proteins | sample BarGraNGADG00211_3_FD_184496 | JGI IMG/M metagenome (GOLD analysis project Ga0209746, IMG submission 184496) | Arctic peat soil microbial communities from Barrow, Alaska - Barrow Graham LP Ref core NGADG0011-211 (SPAdes) (version 2) | ecosystem: Environmental > Terrestrial > Soil > Wetlands >... | reverse complement strand
CTTTGGTCGGAACGGACGGCCGGACGCGACGACGCGCGCCTCATCCGGCCGCCCGGCGCGCGCAAGCCGGAGTTTATGGCGCAGTGCATCCGCTGCGGTGTTTGCCTGAAGGTTTGCCCGACCTCGGGGCTGCAGCCGAGCCTGACGAGTGCGGGCTGGGCGGGGACCTGGACGCCGGTGCTGGTGCCGCGCCTCGGTCCATGCGATTTCAGTTGCAACGCGTGCGGCCAGGCCTGCCCAACGGGCGCGATCCCGCCGCTCGGGCTGGATGAGAAGCAGCAAACTGTTATCGGCCACGCCTACATCGACCGCAGCCGCTGCATTCCCTGGGTCGACGGTCGCAACTGCATCGTCTGTGAGGAGATGTGCCCGCTGCCGGACAAGGCCATAAAGCTCGAGGAGCTCGAGGTCTGGACGCCGGGCGGCGTGACGGCGCAGGTGCGGCGGCCCTACGTAGTCCACGATCGCTGCATCGGCTGCGGCATCTGTGAGAACAAGTGCCCACTCAAGGGCGAACCTGCCATTCGTGTCTACCCGCCGAGCGAGGTAGGCGCGACCGGGTAGCCCCGGCGGAGAGATCGGTTTTCCCGTTAACGGACCACGACACTCATTGCGAGGAGGACTCATGGAATGGCTTAACGAACCGCCGGCCTGGCAACAAAACGGGGACGTGCTGACGGTCACCGCAGGGCCGCGGACGGACTTCTGGCGTAAGACCCACGACGGCGGCGTGCGCGACAGCGGGCATTTCTACCATCGCACGATCAACGGGGACTTCACCGCCGAAGTCAAGGTCAGCGGCGCCTACGGCGCGCTCTACGATCAGGCCGGCCTGATGATCCGCCTGAACGAGCAGACCTGGCTCAAGTGCGGCATCGAATACCTGGACGGCGTGCAGCAGGCGAGCGTCGTCGTGACGCGCGACTGCTCCGACTGGTCGGTGCTGCCCCTCCCGGATCCGCCTGCCATCTGGTTGCGCGTGGCACGTCACGGCGCGACGGTCGAGGTGCGCTATTCGCTGGACGATGCGACTTACACCCTTATCCGCCAGGCTTATCTGACCGATGCCCCGGCCCTCCAGGTCGGCCCCATGCTGGCTGCCCCGTCAGGCGAAGGGTTCCAGGCGACCTTCGAGGGGTTTAAGGTCGCCGGCTAAAGCTAATGGGCCTGCCTTTTTGACAAGGCATGCTTAGCCAGGTATAATATTCATCTTGGTGCGGCCCGGATGGCCGTGCCATCGCGTTATTGGGCCAATCAACATCGATGACTGGCGAGCCGCCAAGTTGAAGTCTCGTCCGGCGTAAGCTGTGGTGGGCGCGGTGAGCGGGAGGAAAGAAACAAGTGTACGCAGTGGTGGAAACCGGCGGCAAGCAGTATCGGGCCGATCCGGGAGAAGTTGTGGACGTCGAGAAGCTGCCGGTGGATGTCGGCTCGCAGGTGACGCTGGACCGGGTGCTCATGGTGGCCGACGGCGATAACGTGCGCGTTGGCCAGCCCGTGTTGGCCGGCGTGCAGGTCCTGGCTACCGTGATTTCGCAAGGCCGGACCCGCAAGGTTACCTGGTTCCATTACTCGCAGAAGAAGCGCGAGCGCAAAAAGGGTGGCCATCGCCAGGCTTTCACCCGCTTACGGATCGATCAGGTTCAGGCCTGAGTGGAGAGGAGAGACTAGAGATGGCTCACAAAAAAGGTGGCGGTTCTAGCCACAACGGTCGTGATAGTTCAGGGCAGCGCTTGGGCGTGAAAGCCTACGGTGGCGAGCACGTCATTTCCGGCAACATCATCATCCGGCAGCACGGCACGCATTTCCATCCGGGTGAGAACGTTGGCCTGGGCAGCGACTATACCATTTTCGCGACGGCCGAAGGCTACGTAAAGTTTGAGTCCAAGGGCGGACGCAAGCGAATCAGCGTTTACCCTGAGGCATAAAACGTGAAAACGTGAAGCCGCAACGCTTTACGCAGCACGTTTGGAAGGATAAGCATCGTGAAACCGAAGATTCATCCGAAATACTATCCTCAAGCGAAGATCATCTGCGCTTGCGGCAACACCTGGACCACCGGGGCGACTGTCCCGGAGATCAAATTGGATGTGTGCTCGGCCTGCCATCCGTTCTTCACGGGTGAGCAGCGCATCGTAGACACTGCCGGGCAGGTCGATCGCTTCATGAAGCGTCTCGAGCGGACCGCCGACACCTCCGAGCAGGTGCACGTTCAGAAAGAAGCGCAGAAGAAAGCGATTGAGGCTCAGCGCCTGGCACGCCGGCGCGGCGAAACCGCCTGATTCCGGATACTCAAATGTACGAAGGGCAGAAGCGATTCTGCCCTTCGTTTTTCTTGCCAGGCCGGTCCCCCCATATCCTTTGTCCATCCACAGGCCATGACTCCGGCGCGAGTCACTTTACAGGGAGTCAAAATGACAGGGAGTCATCATGCCGTATATGCAGCCACGTGGCGGTTGGATCGAGTTGATCTGCGGGAGCATGTTCAGCGGCAAGACGGAAGAACTGATCCGCCGCGTCCGCCGCGCCGAGATTGCCCGCCAGACAGTGCAGGTCTTCAAGCCCGCGCTGGACGACCGCTATAGCGTGTCGAAGGTCTGGTCGCACAGCGGAGTCCACTGTGAAGCGGAAGCCATCGAGAGCGCCAGCGAGATCCTGACTCGCCTGCGCCCGGGGACGACCGTCGTGGCGATCGATGAAGCCCAGTTCCTGGATTTGGTGGTGGCCGAAGTGGCCGACGAGTTGGCCACGCGCGGCCTGAGGGTGATTGCCAGCGGGCTCGACCTGGACTTTCGCGGCGAACCGTTCGGACCAATGCCCTTGCTGCTGGCGCAAGCCGAAATGGTCGATAAACTACATGCGATCTGCGTGGTATGTGCGGCTCCGGCCAGCCGGACCCAACGGCTGATCAACGGCCAGCCGGCCAATTACAATGATCCTGTGATCCTGGTCGGGGCCAAGGAAGTCTACGAAGCCCGTTGCCGCGACTGTCACCGGGTGCCTGGGAAGCCGGGTAAGGACGAGTGATTATTCGTTCGGCTGCAAGCCGTCCAGAACGGCCTGCAGATCCGCCGGCAAGGCTGCCTCAAACGTCACTTCTTCGCCCGACGACGGCAGCCGGAAGCTGATGCGGGCCGCGTGCAGAAACTGGCGCGGGCAGTGCAGCGGAGGATGGCGGTAGATCCCATACACTTCGTCGCCTACCAACGGATGCTTGATATAGGTCATGTGCACGCGGATCTGGTGTGTGCGCCCTGTCAGCGGGTGGCAGGCAACCAGCGTCAGTTTGGCGGGAAAGCGCCCGTGCTGGCCGGGAGTGTCGTGGTAGCCGATAACCTCGTAGCGCGTGACCGCCGGGTGGCCCAGTGCGGCCGGCACGACAGCCATGTGTTTGCGCTGGCGCGGGTCGCGTCCGATCGGCGCCTGGATCTCGCCGGCCTTCGGCGTCACCTGGCCGTAGACGAGCGCCAGGTAGGTCTTCTGCACGCTGCGCTCTTGGAACTGCGCCTGCAGCGAGCGATGCGCCCGATCGTTTTTGGCGACCAGGATCAGCCCCGAAGTATCCTTGTCCAGCCGGTGCACGATTCCCGGCCTGTTCGTGCCGCCCACTCCCTCCAGCATCGGGCAGTGATATAGCACGGCATTGACCAACGTGCCGTGCCAGTTGCCCAGGGCCGGATGGACCACCATGCCCGCCGGTTTGTTGATCACCAGCAGGTCGTCGTCTTCGTATACGATGTCCAGTGGAATGGCCTCGGGCTCTACGTTGTAGTCCACGGGGGCGGGAACGCGCACGCTGATCGTTTCTCCGCTGCCCACCCGGTAGCTGGACTTGAGCGTCTTTTCTCCCCGCATGACCCGCCCATCGTCGATCCAACGCTGCACCTCGGCGCGCGAGCGCTCGGGCAGTTGCCCGGTCAGCCATTTGTCCAGCCGCTCCCCGCTCTCGGCGGCGGTCAGCGTGAGGACGGTTTCCGCCGCTGCCTCGTCTTCGAGATCTTCAATGCTCGGTTCGCTATCAGCGCTCATGTGCACATCCATCTGTTCCCGCAAAAACAAGACTTCGGAGGTCGCACCTCCGAAGTCCGCCGTTCACATCACCTTGCGTTTGCCGCGTCTGCTGCGTCGCCCAGTCGCCCACTGTCCGGCCGCCAGGCGTCTAGCTCTCGTCTGTCGGCTGGGGCGCCGGCTCCGGAGAGGCGGGCGCCGGTCGGGGCTGCCCATCCTCACCGCGCAGGAGCAGGATAGCCAGGATGATGACGCCGACCACAATCGAGCTATCGGCGATATTGAAGGCCGGCCATTCCAATACCTGGCCGCGCACGGGCAGCGTCAGGAGCACGAAGTCGGTCACGTACCCCAACTGAATGCGGTCCAGCAGGTTGCCGGCCGCGCCGCCGAGCTGCAGGGCCAGGCACAGGCGCACCCCCCAGTTTTCGGCCGGCAGGTAGCGTGCGTAAATCAGCACTGCCACGATGACCACCAGGGCGATCATGACGAATAGCCCGCCCTGGCCGCGCAACAGCCCGAAGGCCGCGCCCGTGTTCGTCAGATGTACGATCTTGAAGTAAGGCTCCAGGGCCGGGAAGGGCGCCCACGCGGCGCCGATGGCGATGTGTTGCTCGATCCAACCCTTGGTCCATTGGTCCACGACAAGCACGACGGCCGCGACCAGCGGCAGCCAGCCCCAACTGCGCAAGACTCGCTTCAAAAACACAGCTCCGTCAGGTCTAACGTTCCGCCACTCTCTGGCAATCCATGCACCGGGTTGCGTGCGGCTGGGCCTTGAGGCGGGCGAAGTCGATCTCTCGCCCGCAGCGCTCGCAGATGCCATACGTACTGTCATCCATTTCTTTGAGCGTGTTTGACGCGGTCCAGTATGTTTTGCTGGTTGAGGCGCAGCGAGACAATCTGCTCCAGTTGCCAGGTGAGGTCCGCATCCTCGGCCGGGTGGTTGCCCACACCGGAATTGGTGTCCGTCACCAGCAAGTCTGGCCGCAGGTTGCCGAGATCCTCTTGCAGACCCTTCTGCTCCTCCAAGAGCTGATCGCGCAAGCGTTGCAGTCTCTCCGGTGATAACATGTGACTATTGTACGTCAACTTCGGTGAAACGGGAAGACGGAAGGATTAAAGTCAATCCTTTATGGATGAAAGTCAATCCTTAATCCTTCCGCCTTCTCGACACCGACCAGCACTTCCTCGCCGTCCACGTTCAGTTTTGCGGTCGCAGCCCCCGGCGCGGGTGGACCCGACCGGAAGCTGACGGACAGGGTGTCGCTCGCGATTTCAGCGCCGAAATGCTCCCAGACCTGCGCCAGCTTCGGACCGGATTGGACCGTGGTCCGGATGCGATCGCTGATTTCGAAGCCCGAATCCTTGCGCAGTACCTGGATGTTACGGGCGACCTCGCGCGCGTAACCTTCCCAGCGCAGCTCGTCGCTCAGGTCGGTGGTGATTGCCACCAGGCAGCCGGCTTCACTGGCGACGGCCAGGCCCGGTTTGGCGCTCTTGCGCACCTCAATCTCTTCAGGCAGTACCTGCAGCGCCTCGCCATCCACGTTTACCGTCAGCGGTTGATCGGCTTCGACGCTCGCGGCCACCGCCATCGGATCCATTGCCTGGAGCGCCTGGCGGATAGCCGGGAAGCGGCGGCCCCACTTGCGGCCCAACTGGGCGGGCAGCGGGTGGATCACCACTTCGACCAGGTCGCTGCTGGCCGCCACGGTCTTCAGCTCCTTGACATTCAACTCCTCGATCACCTGTGCGGCGAGCCGCTTCAGCGCCTCGGCGTCGCCGGCGCCCGGCACGCCCACGTAAGCCGTAGCCACCGGCTGGCGTAGCTTCAGACCCGCGCTCTCGCGCGCGGCCCGTCCCAGGCTGACCACGCGCTGGGCCAGCGCCATATCGCTCACCAACTGGTCGTCGCTGTACTCTGGATGCGGCTGCGGCCACGTACTCATGTGTACACTCAAGGGCGCGGCCAGGTCCACTCGCCCGATCAGGTTGCGGTACATCTCGTCGGCGATGAAGGGCGTGAACGGCGCCAGCAGGTGGCTTAGCCGCACGAGCACCTCATACATGGTCTGTTCCGCGGCCAGAGTGTCGGCGGCCGCGGCGCTGGCATCCGTGTTCCAGAACCGTCGCCGGCTCAAACGCACGTACCAGTTGCTCAGGTCGTCGACGAAGTCCGCGATGGGCCGCGTCGCGCCGGGCACGTCGTAGTTGTCCAGCGCTTCGGTCACCGTCTTCACCAGCCGGTTGAGCCGGGCCAGGATCCAACGATCGAGCAGCGAGCGTTCCGCCAACGGCACCGGCGACGCCAGCGGGTCAAAGCCGTTGAGGTTCGCGTAGGTCACAAAGAAGCTGTAGCTGTTCCACAGCGTCAGCAGGAACTTGCGCGTCGCCTCACCCACCAGGTTGGCGCTGAAGCGGCGGATGTTGCCGGGGGGGCTGGCGGTATACATGTACCAGCGTGTCGCATCCGCGCCCTGCCCATCGAACACGGTCCACGGATCTACGACGTTCCCCCGGCTCTTTGACATCTTGCTGCCGTCTTCGGCCAGGACATGCCCCAGGCAGATCACGTTCTGAAAGCTGGGCTGGTCGAACAGCAACGTGCTTACCGCATGCAGCGTGTAGAACCAGCCGCGCGTCTGGTCGATGGCTTCACAGATGAAGTCGGCCGGGAACTGTTCCGTGAACTTGTCCCCGTTCTCGAACGGGTAGTGCCATTGGGCGACGAACATCGAACCCGAGTCGAACCAGGCGTCGGCCACCTCCGGCACGCGGTGCATGGCGCCGCCACATTCCGGGCAGGGCCACGTCAGTTCGTCCACCGCCGGGCGATGCATGTCCAGGGGCTCGCCGTCTTGCGTTTTGTCAGGCCATTCGCCCCGCTGCTGCGCCAGGTAGCGCGGGTGCATGAAGTTGCGGCCGGTCTTCTCGGACAGCTCGGCCACCGAGCCCACGCACTCGCGATGGTCGCATTTGGGGTTGTCGCATAGCCAGAAGGGCAGCGGCGTCCCCCAATAGCGCTCGCGCGCCAGCCCCCAGTCGATGTTGTTCTCCAACCAGTTGCCGAAGCGCCCGTCTTTGATATAGTCCGGCACCCAGTTGATCTTGTCGTTATTGGCCAGCAAGCGATCTTTGAAAGCCGCCGTCTTGATGTACCAGGTCGTGCGCGCGTAGTACAGCAGCGGCGTGTCGCAGCGCCAGCAGAACGGGTACGTGTGCTCGTAGACACCCTGCTTGAACATCAGGCCGCGCGCGGTCAGGTCCTTCTGGATAAGCGGGTCGGCGTCTTTGACGAAGATGCCGCGCCAGGGTGTCACGGCGTCGATGAAGCGCCCCTGCGCGTCGACCGTCATGAGAGTGGGCAGGTTGTATTGCTGGCCCGCCGCCAGGTCGTCGGCGCCGAACGCGGGGGCGATATGCACCAGGCCGGTGCCGTCCTCAGTGCTCACGAAATCGCCCGCGATCACATAACAGTAGTCCTGCGAGACGGGCAGGAAGCTGTAGAGCGGCTGGTAGTGCGTGCCCAGCAACTCCCGTCCCTTGACGCGGCGCAGCACCTGCACCTGTCCGCTCTCGCTCTCGAGCACCTTGCCCAGCAGCGCCTCGGCCAGCCACAGTCTGTCGTCCCCGTGTTGGACCAGCACGTACTCGATGTCTTTGCCCACGGCCACAGCTACGTTGCCCGGCAGCGTCCAGGGCGTGGTGGTCCAGACCAGGAAGTAAGTGCCGGGCTGGTCCTTCAGGGGGAACTTGACATAAACACTGGGATCCTTGGTGCCCTCCTGGTAGCCCTGGGCCAGCTCGTGGCTGCTCAGTGGGGTGCCGCAGCGCGGGCAATAGGGCACGACCTTGTAGCCCTGGTAGATGAGCCCGCGCTCCCAGTACTGCTTTAGGATCCACCACAGCGATTCGATATAATCGTTGGTCAGGGTGAAGTAAGCGCTTTTCAGGTCAACCCAGTAGGCCATGCGCTTCGTCAGGCGTTCCCAATCGTCGACATAGTGGAAGACGCTCTCCCGGCACTTCTGGTTAAAGGCGGCGATGCCGTAGTCCTCGATGGCTTTCTTGTCCGAGAAGCCCAGCTGCTTCTCGATCTCGAGCTCGACCGGCAGACCCTGCGTATCCCAGCCGCCCTTGCGCACGACATGATAGCCACACATGGTCTTGTAGCGCGGGAAGATGTCTTTGAAAGCGCGTGCCAGCACATGATGGATGCCGGGCCGGCCGTTCGCCGTCGGCGGCCCCTCGTAGAAGACATAGCACGGGCCATTCTGGGTCTTTTGCAGCGTCTTATGAAATACGTCCGCCTCTTCCCAGAACTCAAGCACCCCTTTTTCCATCTCCGGGAAGTTTACCTGGGGCAGCACGTCTTGGAATGTAGACATCGTAACCTCACTTCACTTCGATGTAGATGCGTTTGTTGATTGCGCCTTTGGACTTGTAATCCGCTACCCGTATCTGGCCTATCTCGCCGGTGTGGGCCACGTGCGTGCCGCCATCCGCCTGCAGGTCCAGTCCCACGATCTCAACCGTGCGTACTTCCGGGATACCCTCGGGCAGCAGGTTGATCTTAGTGCGGATCAAGTCGGGAATCTGGAAGGCCTCTTCCCTGGGCAGAATGCGCACGCGCAGCGGCCGGTCGGCCGCCACTTCCTGGTTACAGCGGGTTTCGATCTTGCTCACCAGGTCGCCGTGCATGGTCGCGAACTCGAAGTCCATGCGGCCGGCCAGCGGCTCCATATTTCCGCCGGTCACCTGGGCGCCGTAGTCACGGAACACCACGCCGCACAGCACGTGCATGGCGCTGTGGGTGCGCATGAGAGCATAACGGCGCTCCCAGTCGATGCTCCCGGTGACGGCCTGGCCCTCGGCAGGGAGACTGCCCGCAAGCCAGTGCCACACCAGGTCACCCTCTTTCTTGGCCTGCGTTACCGGGACGGTCATGCCTTCGAACGACAGCGTCCCGCGGTCGTTCGGCTGGCCGCCCCCACCCGGGTAGAACGCGCTGCGGTCCAGCGCGACCCGGTTGGCCGCTGCATCCACGGCAACCACCTGCGCCGCGAACTCGCGCAGGTAGCTATCGGTTTGATAGAGAAGATCGGTCATGTGTCATCTCCAAAATAAAAAAGCCCTCGTCCCACTCGGGGACGAGAGCCGTGGCTCCCGCGGTACCACCCCGCCTAGCGGGCTTCAGATTGGGAAACACGGGATGCTCGCGAGCGACGAGGCAGGCGGGATCCCGCCTAGAGCCTCCCCAATCGGAAATCCGCTCACTCATGGGGGCCATCACCCCCCTGCGCCTGCTAACGGACGCAACTCCGGCGACGTCTACTGGGCTACTGTACGCTCGGTTAGCGCAGAACCGTTCGGGTCGCAACTCCGGAAGGATTTTCGACGGGGGCGGCGTACCCGGCTCACACCCACCCGGGCTCGCTGTTCGTCCGCGCGTTCGCCTACTCGTTTCCATCATGGCTTTGGTCAGGATTTTAGCATAGCGGCAAGTGCTTGTCAAGGCATCTTGCCTGGGGTATACTCTGCCGGATGGATTCCTCAGCCCAAGATCCGATGCAAGAGTCGTTCGCCTCCATTTTCGCCCGCTTGCCCTGGCCGGCGCGTGGATTTTGGCGCGATCTCGTTACCCGCTATCGCAGGCTGCTGCGCTACGTGCAGCCCTACTGGCGGCGCTTGGCGGCCGCGGCCCTCCTCCTCACCGTGGACAGTCTCTTGGGCCTGGCTTTGCCCTACGGAGTGCAGTTCATCGTCGACCAGGCGCTGGTGCAGGCGGATATGCGCACCTTGAACTTCATCACCGCCGGCCTGGTTCTGCTCTTTGTGGTGCGCGCGCTGTTGGGGTTCGGCCAGACCTACGTGCTGGCCTGGGTGGCCGAACGCGTCGTCGCCAACCTGCGCGAGCAGCTTTACGCTCATCTGCATACCCTGCCCCTGCGTTTCTTCAACTCGACGCGCGTCGGCGAGCTGATCTCGCGCCTGACCAACGACGTCATGACCATCCAGGATGCGGTCACGACGACCCTCCTCAGCCTGCTCTCGCAGTTGGTGACGCTGGTCGGCGGCACCATTATCATCTTCTATATGGACTGGCGGCTCAGCTTGCTGATGCTCACGACGGTGCCGTTGGTGATCGTCGGCATGTTTTTCCTGGGCCGGGCGATCGGCCAGATAAGCAAGCAGGTGCAGGATGCGCTGGCCGACGTCAGCGCGACCTCGGAGGAGGCCCTGGCGGGAGTGCGCATCGTCAAATCGTTCGCGCGTGAGCCCTACGAGGTCAATCGCTACACTAACGGCGTGGAACGCCTTTTCGACATCGCTCTGAGGCGTGTGCGCGTGCGGGCCATCCTGGGGCCGATCATCGGCCTGCTGGCTTTCGGCGCGATCGCGATCGTGTTGTGGTTCGGTGGGCGCGAGGTGATCCAGCACCGCCTGACGGCCGGGCAACTGGTATCGTTCCTGATCTACACGATCGTCCTCGCCTATCCCATCTCCACCCTGACAGGGCTGTACGGCAGTCTGCGGCAGGCGCTCGGCGCAAGCGAGCGGGTCTTCGATCTGCTCGATACGCCGTCCGAAATGCAGGATGACCCGGATGCGGTCGCCCTGCCGCCCATCGACGGCAGCGTGGTCTTCGAAGGCGTGAGCTTCGACTATCGTGATAGCGACCAGGGGCACGAGGTGCTGAGGAACGTGTCCCTCAGCGTGCGACCGGGCCAGGTTGTGGCGCTGCTGGGGCCCAGCGGCGCCGGCAAAACCACGCTCGTCAACCTCATCCCGCGCTTCTATGATCCCACCGCCGGGCGCATCTGCATAGACGGTCAGGATATTCGCCACGTGCGTATGCGCAGCCTGCGCGAGCAGATCGGCATCGTTCCGCAGGAAACCGCCCTTTTTAGCGGCAGCGTGCGCGATAATATCCTGTACGGCGACCTGAACGCGGCCGAGGAAAGGATCCAGGCGGCGGCGCGCGCCGCCAACGCTCACGATTTCATCCTGGCTCTGCCGCAGGGCTACAACACGGCCGTCGGCGAGCGGGGCGTGAAGCTCAGCGGGGGACAGCGCCAGCGGATTGCCATCGCGCGCGCGATCCTCAAAGACCCGCGCATCCTGATCCTTGACGAAGCTACCTCCTCGCTGGACAGCGAGTCGGAGCTGGCCGTCCAAGGCGCCCTGGAAAACCTGATGCTGGGCCGTACGAGTTTTGTGATCGCCCATCGCCTCAGCACGATCACGAATGCCGATTGGATCATCGTGCTTGATAACGGACGGCTCGTCGAGCAGGGTACGCATGCCGAGCTTTTCGCCCGGCCCGATGGTCTCTACCGGCGGCTGCACGCGATGCAGTTCCGCTGGGACATCGGGGACGGGACGGCCGCGGGCTGAAGGCCTGAGCAGGTGCAAGCGCCTGATGGTGCAAGCACCTGATGGTGGAAGCCGGATAAGGAAACACACATGTCGTGGTCTCTGAAATTGGCAACTGTGCGCGGCATCCCCATACGGGTGCACATCAGCTTCTTGCTCATTGTGTTGTGGGCCGGCTACCAGGGGCTGCGCACTTCCCTTTATGCCGGAGGCGGCCCGGGTTGGGCGATGGCTTTTTCGGTGCTCCAGGTGCTACTGCTGTTCGCTTGCGTCGTGCTGCACGAACTTGGCCACAGCCTGGTGGCGCAGGTGTTCGGCATCCGCGTGCAGGATATCACCCTCTGGCCGATCGGCGGCGTGGCGCGCATGGCCCGGCTGCCCGAACGGCCCTCCCAGGAATTCCTGATGGCGGTGGCCGGTCCCGCTGTCAACGTGTTGTTGGCCCTGGCGTTGGCCCTGGTCCTGGTGGTGTGGGAAGGCCCGCGGCAGGCATTCGCCCGGACCTTCAGTTTCCTGGCGCCCTGGCTGTACGTGCCTGCCACCGGCCGCCTGGATGCGCGTGCCCTGCTCAGCGTCCTGCTGTTGAGCAACGTCCTCCTGGCGTTGTTCAACCTCCTGCCCGCTTTTCCGATGGACGGCGGGCGGATGCTGCGGGCTTTCCTGGCGGCTTTTCTGTCGCGCCGCCTGGCCACGCAGATCGCTTCTTATGCCGGGCAGGTGGTGGCCGGTCTGATGATGCTGGCCGGTCTGTTTGGGCCCAACCTGGTCTTGATCCTCGTGGGTTTCCTGGTCTTCCTCGGCGCAGGCGCGGAGCGCCAACAGGTGGTGTCCGCCGAGTCACTGCGCGGCCTGCAGGTGCGCCAGGCCATGCAGCCCATCGGTCCGCGGCTGCATCCTCTGCAGACCCTGGCTGAGACCGCGGCGCAGGTCGCGGCTTTGCCGCAATCGGCCTATCTCGTGGTCGACGGCGGCCGGTTAACAGGGCTCTTGGGCAGACACGAACTGCTGGGCGCGTTGCGCAAGGCAGGGCCGCAGGCCCGCATCTCTCAATTCGTGGAGCGAGACGTCTTGCGGGTCCGCCCGGAAGAGCAGCTGCTGAGCGTGCAGAGCCGTATGCTCGAACACCGCACCTGGGTCGCGGTAGTTGTCGAGGACGGCTGCGTCTCGGGGCTGCTAACCGGGTCGGCCATGACCCGGTTGATGGAAGTGGTCGACGCCTGCCCGGCGGCGCTCAAGTCAGCTGGGTATTGATACATGAGATTACCGCTGCTATAGCCAGGAGTTACGGGACATGCGGGATGTGCAGACCCTGATTGGGTCAAGGACGCCGTTTTCTACCAGATTTTCCCCGACCGCTTCGCCAAATCAGACACGCTGCCCAAACCCAGCAATTTGCAGCCATGGGGCGCGCCGCCCACCAATCATGGTTACCAGGGGGGCGACCTGATAGGCGTGGTCGAGCACCTCGATTGCCTGGTCGATCTGGGCATAAACGCGATTTACTTCAATCCGGTCTTCGCCTCGGGCTCGAACCACCGCTATCATACCTACGACTACTATCACGTGGACCCGCTGCTGGGAGGCAACGCCGCGCTGCGTAAGCTGGTCGACACAGCGCATGCGCGCGGCATCCGCGTGATCCTCGACGGGGTATTCAACCATGCCAGCCGGGGCTTTTTTCAGTTCCACGACATCCTGGAGAATGGGCCGGATTTGCCATACCTGGACTGGTTCACGGTCATCGGTTGGCCGCTCCGTCCGTACGGCAGCAAGAACCCCAACTACCAGGCCTGGTGGAATCTGCCGGCGTTGCCGAAGTTTAACATCCGCACGCCGACCGTGCGCGAGTTCACTTGGGATGTGGCCGAGCATTGGATCAAGTTCGGGGTCGACGGCTGGCGCCTGGATGTGCCCGGCGAGATCGATGACGATGCGTTTTGGCAGGAGTTTCGCTGCCGGGTGAAGGCGGTCAACTCGGAAGCCTATATCGTCGGCGAGATCTTGGGTGAGGCTCACCGCTGGCTGCGCGGCGATCAGTTTGACGCCGTGATGAACTACGCCATCGCGCGCTCGGCCCTGTGCTTCTTCGCGGGCGAAACGCTGGACCGGCGCTACCGGCCAGGCGGTTTCCGCATTCGCCCGCTTGCCGCGCGCACGTTTGGGCAAGAAGTGGAGCACATGCTCGGGCTCTGTACGGCCTACGCAGCCTGCGTCAGCTCCGCCGAAGCTGGTACGTCTTTTTCTTCCAGTTGCCATGGCTGCCGGAAGCGTTGATCCGCGCGGGCAACTACACCTACTTGCGCCGAACCTTGCGCCGTGACCCCTGCCGGGCAGAGGCGTTCAGCGAGTCTGACATCGAGGACTATGTGCAGGCTATCAGCCGGCCGGGGGCGCTGACGGCGGGCATCAATTACTACCGCGCTTTGCTGCGGGGTGGTCCCTGGGGGCTGCGGCAGGTCTTGCGCCGCATCGACGCGCCGGTGCTGGTGATCTGGGGCGAGCACGACCCGTACCTGGGCGTCGAGCTGGCCGCGCCGGATCCCACCTGGGTGCCCCACGCGCGCGTCGAATATCTGCCCGACGCCGGCCATTGGGTGCAAAACGACCGCCCGGAGCAGGTCAACGCGCTACTGCTCGACTTCCTGAATTCTCCTCTGCCGCGCGTCTCCGGTTAGAACGTCTGCTGCTCGGTGCGCTCGATGATCTCGTCCTGCAGCGCCTTGCCCAGGTCGCAGAAGTAGTCGCTGTAGCCGGCCACGCGCACGATCAGGTCGCGGTACTGTTCCGGGTGTTGCTGCGCGGCGCGTAAGGTGGCGGCGTCGACGACGTTGAACTGTATGTGATGGCCGTCCAACTGAAAATAGCCGCGCACCAGCTGCACCAGCTTGTCCAGGTCATCATCAGTCGCCAAAAGGCGCGGCGTCAGCTTCTGATTCAGCAGCGTGCCGCCGGTCCGAATATGGTCCATCTTCGCCGCCGAGCGAATCACCGCCGTGGGCCCGCAACGGTCGGCGCCCTGCACCGGCGAGATGCCCTCCGATAGCGGCTTGCCCGCCCGCCGCCCGTCCGGCGTGGCGCCGATCACCGAGCCGAAGTAGACGTGACAGGTGGTCGGCAGCAGGTTGATGTGATACTCGCCGCCTTTTGTGTTCGGGCGGCCGTCGATCGCCTCGTAGTAGCTTTCGAAGACCCGCACCATCAGCCTGTCGGCTGAGTCGTCGTCATTGCCGTAGCGCGGCGTGCGGTTTAGCAACATCTGGCGTAGGCGCTCGTGCCCGGCGAAGTCGTCGTCCAGGGCTGCCAACAGGCCGGCCAGGCTGATCGTCTTTTGCTCAAAGACGTGGCACTGGATGGCGCTTAAGCAATCCGTCATCGTACCCAGGCCCACGCCCTGGATATAGCTGGTGTTGTAGCGCGCTCCGCCGGCGTGATAGTCCTTGCCGCGCGCGATACAGTCGTCGGTCAGCAGCGAGAGGAACGGGGCCGGTATGTGGGTCGCGTAGAGTTGCTCGATGACGTTGTTGCCGCGCACCTTCACCTCGACGAAGTAGTGTAGTTGCGTGCGGTAGGCCGCGAACAGGTCCTCAAATCCCGTGAAGGTCGCCGGTTCTCCTGTATCGGGGCCGAGGCGGCGGCCCGTGCGTGGGTCGACCCCAGCGTGCAGCGTGATCTCCAGGATCTTCGGCAGGTTGAAATAGCCCGTCAGGTTATAGTTTTCCTTGCCTAAGGCGCCTACCTCCACGCAGCCGCTCGAGCCGCCGCAGCGCGCGTCATGCAGGCTCTTCCCCTGGCGCACCAGCTCCTGCACGATCACGTCGGCGTTGAAGATGGACGGCTGGCCGAAACCAGTGCGGATGATGCGCCCGGCCCGCTTGATGAACTGGTTGGGGTTCTTCTTGCTGACCTGGATGGAGGAGCTGGGCTGCAACAGGCGCATGTCCTCGATCACATCCAGCAGCAGGTAGGTGACCTCGTTGACCCCGTCGGAGCCGTCCGGGCGCAGGCCGCCTGTGTTGATCTGCGCGAAGTCCGTGTAGGTGCCGCTCTCCTCGGCCGTCACCCCCACCTTGGGCGGGGCCGGCTGGTTATTGAACTTGATCCAGAAGCAGTGCAGCAATTCCTCCGCCGCCTCGCGACTCAACGTGCCGCCGGCCAGTCCCTGTTGATAGAACGGGTGGAGATGTTGGTCCAGCCGGCCGGGATTGAAGGCGTCCCAGGTGTTCAGCTCGGTGGTCACGCCCAGGTGGACGAACCAGTAGTACTGCAGGGCCTCCCAGAAGTCGCGCGGGACGTGCGCCGGCACGCGCCGGCAGACCTCGGCTATGCGCCACAGTTCGGCCGCCCGCGGCGGGTCGGCCTCGATGGCCGCCAGCCGCTCGGCCTCTTCGGCATGACGCTCGGCGAAGCGGACCAGCGCCTGCGCCGAGATCAGCATCGCCTTCAGTTCTTCTTGCCTGGCATAGGCCTCGGGATCGTGCAGGAAATCCAGCCCCTGCAGCGCGCGCCGGATGTCTGCCGCGAAATCGAGCATCCCCTTGTGGTAGATTTTGTCGTCCAGCACTGTGTGGCCGGGCGCGCGTTGCTCCATGAACTCAGTAAAGATCCCGGCCTCATAGGCTGCCTTCCACTCCTCGGTCATTTCCGCGAATATCAGGTCCCGCATCGAGCGGCCCTGCCAGAAGGGGATAACGGTCGTAGCGTAAGACTGACGCGTGGCCGCGCTGACGGCGAAGGGGATTTTCTCGCGTGCATCCAGGATATCCAGGTCTTGCAGGCTGTGGCAGCACAGTTCCGGATAGGTGGGCGTGGCCTTGGGCGCCGGACCCTTCTCACCGACGATCAACTCACGCGGGTTGATGCAGATCGTCTTGTGTTCCAGCAGGTACTGAAAGGCCAGGGCGCGTTGCACGGGTATCGATGCCGGCGGGGCCGCGTTCGTGCGGTAAAACTCGGTCATTAGCTCGGCCCGTTCGCTCGAAATGCTGGGCGTTGCGTCCAAGCTTTGCCGGCGCAGGTGGGTGACTCGTTCGCTGATGGCCATAGATCCTCTGTCCTCCCCGGAACCCGAAGTTTGCCTGCCGATGGGGGCAGACGCGCAGCGCCTGCCCTGGGTGATGGCATTCTAGTCGAAGACGCGCGACGGGTCAATCGCGGGCGCGGCCGGCGTCGGCTCGCCCCAAACAGAGAGCCGAGATTGGCGGATACATAATTCAATTCATGACAGGGTTTACCCGACTTCACCTTGTTTTCAGCTTACATTGTCACGAGCCGCGCTCTTTGGCAGCGAATTTGATCATAGGGGCCAGATTCGCTGGCGGAGTACCCCGGCGTTTCTCTTGGCCGTTTGCCACCATTTAGCCTAACCCGTCATCCTTGTCACAGGCCGGACTCTTTGGCAGCGATTCAGTGGTTTGAGGCCGAGATCATTGATGGCGTGAGCAGGCGTGCCTATACCAGGTCTTCCATCAGCCGCTCCAGGCTCGCTTCGGCCTGCTGCGGCGTGACGTCGAACTGCTCGGTCAACGACGCGGCGATGGTATGTAGGTCGTGGGCGCCATCGCACAGCCGCCAGACCGCGCTGCCGGTGGCGTTGAGCGTGAAGTAGTTGCTGTCGTCCAGGTTGAGGATCACCGCCGTGCCGCCCAGGGTCGTGTGAATCGCCTGCGGCACCGCCTTGGGGATCAGTGCCAGATCCATCTCACCTTCTTTGCGTTGCCGGTCAGACCGCGCACGCGCAATCGTCTGCCAGGGGTCGAATGGGTGCCATAGCGTTCAGGTTGGGTCCGGGAGCCGGCCAGGAAGCCGGTCTCACGGCCAGAGGAAACCGCGCTGAAAGACTGGCAGGATTATACCCCGCCTTTCGCAAGTGCGCAAAAGCAGCCAAGCACTGGTTTGCCGCAGGCCCTCACTTGCGCGCCAGCACCGGGAACTCCGTCACACGCAGGTTCGTGCAGCCGTAGGGGATCAGCGTAAGCTCCTCCAGCGGCTCCTGTGACTGCAACGTCAGCGGGCCCGACGGCACGTCGGCCGCCCAGTTGTCCGCCATCCCCCAACCGGGCAGGCGCCGGCCCTTCACCATCGCGCTGACCGGCGCGCCCGCCGGCGAGAACGGGCAATCGCCCAGCGGATGCTCGGCAAAACGCACGTCCCGGGCGAGCGTGTACTCGTTCACGTCCAGCGCGTAATTCCAGGCGGTGATCGGGTAGACCTCCCAATCGGCGTGCGGCAGCTCGCGGAAGGGCGCATCCGCATGCACCCGGCGCCAGTCCTCGCCGATCTTCAGCGCATATACCAGCGGCCCGCGCTTGAGCGCCCGCGCGCCGCGCTGCCCCCGCACCAACTCGGCGGGCATCGGTAGGGTCAGCAGCACCTCTGTCGTCCCTTCCCACGTGCGTTCGAGGCTGTGGTGGAACCCGCCCGCGTGTCCGTCGACCGGAGCCTCTCCGCTGACTTGCACTTTCGCAGCGCGGCACCAGCCAGGGATGCGCAGGTACAGCGGGAACCGCACCGGCCGCTCGACGGTGATGGTGAAGTGCAGAGTCTCGCGGAAGGGGTAGTCCGTCTCCAGGCGCGCCACCACCTTTACCTCGCCGATCTCCAGCTCGGCCCGGCTGGGCGCATACGCGGCCGCCGTCAGGCTGTCCTCCTCGCCTTCGCCGTTGCGCAGCCACAGGTTGGCGGCGAATTTCGGCCAGCCCTGGCCCAGGTTGGCCGTGCAGCAGCCGTAATTTGGCTCCACCCCGAACAGGCTCGATTCGGGCCCGTTGCTGTTCCAGGGCCAGACGCTCCCCTCGCTGCACTGCACCTGGTTGGCTTGTTGGTCGTACTGGTGCGCCCACATATCGGGCGAGAAGGTAGCAGGCAGGGCGTTGAAGATCAGCTGCTCCAGCCGGTCGGCCAGGGCCGGATCACCCAGCAGCGCGAGCAGGACCTCGAGCGAGAAGGCCTGTTCCACCACCGCGCACAATTCCGTGCCCTGGGTGGGGCTCCGCCCGGCCAGGCACTCGTCGCCGGTGAACACGCCCGTCACCATGCCGTGGTGGCGGTCCAGCTTGTCCAGCATGTCGTAGACCGCGTCCTGGTCGGCCTCGTCGCCTGTCAGCCGCCACCACAGCGCGGGCGCCTTCAGCGCCATCGCATTGTTGACGACATGCCCGGCGAAGTTCAAACGCCCGCGCGGCGTGGGAGCGGCCAGCGGCCAGCGGCGGAAGAACTCCGGCCAGCCAAATCCCTGGGCCTGCAGCTTGACAGCCAACTCGAGCAGCCAGCTCTCGCCGCTGCGCTCGTAGAGCCAATAGATGGGCAGCAGCGCCTCGAACCAGCGGAACTGCGCCCAGTTGAACAGCGGGGCGGTGTCGATGTGCAGGTCGATCATGCGCAGGCACTTTGCGACCGCGGCGGCCGCCCGCTCGTCGCCCGTCGCCTCGCCGTATTGCATCAGCACCTTGAGCACCAGGAACAGCCCCCAGATGTCGTTCTGCGCCGTGACGACCCGCCCGCCGGGACCGGCCATCGCGCGCGGTCCCAACCAGCCGTCCTCCTCCTGGTGGTCCAGAATGTACTCGACATAACGTCTGGCCTTTTCTTTCAGCGCCGGGTCGTCCAGCATGTAGGCCAGCGGCACCAGGCCGTCCAACCAGTAGGGGGCGCGCTCCCAGCCCTCGGCCTGTCCTCCGAACCAACGGCTATCCTTCACGTCGGGCCAGAATTCATCCAGGTGGCCGTGGATGCCATCGGCCTGGAGGCGCAATTGTCGGGCCAGCCAGCCTTCGGGGCGGATACTGCCCAGCGGCAGCGGTCGGAAGGCAGGTGAGTTTAACATCGTCGTAACTCCTTAAATGTTTACTTCAGTTTAGCGCACGTTTTGCGCGATTGGCAAATGGTCCTGCCCCGGCCCGGTTTTGACATCCCCCTCCCTTCCCGCTACACTCGGGACGTTGCCAAAGCAGGTTGCCAAAGCATACCGAGGAGGTTATCGGGCATGGACTCCTTTTTCCTCGAGAACGAGGCGCTGCGCCTTGAGGCGGTAGCCAATTATGACGAGCAGCGGCCGCTCACCGTGCACGTCAGCCTGGATGCTGGACGGCCGCTCCAGCGCTACCGCCTGGTCGACGATGCCGGCCAGGCCCTGCGCGAGGACATCCCCGACCAGCCGCCGCCGGGCTTTGCTCGGCTCATGTCCCTGCCCGCTTAAAAATGATAGGCTCACTCAAGCGCGTTTTCAGCCTCATCCAGCAGTCCTTCAAAAAGTATGGCCGGGACGACGGGCCCTGGCTGGCGGGCGCGATGGCCTACTACGCGGCCTTCTCGCTGTTCCCGCTGGTCCTGGTGCTGGTCTCCATCCTGGGTTTCCTGCTGCGCTTCTCGCCCGGCGCCAAGGATGCTCAGTATGAGGCGATCGCGCTGGTCGCGCGCAACGCCTCGCCCGCCCTGGCCTCGCTGTTGAACCAGGTCCTGTCCACCGTTCAGGCCCAGGCTGGCGTGAGTGGCCCGTTCGGGTTGGTTGTCCTGCTCATCGGCGCCGGCGGCATCTTCGCCGCCCTGGATGGGGCCTTCGACCGCCTCTGGAACGTGCCAGCGCCCACCAGTGGCGGCATCCTGGCCGCGCTGCGCCTGATCCTCTTCCAACGGTTGGCCGGCTTTCTCATGCTCCTGGCGCTGGGCGGACTGATTGTGGCGGCGTTCGCCGGCGGTCTGGTGATCTCGGCCGTCGGCGTCTACGCGGACCAACTGCCGCTTGGCCGGCCGGGTTGGCGCCTGGCACAGGCGCTGCTCAGCATCGGTGTCGACACTCTTATCTTTGCCGTCATCTATAAGGTCTTGCCCAAGCCGCACGTGTGCTGGCAAGACGCCCTGGCCGGCGCTCTGTTCTCGGCGTTCGTGTGGGAGATCGGGCGGTTGGTGCTGGCGGCGGTGCTTGCCGGGCAGACCTTCAGCGCCTATGGCGTGGTCGGCGCCTTCATCGCCCTGATGGCCTGGATCTACTATGCCTGTACCATCTTCTTCATCGGGGCCGAGCTGGTGCAGGTGTGCCAGAGCGAACGGTCTGCCGGCGCCCGGATCTCAGCGGACGCCGGGCGGGCGATCCCTGGCGCTGCCGCGACGCCCGGGATTGGCCGGCACACCCGGCCAGGTGCCCGGTAGGAACGTGTTCCGGCCGGCCCCGCCTTGCGCCAACGGGCGCAGCGCGCATTGGGACAGCCGGATTGTTTCTGACATTGTTGGCCGGCGCCCTGTATGCTACACTTCATATGTCGCGACACCGGTAGAGATGGAGGAGCGCATGAAGTCCGCGTTCAATTTGCTGAAAGAGACGTTTGCCGACTGGAGCGAGGACAAGGCCACGCGGCTGGCGGCCGCGCTGGCCTACTACACCATTTTCTCGATCGCGCCGCTGTTGGTGATCGGGATCGGCATCGCCGGCCTGGTGTTGGGCCGCCAGGCAGTCCAGGGGCAGCTCATGTCCCAGATCAAGGGGGCTGTTGGTGACCAGGCCGCCGGCTTGATCCAGACGATGATCCAGAACACCAGCAAGCCATCGGCCGGCATTGCCGCCACCGTCATCGGCATTGTCATCCTCTTGTTCGGCGCTTCTGGCGTGTTTGGCCAGCTTCAGGATGCCCTTAACACTGTCTGGGAGGTTGCGCCTAAACCGGGACGTCCTTTCCTGCGTACCCTGGCCGACCGGATCGTGCCCTTTATCATGGTCTTGGGCATCGGCTTCTTGCTGCTCGTCTCGCTCGTGATTTCGGCGGTCCTCACGATCGCGGCCCAGTTCCTGGGCAGCGCAGTCGGCCAAACGGCGCTCATCGGCGAGGTCGTGAACTTCGTGTTTTTCTTCCTGGTCAGCACCATCTTGTTCGCCCTGATCTTCAAGATCCTGCCCGACGCCGAGATTTCATGGCGCGATGTCTGGGTCGGCGCGGCGTTCAGTTCGCTGCTCTTTGGCGTCGGACGCCTGCTGCTCGGCCTGTACTTGGGCTGGGCCGGCGTCGCTTCGCCCTACGGCGCGGCCGGCTCGCTGGTGGTGCTCCTGTTGTGGATCTACTATTCGGCCCAGATCCTTCTGCTGGGCGCCGAGTTCAGCCAGGTTTACGCCAAACGCTACGGCGCTCGCAGACAGCCGTCCGCCAACGCCATCGCGGTGACCGCCGAAATGCGCGCCCAGCAGGGTCTGTCGGGCGGTAACAAAGCCTGGCGCGGCGCGAGCGCGCAAGACTTGGCGGGCAATAACGCCGCGGCGCGCCGCGCTTCTGTGCCAAGCGCTTCTGTGCCCGGCGCCTCTGGGCGCCTATCAACGCCGGGCGCCGCTCCCGCCGACCTGCTGAGCGGGCAATCGGGCGGGGCGGTCGGCAAGGCGGCCGGCGACGTGGTCAGCGAAGAGGAGCGCCCGGCCAGGCGGGTGGGCAGCGGATCGGGCTCGCTACGGAAAACGGCCATCGCGCTCGGCGGCCTGGCCCTGGGCATCCTGGCCGGAGCCGCGCAAGGGATCGACAATGACAAGCACAAACCATCTGCTCAGGAGGGAGGACGGAAGAATCACTAAATTCGTTCGCCTTACTTCCGCGCCATCTGCCGCCTGAGCAGCAACCAACTGAGTATGAACATGAACAGGCCAATGCCGGCCAGGGCAGCCAGCAGGTAAGGCCGTGTCAGGTAACCGCGCAGCATGACGTTCTGCAGCAGCGAAATGGCGTAGGTCGCGGGGAGCAGCCACGAGACAATGCGCACGCTCGGCATTAATGTGTTCAGGCTGAGAATGAAGCCGCTGAAGAAGACACTGGTGAGCAGCACCAGCATGGTCCACTGCACCGCCTGGTTGTCGGTTTGCGAGATCGAGGAGATGACGAAACCGTAGCCCAGCGAGGTGAAGAGCAGCGCGGCAACGGCCAGTGCGTAGTCTTGGGGCAGTCCGAGCATGGGCACGCCCAGTCCATATATCACCAGCGCCGAGAGGATGGCAGCCATGACGCCGCCGAAGATCAGGTAGCTCAGGTATTTGCCCAGCAGGGTCTCGATGGCCGAGAGGGGCGCTACCCGGAAAAGCTCCATTGTGCCTAACTGGCGCTCGCGCACGATAGACAGGGCGGCAAAGGTCACCGTCAGGTGCTGCAGCAGCAGCACGATCACCGCCGGCGCGAAGTAGTCCGTCATGTTGAGCTGCACGCTGGCGATGCTGTGCACCTCTGTGCGCAACGGACTGACCAGCACGGTCGGGCTGACGTTCTGGAACTGCGTGAGCTCGCCCTGTAACGAAGCCAGGTCGCCGTCGATCTTGTCTAGCTTCTGAATCTCGCTGCTGTAGCTCGACTGGTTGTCAGGGATGTTGTTCAACGAGCTCGCGCCTTGTTGGGCATCCGACAGAGTCGACTGCACGCTGCTCGCGCCTTTGTTATCCCCGCCGCCGTATTGCCCCGTGCCTGCCAAGAGACCGGCGCTGGCGCCGACTGCCAGCTCGACGGCGCCCAGGCTGTTGTTCAGTTGCTGCTGATTCTGGCGCGCGATGGCCGCGTCGCCGCGCTGCAGGGCGGCCCGCATCGCCTGGACGGCCGCTTGCGCCTGTTTCAGGTCGCTCTCCACCTGCGTAGATTTGGTCTGTCCCTGGGCCGTGGCTGTCTGCAGCAAGCGACGGTTCACTTCATCCACATAAACCTGGCCAAAGTACTTAACATAGTCGACCTGTATCGGGTCGATCTCGTTGTGCAGCAGAGTGAAGGTCGCCTGCTGGTTATGGCTGAGCGTCTGGTCGACGTTGGCCGGCACCAGGATCACTACGTCTACCTGGCCGTTGAGCAAACGGTTCTTGGCCTCCGCCTCGTCACTTGTCGTGCCCATGTAGATCAGTTGGGGTCCCAGGCTGCCCGCCTGCTCCTGGATCTGCTTTGTGACCGCGCTGCCCGGCGGCGCGACAAAGAGAGTGCGCAGGGCACGCGCCTGGTTGCGGTAACCGACGCCGAACAAGGCCAGGATCAGGAACGGCCCAAGCACCAGGGTCAGAATCAGGCGCGGCTGGCGCATGATCTCGGCGATCTCTTTGCTCAGGAAGGAGGTCGTGCGCACCAGGGAGCGGAACGGCCTAAGCAGGAACATTGGTTTCCTTCTTCACCAGGTGTACGAACACATCGTCGAAGGGGGGCAGGTATTCCTGGATCGAGACAATCGGCACGTTCTGTTCCTTAAACCAGGCTACCAGGGCCGGCATTGCGGTCGGCGCCTCGTCCACAGTCAGTTGCAGGCCGCCTGCGTCGTCCAGCCGCCTGACGCGGCCGCGCACGAAGGGCAACTCACTCAACTGCCGCAGATAGGGCGTGTCGGGCATACGTTGCTCCGTATACACTTCGACCAGGTCGCCGCCCATCGCACGCTCGCGCAAACCATCCGGTGTATCGACGACGAGCAGCCGGCCCTCGGCCATCACGCCCACCAGGTCGCAGTGGGTTGTTTCGCCCACGTATTGGGTCGTGATAAACAGCGTGCGTCCTTCTTGCTGTAGTTGTTTGAAGTGATCCCAGAACTTGCGGCGCAACACGGGATCAATCCCGGCGGTGGGCTCGTCCAGGAAGATCAGCTCGGGATCATGCACCAGCGTCGCGGCCAGGCTCAGCCGCCGCTGCATACCGCCGGAGATCTGGCGTGCCAACTTGTTGCGCGCGTCGCCCAGCTCGACGAAGTCGAGCAGTTCTTTCAGGCGTTTGCCGCGCCGCAGGCCCATACCATAGATCGAAGCGGCGAAGTTCAGGTTCTCCCACACCGTCAGCTCGGGATACAACACGAAAAGCTGGGGCATGTAACCGATCTTCTCGCGTGTGCTCTGCGAGAAGTCTGAAGGGTGGCGGCCCAGCACCGTGACCTCGCCGCTCGTCGGCTGGTAGATGCCAGTCAGCATGCGCAGGGTCGTGGTCTTGCCTGACCCGCTGGGCCCGATATAGCCAAAGATCGCGCCGCGCGGCACCTCGAAGGTCACGTCTTGCACCACTGCCTGGCCGGCGAATTCTTTGGTCAGCCCCACGGCGCGTATGATCGCACCGCCGCGCGACGGGACCGGCGCAGCGCCGGCCTTTGAGATAGGATTGCCTGCATTGACTGCCATTTGTGCCTCTACAGCCGCGAATGGAGCGGAAAAGCCTCCGTCTGCACAGCCGACAGCGCGCTGTCCACCGAGAGAAGAACGAGCATTTCACTCTCCGTAGCGTTCTTCCGTTCGCTTACAACATATGTGACAGGCGCGAGCGGATCGGTAGTCCTAATCTCGCTTATCAATCTGATTGGATGTAACAATAATATTATCATGCTAATAGTGCTTACCGACTTGGGCACCTGTTTGCATCATAATGCAGAAGCATGCTGATTGCTAATAAGAGAGCCTGGCAGTAATTACGCGGGCGCTCGGGTCATTGTTCCCGCCAGCGGGCCATGGCCATCCGATTGAAGGAGCAAACACACAATGGGTATCATCTCATGGCTTATCGTCGGCTTGATCGCGGGCTGGCTCACCGGGCTGGTGATGAAGGGCGGCGGCTACGGATTGGTTGGCGACATTATCCTGGGCATCGTCGGCGCACTGATTGGTGGATTCCTCGCCTCGGCGCTGTTTGGGATCCCCGATCCGGTGAATGGGATCAATGTTAGCTCTATCATCATCGCCTTCATCGGTGCGGTCATCGTAACGGCGATTGTGCGCGCCCTGTCTGGGCGCCGTGTTGTCTGATAGCTGAGCAACTGCCAGCCCGGACTGCAAACCTAAGCTGCAAATGGCGGGGCCTGAAGATCTTTTCCTCAGGCCCCGCGACTCATTTCTGGCCCGTGCGCACTGCTACCGTGCGAGCACGGGCAAGCGCGCCCGCCAGACTTCTTCGAGCACCCACCAGTCAAAGGACACCGTGGTTGTCGTCTGCGGGTCTGTCGCTGTGATTGTCACCCGGTACGTACCCAGTGAGTTCTCTGCCAGGGTCCCCAGTATCACGCCGCCGCTCCCCTGATCCAGCGCCAGCCCCGGGGGCAGTCCGCTGGCTGTGATGGAAAGTGGGTCACCGTCCGGATCGTAGACTCCCAGCGCTGACCAGACGGTCTCGCCGACCGCATTCATGCGCGTCCCGGCGTTTCGCACGCGCGGCGGATGGTTTCCGAAGCTGACGGGCGCCGATGGCAGCCATTCGCCCACGTAGCGGTGGTTGGGCCAGGCGCCGGGCACGCCCGACTGTTGCTCGGCCAGGGCGCGCACCCTGAAGTAATAGGTGCTGGTCGGTACGCTGCTGGTGAACTGGGCGCTGCGGGCCTCAGAGTCCTGCACCCAATCCTGCCAGGCTCCGCCCAATCCGAGCCGGGATTGCACATCGAAGTGCAAATGGTAAGTCCCCGCCGGAATCGCCAGGATATCCGTGCTCAACGCACCGTCCCACGTGATGGGCGCCGACGGGCCATTGACCTGGGCGGGCAGATCGCCGAACTGGGCAGCCGGCGCCCGCAGCAGGCTGACGGCGTCGATCAGGCCGTAGTTGCCGTGATGCAGGAAAGGGCTGCGGATGCGGGCGAACACCGTCATCCTGCTGCTCTGAGCGGTGACGCCGAGGCGCAGGTTGACCCAACGCGACTGATTAAAGTTCTGCCGGTCCTCCGTCCAAATCACCCCTGGCGCATTGGGATCTGTGCCGCCCGACGGGTCCAGTCCCAACATCTTGGCGATGTAATCACCGCTTGGACAATCGTTGGGGTTGTTGAAGCTCCCTCCGCAGAAGCTGACCATCCAGGCGCTCAAGCTGTACGGTAGGCCGGGTGTGACGGCGACCTGCTGGTAGACCAGCGCATCGAACGGCTTGCCGGGCACGGGATTAGTTTCCAGGTCCTGTGCGGCCATCACCAGCGCGTCATCGCCTTCCAGGTGCTCGACCCAGCCAGCGGCGCAGTAGCTGCCCAGGAAGTAAGTGCGTGCGCTGTTGATGTCGGGCTGACCGTTGAGCACGAGCGCGCTCCAGCCTCTCGGTACCAGGCCGGTGATGCCGGCTTGCGGCACAAAGCCTCCGTTGGCGCATTCCATATTGGGGTTCTGCATTGATACGGTGAGCGGCGAAATGACAGCTGAGGTCTGTTCAATGACAGGGCGGGCTGGGCCGGCCGGCGGGGAGCCGGTGACTGCCAGATGCAACGGGAGCAGCACGGCCCAGAGGGCAAGCCACATGCGCATAACTATTTCCTGGCCTTTCGATGCTGGCAGCGCATCCTGGCTGCCGAGTCTTCCGTTCCAATATACTGGCTTCTGTTCGCCGGATCAATAGCCCTTATGGGTGATAGCGGCGCGGGTTCGGGTTTAACCCCCGGCCACGATCTTGAAAACTTTGCCCGATGCGCCGGTCGGCCCCGAATTGTCGCTCACCAGTACGTACAATTCCCCTTGCCCGTCCTGCCCAAAGCCGAGCAGGAAATGGCGCAGGCTCCCCCCTGGATTGCCCGCTACGCTCAACTCACGCACCTGCCACGTTTGCCCGCCGGCGGCCGGGCGGGTCGCGGCGAACAGCCGCCCTGTCGCCGAGCTGAAGCTCATGGCCCATTGTCCGAAGAAGTAGTTCCCGGCCAGGCCGGGAACCGCACGCCCACGGTAGACAGTGCCGCCGATGATGGCGATCCCGTTGCCGTGGTCCTGTTCCAGGATTGGGTCGAGCAGCGGCTCACCCCGCGCGCCAACAGACGGGCAACTGGCGGGGGGCG
>Ga0209746_1000281_pt1 | contig 27254 bp, 28 predicted proteins | sample BarGraNGADG00211_3_FD_184496 | JGI IMG/M metagenome (GOLD analysis project Ga0209746, IMG submission 184496) | Arctic peat soil microbial communities from Barrow, Alaska - Barrow Graham LP Ref core NGADG0011-211 (SPAdes) (version 2) | ecosystem: Environmental > Terrestrial > Soil > Wetlands >... | reverse complement strand
TGTAGTGTGGACATATGAGATGAGACTACCCCCCCAAAGCACCGAAGAGAAGGCACGGGCTGCTGCTTATCGAAGTTCCACGCTCTGTCTCCAAAAGTCCGTTCAACTGGTGGTGGCAGGCGAAACGACGACCTTCAAGGTGAATTCGTGGAAGGAAGGTTTCTTGAGCGCGGCGCTTGGCAAAACGGAGGCCCGGTCGGCGCTGCGCTCGTCCTCGGATTTGTCGCGGGTGCAAGTGACCCGCAAGACCGGCAATTCCGCCAAGCCAGCCGTCTTCACCGTGGCCGTCTCGGATCCGTCGCAGCGCAATGACGATCTCTGGTTGCAGGACGGCGACGTGATTGAGGTGCCGGAGAAACGATGACCAAGCACCAAGGGCCAACATCCAGAGAAGCTCCAAAATTCACGCGCCAAACATTTCACGCGCGGGCATTGGAGGTTGGAGCTTGGAGGTTGGAATTTGGAGCTTTTCAATTTCCTCCATGCCCGGTTTTCCCTGAAACTTGCGACGAAGCGTTATATCCGTCCGCAAAGGAGACAGGCTGGAAGCGCCGGCCTACTTCTGATAAACGCTGACGCGGGCGGGCGGAAGATTCAGCCAGACGATCTGCGAGGCGAGCAGGCGGAAATCGTCCGCGCCCCGGCGGCGGCTTTTGCCGATTTGATAGGTGTATTGCACCCAGCGTCCGCGCGGGCCGAGGATGGAATGGATTTTTTGCGCGAGGGCGGCGACTTGTTCCTTGGGAAAATTCAAGAGCGGCAAACTGGAGATGACCGCGCCGACGGACGAAATCGGAACCGGCTGGCCGCGCAGCAATTCGTCCAACTGCCACGCATCGCCGGTGATGATGTGGGCGCGGGGAAAGCGTTTGCGGAGCAGCTTGGCAAGCGTGGGATTATGCTCGATGGCCACCAGACGGTCTTCGCGCAGGCCGCGTTTGATGAGTGCGGCGGTAACCGCGCCGGTGCCGGGGCCAAGCTCCAGGACAAAACTTTCCGGGTCGCGCGGCAGCCAGCGGGCCATCGCCGCCGCGAGCTTCGGCGAACTCGGCGCGACCGCTCCGGTGCGTTGCGGGTTCACGAGCCATTCGCGGAGAAACAGCGTCGAGTCGGCTATTGCCTCAATGATTTTTCGTGCCATGACGTTCGCTGGACTATGACGACCAGCTTAATCCATCCGTTCAATTTTGCGCCAACTAAAATTTTTTGCTCACGGCGCGGCTGGGAAAAGCTTTTGAAATTCCGCCTGCGCGGCGGTGCGGCGGACGCGCCACTCGCCCCAGCTTTTTTCCCAGGCGACGCCGGTGAAATTGGTCTGCGCGGCGGGCCAGATGGCGGCCAGTTTTTTAAAGGTTTTTTCGGCTTCATCGCGTTGCCGCCATTTCAACTGCGCCTCGGCGAGACAAAGCTGGTTTTCGGGATAATCCGGCGCGAGGGTGGCGGCGCGTTCGAGCCATTCGCGCGCCTTGTGTTTGCTGCCGATGCTCAACGGCCAGGCGGGGGCCTGAAAATAAAGCTGGCCGAGGTTGCGCACCGGGCCGGCGAAGTCGAAATGTTCGTCGAGTTCCGCCGCCGTTTTGAACTCACGTTCAATCTCGTGGACGAGCTTGTAGGCGGTGATGGACGGCGCCTCGGCATCGGCCAGTTCACCAAAGTTCATGGCGAGATAATAATGGGCGGGCGCGGATTTCGGCTCGCGTGCCAGCAACTGGCGGCAGGCGGCAATGCCCAGGCGCGCGCTGTCGGCGCGCTGTGTGGCGTTGGTGGCCGACTCGGCCAGATCAAAGCACGCGCGGGCAAATTGCCAGGCGTTGGTTGAATCATTGGCGGCCGATTGAAACTGCGCCTGCGCCCGGTGAAATTCCTTTTCCGCCCGCGCGTTGAAAATTGTATTCGGCTCTTCCGCCGGCGCGGCTCCGCAGACGATGAACAAAAACAGTCCAACCACGGCCAATTTAGTCTTGGTCATGGCCTGGGCGGAGGAATAAAAAGTTGCCATCATGCCGGGCTGTTTTATACTGGGCGAGTGAGATTAAATTGTAATTTTCTCGGTCTGGCAATGATTGTCGCACTGGCGGTTTTCAGCGCCGGTTGCAGCGGCATTAACGCAAGCACGTCGGTTTCGCCGGCGACGTTTCTTTTGCCGGGACTCATGAAAACTGATCCGCCCGCGACCAATCCGCCGGTTTTGCTGGTGAAAAATTCCGTTCAACTCGCCACCGGCCGTTAAAAATCTATGCGTTTCCCATTTGCGCTGACGAAGAAAATCGCCAGCCACATCATCAGACACAAGCTCCGCAAGACGCCCAAGTTTGCGATGGTCTTGCAGCTTGAGCCGCTGCACACCTGCAACCTCACCTGCACCGGCTGCGGACGCATCCGCGAATATTCCACGTCGCTCAAGGACATGGTGCCGCTGGAGCAATGCCTTCAGGCCGCGATTGAATGCGATGCGCCGATGGTTTCCGTCTGTGGCGGCGAACCGCTGATTTATCCGAAGATTGAAGAACTCATCAACGGTTTGCTCGACCAGGGCCGCGTGCTTTATATCTGCACGAACGGAATGTTCATGCGGAAAAAAATGCGCGATTATCTCGCGGTGGTTTATTCTCCGAAGATTGAGCCAAAGCTCAAAAAGCTGCTCGATGGAAAATTGATTTCCGAAAAGGAAGCCGAGACGATTCGCAAATCCGATGAAACCGCGCGCAAGAAAGTGGTCATCCGTCCGACGAAATGGATGTATTGGAACGTCCACGTTGACGGTTTGGAATTCACGCACGATTTGATTGTCGAGCGCGAAGGTGTTTTCAAGGAATGCATCGCGGCGATCAAGATGGCGAAGATCATCGGCTATCAGGTCGCGACCAATACGACGGTCTATAAAGAAACCGACGTGCAAGAAATCGAGGACATGTTCAAGTATTTGAGCTCGCTTGAAGTGGACGGCCACACGATTTCGCCCGGCTACGATTACGATGCGGCGAAGAAGGACATGGTTTCGCGCCTCGGCAAGGATCCGAAACAATTTTTCCTCACGCGCGACATGACGCGGCAGAAATTTGCGAAGATTCAAGAATGGGGCAAGGCGTTCACCATTTTCGGCACGCCGGTATATCAGGAATTTCTTGCGGGCAAACGCGAGTTGACTTGCACCGCGTGGGCGATTCCGACGTTCAACGTCAAGGGCTGGAAAGCACCGTGTTACTTGATGACCGACGGCCATTACGGCGGCTATCAGGAAATGCTCTCGAAGGTGCAGTGGGAAAAATACGGCGTCGTGAACGGCGTCGCGCGCGATCCGCGTTGCGAACATTGCATGGTGCATTGCGGCTACGATCCGAGCGGCGCGCTCGGCACTAATTACCAGAGCGGCGACAACTGGAAAAATATCAAATACAACTTCGGCGCAAAACCGAAGCCGTTCCCGGCGTCGCTGGAACTGGTGAAACGCGCTTACAACGGCGTGACCATCGGCAAAGGCCATCTGGCCGAGGCGAAAGCGATCATCAATTCGCCCGCCGCCGGTGCGCGCGGCGCATTCACGCGCAAGGAAGAAGACCATCAGCATCAAGAGGCGCACGTCGGCAGCCACTGTGGCACGGGCGACACGTCGGAACGCGATGAGTTATTGGAGAAAATCAAAGACGCGAAGAAGGCGGAAGCGTGAAACCACAATGTCTGTTGAAGGCACAAGCGAATTGAAAGAGACGGCGGTGGCTTACCAAGCTGCTATTCAGTTCCCCGCGCTCAACGATCCGCGTTATCCGGTGCATCACGTCGCCAGTCGCTTGGATCCCTATTTGCGCGTGATTGTTGAACGCTTCCAGCCGGAGCGCATCATCCTTTTCGGCAGCTACGCCTATGGCCAACCCGATGAACACAGCGATTTCGACCTTTTGATCATCCGCAGAAACATCATCTCCGAGAAGGCCAGCAACATGGAAATTGCCGGCGCGTTCTGGGACGTGCCCGGACAACGCCCGTCGTTCACGATCCTGTCCAAGACTCCAGAACGCATCGCTGACCGGCTGGCGGTGAAAAGTCCGTTCTACGAAGAAATCCTTGGCAAGGGGCTGGAGGTTTATGTTGCGTCGTAAGCAGTCCTCGGAAACCGATCCTGCCGATTGGTTTTTCTCGGCGGCGGATCGGCTGCGCGTCGCGGACTGGGCCTGGGAACGTGACGGCCTCACCTTGACCGGCGTTGAATTGTTGCAAGCGGCGGTCGAGCGTTATCTCAAAGGCTGGTTGATCGCCAGGGGCTGGTCGCTGGATCGAACCCATGATTTGCGAAAGCTCATCAGCGTGGCGATGACCATTGACCCGGCCTTCAACCGGTTCAAATCGTTCGCCGACGAGTTGACCGACGACTTTTTCGCGCAGCATTACCCCGGCGGTGACTGGACAAACGTCGGCCAGAATTACGAAACTTTGCGGAAGCAGGCCGGTGAGATCGTCTCATTGATTGAGCAAAGTCTGCCGCAATATTTTCCAAAATCCCCTGCGAAATAATTTATGAGCAAAACATTATTCCTTTCACCGCCGTCATTTGACGGTTTTGACGGCGGTGCCGGGGCGCGTTATCAGGCGCGGCGCGAAGTCACCAGCTATTGGTATCCGACCTGGCTCGCGCAACCCGCCGCGCTCACGCCGAATTCCAAACTGCTCGACTGCCCGCCGCACGACATTGACGTGGCCAAGTGTCTCGCCATCGCGAAGGATTTTAATCACGTCATCATCAACACAAGCACGCCGTCGTTGAAAAACGATTGCAAGGTTGCCGAAGCCATCAAGGCGCAGAAGCCGGACACCAAGATCGGTTTCGTCGGCGCGCACACGATGGTTTTGCCGACGGAAACTTTGAAGGCGTCGCCCGCGATTGACTGGGTTGGCCGCAAGGAATTTGATTTCACCTGCAAGGAAGTTGCCGAAGACCGAGACCTCGCGAGCATTGCCGGACTTTCTTACAAAAACAAGGAAGGCAAAATCGTCCACAACGCCGAGCGCGAAATGATTCAGGACATGGACACGCTCCCGTGGGTGGCGGATGTCTATAAGCGCGATCTCCAGATCGAAAAGTATTTCATCGGCTATCTGCTGCATCCTTATATTTCGATGTATACGGGTCGCGGCTGCCCGGCGCAATGCACCTTCTGCCTCTGGCCGCAGACCATCGGCGGACACAAGTATCGCGTCCGTTCGCCGCAAAATGTCGCGGACGAAATGGCCTACATGAAGAAAATTTTTCCGCAGGTGCGCGAATTTTTCTTCGACGACGACACGTTCACCGCGAACCTCCCGCGCGCCAGCGAAATTGCCAGGAAGCTCGCGCCGCTCGGCGTTCACTGGAGTTGCAACAGCCGCGCGAACCTTGATTACGACACGATAAAATCTTTCAAGGACAACGGCCTGCGTCTGTTCCTCGTCGGTTACGAGAGCGGCAACGACGACATTCTCACGCGCATCAAAAAAGGCGTGACGATGGACGAGATGCGCCGCTTCACCAAGTCATGCCATCAGGCCGGCGTCGTGATTCACGGCACGTTCATTCTTGGTCTGCCCGTGGAAACGCAGCAGAGCATCCAGAACACAATTAATTTTGCGAAGGAACTCGACGTGTTCAGCCTGCAAGTCTCGCTGGCTGCGCCGTATCCCGGCACGGAACTTTACGAAATGGCCAGGCAAAACGGCTGGTTCGTGAAGAAGGACAAGACCGACCTCGTGGAGAACGACGGCCTGCAACAAAGCACGCTCGAATACCCCGGCTTGAGCAAGGACAAGATTTTCGAGGAAGTGGATCGTTTTTATCGCACCTATTATCTGCGCCCGAAACCGATTCTCCGCATCATCAAGACGATGCTTGAGGACAAGGACATTTTGGTCCGCCGCTGTCGCGAAGGTTATGAATTCTTCCGCAGCCTTAACGAACGCAAAGCCGATCTCGCGGCGTCCAAAGCAGCGGCGGCGTAAAAATTTTACGTCATTAACAATGTGAGGCGCGTCAGCAATGACGCGCCCTTTTGTTTTTGACTGCATAAAATAAAAACCGCCAAGACGCCGAGGACGCCAAGATTTAATTAGGAAAGCAAGAAAGCAGGAACGGGAATTTTCCTGAATTCCTGCCTGCTTTATTTGAATTTCGGCTTGGCGTCTTGGTGGTTTAATGTTGTGGCAGGCAGAAACGTTTCTTGTGTTCTCTCTCAAACAGCCCATGCTCATAAACATGGAAAAATCTTGGCTTGGTAAAATGTTGTCGCGCGCTCCCAAAAGCCATCAGGTCATGGTTCCGCCCAACGTGGATTACACGGATGCGGATGTGCAGTTCAGCCTGGGGCTGCAATTCGCCAGCGGCGTGGGCGCGGCGCAGGATTATGTGCAGGCGGCGGATTGGTATCGCAAGGCGGCGGAGCAAAATCATCCCCTGGCGCAATTCAATCTCGGCATGATGTATGCCAACGGGCAGGGGGTTGCCAAGGATGACGCGCAATCAATGATCTGGTTTGGCCGGGCGGCGAATCTGGGCGATGCCGGCGGCCAATATAAAATGGCGAGAAGCTGCCAGCGCGCCAGCATGGACGGTTTGCCGGCGGATGCGCCGGAAGCCAGGATCGAGGCCTACAAGTGGTATCAACTCTCCGCCGCGCAAGGCTACAAGAATTCAGAAGGAGCCTATGTCACCCTGACATTCAAAATGACCCGCGCGGATGTCGCCGAAGCCAGCGCGCGTGTGGCTAAATTTTCAGTTGTGAAAAAACTCAAGCCGCCGCAAGGGTGAGCGGCGGTGGCGTCGGTCACGCCGAAATTTCCGCTGCGCCTTTGCAGCGTCCGTGGTCGAGATTGATGAACTGTTTGGTTTCGGCGATGTAGCCGACAATGTTGAACTTGCCGACGGATTCCTGTTTCGCGGCTTTGCAGGCCAAAGCGGTTCCCGCGTAGGGTTTGCCTTCCGTGGCAATTTTGCTCCACAGACCTTCGCCGGTGAAGAACTTCAGCGATTCTGCATCTTCGATGATGATGTTCATAGACGGACAGTTTAGCAGAGTCTCCGGCACAACCGGCATACTAAACTGGATTATATTTCCGTCCGCCGCTCACCTGACCTGGCCGCGACACGTTTGATTCACTCCATCGCCACCGAACGGCGCGCAGCTTTCTTTTCGCCGTGGTGCGATTTGTCGGCGAGCATTTTATTTTTCGCACGACGGGAGCGTTTGCGTTTCTGGCGGCGGATTTTTTCAATCTCGGCGCGTTGCGCGGCCACAAAACCATTTTTCGCCGCTTCAATTTTATCCAGCAACAACCGGCGCGCGAAGAAACGGTTGAGTCCCTGCTGGCGCGTTTCCTGACATTTCACCTGCACACCAGTCGGACGGTGGCGCAGCATCACGCAGGTGGAAACCTTGTTGACGTTCTGCCCGCCATGACCGCCGGAGCGGACAAAAGATTCCTCGATGTCCGCCTCGCGCACGCCGAGCGCGGCCATGCGCAACGCGAGTTGATTTTCTTTTTCGAGGCTGACGGGAAACGCACTCATGCAGCTAATTGTAGCGGCGGTCTGTGACCGCCGCAAAACTTTAACAGCAACATCGGTTGGGCGAGCGTCCCCGCGAGCCGATCTTTACAGACGGCCACCACGGCTCGTCAGGAGCCTCGCCCCACCATGCCGAATCGAAATTTTCTTTTGGCAACCGGCGCGATGGCATAGCTTGGCCGCGTGCCAGCCGAACCGCGCAAACCGCCGCCGCCGCCGCGCGTCCTCATCGTGGACGACGACCCCGGCCAGCGCAGCCTGCTGGATTCGTTTCTGCGCGGCCAGGGATTTGAAATTGTGCTGGCCGATTCCGGCGAACGCGCGCTCGAACTGCTGTCCGCCGGAAAATTCGACATGATGATTTACGACGTGCGGATGCCGGGCTTGTCCGGCCTCGAAACTTTGCGCCGCGTGCGCCAGCAATTCGCCGCGCTCCCGGTTTTGCTCGTCACCGCCTATGCCGATATCCGCGAAGCCGTCGTGGCCATGCGCGATGGCGCGCTGAATTATCTCGCCAAGCCGATTGACCTCGACGAACTGCTCGCCACCGTCCGGCAGGCCACGGGCATTGCGGAAACAACTCCGCTGCGTTTCGCCGCCGAAAAAAAACTGCCCGCGCACATCATCGCGCAAAGCCCGCTGACGGCGGCGTTGTTCCAACAGGTTTCACTCATCGCGCCGTCGGAAACGCGCGTCTTCATCACGGGCGAAAGCGGCACGGGCAAGGAAGTCGTCGCGGACGTGATCCACGCGTGGAGCGCGCGGGCGAACGGCCCGCTGATCAAAGTGAATTGCGCCGCGATTCCCGAAACGCTGCTGGAAAGCGAATTGTTCGGCCACGAAAAAGGTTCCTTCACCGGCGCGACCGCGCAGCGCATCGGCCGCTTTGAGGAAGCGGATGGTGGCACGATTTTTCTCGATGAAATCGCCGAGATGTCCCCGGCGTTGCAGGCGAAAATTTTACGCGTGACGCAGGATGGCCGTTTTCAACGCATCGGTTCCAACCGCGAGATCCGCACCAACGCGCGCATTCTCGCCGCGAGCAATCGCAATCTCGAAGACGAGGTGAAGCGCGGACGGTTCCGCGAGGATTTGTATTACCGGCTGAACGTGGTGGAACTGAACGTGCCGCCATTGCGCGAGCGGCGCGAGGACATTTTGCCGCTGACAAATTTGTTCGTCGCCGAGCTGGCGCGGAACCGCACGCGGCTCGCCGAGGCGACGGTGATGTGCCTGCAAAATTACGCGTGGCCGGGCAACGTGCGCGAGCTGCGCAACGCCATCGAACGCGCGGTGCTGCTCTCGCAGAGCGAACTGATTTTGCCGGAACATCTGCCCGCAAAATTGCGCGAGGCCGCCAAACTTTCCGCGCCGGTGCCGCTGGCCGACACACAACAATTGGATGAAATGGAACGCGATGCGATCTTGCAGGCGCTGCACCAGCACAAATCCAACCGGACTGAAACCGCGAAGGCGCTGGGCATCAGCCGCCGCGCGCTGCTCTACAAACTGCAACGGCTCCGGCAGCAGGGATTTCAGTTCGAGTGACGAATCACCCGAATTACGAGGCGATTTTTAGAAGAACGGATTGTGCGCCTTCTCTTCCGCCACCGTCGTCAACGGGCCGTGGCCGGGGCAGAGCAGGGTTTCCGCCGGGAGCGATAAAATTTGTTCACGCACTTTTTGCCGCGCCAGTTCCCACGAGTCGTTGCCGCGGCCCATTGAGCCGGCGAAAATTGCGTCGCCGACGAGCGCGACATACGGCGCGTCTTCCTGCCAGTTGCCGACGAGGTAGGTCACGCCGTCGGCCGCGTGGCCGGGCGTCTCGCGGTAGGTGATGCGCAGGCCGCCGAGATGGATGATTTCGTTCGGCTTGTTGCGCTGGTCCACCGGCGCGTTTTTGGAGCCGCTGTGAATCCGCACTTTCGGAACGGCCGCGCGGATTTTCGGCAGCGCCTCGACGTGATCGTAGTGCGAGTGCGTGATGAAAATGTGCCGGAGCGTGAGCTGTTCGGCGGCGAGGCAATCCAGAATCGGTTGCGCGTCGAAGCCGGTGTCGAAGAGCGCCGCGTCCCGCGTGACTTCGTCCCAGACGAGGTAGCAATTCACGATGGTGCCGTCGCTGGTGGTGGTGAAGACGCGGACTTCGCGCCATTGGCTCAAATCTTTCGGCGCGGGCAGCCAGCCATTGATGATGCCTTCGAGCTTGGCGGCGTTCAAGCCGAGCAATGGTGACAGCGCGGCGAAATTTATTTTCTTCGCGGTCTGGCCGGATTCTTCCAACGCGGCCAGTTCAGCTTCGGAAATGCCGGCGGCATTCGCGGCGGCGGCGGTGGAAATGTTGCTCATCGCACGGGCTTTGGCGATGATGTCGCCCGGATGGTCTTCGAGTTGCACGCCCGGGACGGTAGCGAAAATTTTTCCAATCACAAGCGCGCGCGGCTTGAGGTGGGGCGGGGTTTGTGGTAGAACAGCGTCATGTTCGGTCGCAAATCCAAAAAATCTCGCGAGCGTTTTTACCTGCTGCCCGGCCAGGGCGGGGAAAATTTCCACCGCAAGCAGCGGGTCATCATGGGGTGGACGGTGGCGGCGGCGGTGCTGTTCGGGGCGGTGTTGACGGCGGTGATGTGGTGGCTGTCCCGGCCAAAACTTTGAGCCGCGCTTGACCGCGCGGACACGGTTGTTATCATGCAGACAATTCGATGAAATCTTTCCGGTTCATTCTGGTGCTGGCGACGCTGCTCGCGCCGGCTGTTTCCCGCGCCGCAGTGGCTGACGGCATCAAGGCCGTGGTCAATGCCAGCGCCATCACGTTCGCCGAGGTGGAAGATTACACGCGGCCCGCCGCCGATGCGCTCCGCCGCCAGTTCGCTTCGCAGCCGGATGTTTTTCAGCAGAAGCTCAACGAGGCGCTGAACGACAGCCTCGAACAACTGGTCGAACGCCAGCTCATTTTGCACAGCTTCGACACCGAGGGTTACAAGCTGCCGGAGAGCGTGATTGATGAAGCCGTGCAGGAACGCATCCGCGATAAATTCGGCGACCGCGTGACGTTGATGAAAACCCTGCAGGCGCAGGGGGTGACGTTCGAGCAGTTCCGCAAACAGATGCGCGAGCAATACATCGAATCCGCCTTGCGCAACCAGAACGTGCAGCGCGAAATCATCATTTCGCCCTACAAGGTTGAAAATTTCTACCTCGCCAACCAGGCTAAATTTGCCGTGGACGATCAGGTCAAACTCCGCATGATCGTGTTTCCCAAAACTTCCGCCGACGACACCAACGCCGTCAAACTCGCGCAAGAAATCGCGGTCAAAATCAAGGAAGGCGCTTCGTTCGTCGAGATGGCCACGGTTTATTCGCAAGGCTCGCAGCAGCATCAAGCCGGCGACTGGGGCTGGATTGAAACCGGCAAACTGCGCAAGGAACTGGCCGAGGCCGCCGCGCCGCTCGCACCCGGCCAGACCAGCGAAGTGATCAACACCGACGACTCGCTTTACCTCATGCTCGTCGAGGAAAAAAAGCCCGCGCACGCCAAGCCGCTCGCCGATGTCCGGGGTGAAATTGAAAAAACTCTCCGCGTCCAGCAGCAGGCGCAATTGCAAAAACAGTGGATTGACGGCCTCAAAAAGAAGACCTTCATCCGCTACTTCTGAAATTGCCGTGTCGCGGCACGGTCTTAATCATAATCGTAATCTGTTTCGCTACGATTACGATTAAGAGCAAGATTAAGATTAAGACTGAACACCCGACACGATGAAAAACTGGATTGGAATTTCCCTCGGCGACCCGACCGGCATCGGCCCTGAAGTCGCGCTCAAAGCCATCGCCGCCGAAGCGCAAAACGCCGCAACGAAATACCTTTTAATTGGTGACGAGAATAACGCCCGCCAGTTGAATTCCTCGCTCGGTCTGGATTTGCCGCTGGGAAAATTCTCCAGCTATGGCGCCCCCGGAAAATTTTTCATCACCAATCCGCTCACCGAACCGTTGCCGGAAAAACTGCCCGCCGGTTCACCGCTCGCCGCCAACGCCGCCATTTTGTCTTTGCGCGATGGCGGCGAACGCTGCTTGCACGGCGAACTGGATGCGCTCGTCACCGCGCCGGTCAATAAGGAATCCATCATCCGCGCCGGGCACAAATTCATCGGCCAGACGGAATTTCTTTCCGAACTCGCGGACACCAAACGCACGGCAATGATGCTGCTCGGCACGGACGAACATGGACGCTGGCTCCGCGTCGCGCTGGCCACCGTTCATATTTCCATCAAGTCAGTTCCTGAAAAACTGACGGCGGAGAAAATCACGCTCGCCATCGAACTCGCCGCACAAGCCTGCCGTGATTTAGGTTTGCCGCGAGCGCGAATCGCCGTCGCCGGTTTGAATCCGCATGCGGGCGAAGGCGGAGAATTTGGCGGTGAAGAAATTAAAACCATCGCGCCCACCGTTTTGGCCGCGCAGAAACGCGGGTTCGATGTCGTCGGCCCGTTGAGCGGCGACACGGTTTTTCACTATGCGCTGCAAGAGGATTTTGATGCGGTTGTGGCGATGTATCACGACCAAGGACTCGCGCCGTTGAAAGCCGTCGCGTTCGACAGCGGCGTGAACTGGACGCTCGGCCTGCCCTTCATCCGCACCTCACCCGACCACGGCACGGCCTACGACATCGCCGGAAAAGGAATCGCGAATCCGGGAAGCATGATTGCGGCGATCCGGCTGGCGAAGCAGTTGGCGAAGAACCGGAAATAAATTTTCGGAGGGACGAGTTCCACGAGTCCCATTTCTCAATTTTAATTTGGGCCTCGTGGAACTCGGCCCTACAAATCAACCAATCAACTCGCGGACTTTTGCGCCGATATCGCCTTGCTTCACCAGCGATTCGCCAACCAAAATTGCTTTTGCGCCGCATTTCTTTAATCGTTCCACATCGGCGCGTGAATGAATTCCGCTTTCCGTGACAAGAATTTTTCCAGCGCCGATTTTCTTCGCCAATTTTTCAGTCGTCGCCAAGTCCACTTTGAAAGTTTTTAGGTTGCGATTGTTCACGCCAATGAGCGCGGGCGAAATTTTCAGCGCGCGTTCCAATTCTTCCTCGTCGTGAACTTCCACCAAAACAGCGAGTCCGGCTTCCGTCGCGAGCGAATGGAATTTTTGCAACTGCTCGTCGGTCAAAATGGCGACGATGAGCAGGATTGCGTCCGCGCCCCATTCGATGGCTTCGAGAATCTGGCGTTCATCAATGAGGAAATCCTTGCGCAGCAACGGCAATTTTACCGCCACGCGGATTTGCCGGAGATAATCGAGCGAACCTTGGAAAAACTTTTCGTCCGTCAAAACGGAAAGGCAGCTTGCGCCCGCCGCCTCGTATTCCTTGGCGATGCGAACCGGATCAAAGTCTTTGCAGATGACGCCCATTGACGGCGACGCCTTCTTCACTTCGGCAATCAAGCCGATGTCACCGTGACGCGGATTTTTCAGCGCGGCAAGAAAGTCACGCCGCTCGCCACGCTCCAGCATCGCATCACGCAAATCACCGGCGGCAATGAGGCGCGCGGGCAGTTGCGCGACTTCGCGTTTTTTCTGTTCAACGATTTTATCGAGAATGTTCATGGCGAAATGACTAATGACTAAATCCTAATGACGAAAGAATGACGAAGCCCGAATGACCAAACGTCGCAACGGTTCGTCATTTGAACATTGGGACATTCTTTAGTCATTCGTCATTATGGTTTAGTCATTTTATTCTTCCTCATCCTTCACGCCCTGCATCCGTTTCAGCGGACAGCCGGCGCGCAGCCAGCCATTCACGAACGCATCCAGGTCGCCGTCCATCACGGCTTGAACATTGCTCGTTTCGACGCCGGTGCGCAAATCTTTCACCATGCGATACGGTTGGAAAACGTAGCTGCGAATCTGATTGCCCCACGAGACGCTGCCTTTGTCGCCGTAAAATTTTTCCATGTCGGCCTTGGCCGCATCCACGCGCTGCGCGAAAATCCGCGAGAGCAACAGGTTCATTGCGGTCGCGCGGTTTTGATGCTGCGAACGCTGCGCCTGCGACGCGACGACGAGGCCGGTCGGAATGTGCGTGATGCGCACGGCGGTTTCAACTTTGTTCACATTCTGACCGCCTTTGCCGCCGGAACGGAACGTATCCACCTTGAATTCAATGGGTGGAATGACGATTTCATTGTCGCTCTCCTCGATTTCCGCAATCGTGTCCACGCTGGCAAAACTGGTGTGCCGGCGTTTGTTGGAATCGAACGGCGAGATGCGCACGAGGCGATGCACGCCGCGTTCGGCCTTGCAAAAACCGTAGGCGTTCTCGCCCTTGATGAGCATGGTCACGCTTTTGAGGCCGGCCGTTTCGCCGGTGAGCGCGTCGGTGACTTCGACTTCCCAGCCGCGCGATTCGGCCCAGCGCGTATACATGCGCGAGAGCATTTCCGCCCAGTCCTGTGACTCCGTGCCGCCCGCGCCGGAGTTGATGGTGAAGATGCAATTCTTTTTGTCGTGCGGGCCGTTGAGAAACAGTTTCAATTCCAGCGCGTCAAGTTCCTGGAAAAATTTTGCGAGGTCGCGCGTGAGTTCCGCCTCGACCTTCGCCTGCGACGCGGCAGGTTCGGCCTCGCCGAGTTCGAGCATGACGCGGAAATCTTCGAGTTGTTTCTCGAATTTTTGGAGCGGCTCGATCTTGTTGCGGATGACGCCGGCCTCGTCAATGAACCCCTGGGCTTTCTCGCGGTTGTTCCAGAAAGTTTCGTCCGCCATCAACGAATTCAGCTCGGTGAAACGCTTTTGCAAAGTGGCGACGTCAAAGAAACCTCCGCAGATGCGTGAGTTTCTCGGCGGCGGTCGTCAATTGAGGGGCGATCATTTCGAACATGGCGACGGAGAATACCGAAGCGGAAAGCCGGAATCCAGAAGGTATTATCGCCGCTTGTCTTTGCGGTCGGTTTTGCGTGACCACTGCCGGCTTTGAAAAGCAAGGAACAGCAAGAGCAGCAGCAGTAACAGCAGATAGCTCCAGCCGAAGAGGCCTCGTAGAAATTTGGCGATCTGCCGGTCGAACGGCGACATGGTGGAATCATCTTCGTCCGGTGTTGAAACTCCGCCAACTTGCCGGTTGGTTGTCACGGAAATTTTTTCGGTGATGCTGTTCGTCAATTGCATCTGGATTTGTGCCGGCGAAATTGTTCCGGCGGCCAAATGATTTTTAGCCGGAGCCGCAGGATGGGATTCAGGCCGATTGGTCGATGCGGCCGCCGGTTGCATCGCAGGACGTGCCGGAGCGTCCGAATTAAAACTTCCGCCCGCGCCTGAATTGACCGGGCTGAAACTTGGGCTTGGGGTGGCATGCGAGGGATTAGAACCAGATGGTTTTGCATTTGGATTGATCGAAGGCAGAACGAAGTTGCCCGCGTTCGCGACGCTTGCGCCGGAAGCCGAACCGCCCCATTCCTCCACATGGCCGTCGGCAAACAGCACGTTGCCCTTGAACTGGTGCAGTTCACGCGTCCACTGCAAACGGACGCCCGCCTCACTACGCAGAATCGTCGGCCTTTGCGGCGAAGCGGCCAGATTCCCGTCGCCCGCGAGAATGGAAACTGGCTTGAAATAATCCGCGTCCACCCCGACGAAATAACTGACGTTCGCATTTTGCAGCGCGCCGAAATTTCCGGCGGGCAGGCGCGTGTCGGCGGGGCAGATCAAAATTTTCGGCGTGACCAGGATGTTTGAAAGCGTTTGAAAATGGCGGAACGCGAAGTAAAACGGGCCGTTGACGAGATAACCATTTTGGACAAATTCCTGCGAGCCGCCGTCGTTCATGGAAACTTCCATCGGAAACTTGCTGTTGTGGTCGTGGGCGAATGAGTGGAAGGCGATGCCAATCTGCCGCAGATTGCTCTCGCACCAGACGCGTTTCGCGCGCAACTGGCTCCGGCTGACGACCGGCAGCAACAGGGCGGCGAGGATGGCGATGATGCTGATGACCGTCAGCAATTCCACCAGCGTGAACGCGCTTGCCCGGCGATTGGACTTGGAAAAATCCATGCTAATAATTTATTTAGCAGATGCTGTGCCGTGATGATTTCTCAATGAAATGAGAGGATTCAATTTTCAAAAGCGTGAGTCTCACGCAAAAACGCGTGGGCTTCACGCAATGAACTGCTGAATCGAAAAATCAAAGTTCGTCTTCGCGCTCGGTGTAAAAGAGTTTGAAGGCGCGGTCGTAGTCGGCTGCCGGCACGAAAACTTGGGCGGGGCGGCTCAAATCGCCGTCGTCCGGTGCGGTGGGATCAACGAACGATTGCGTGGCGGCGATGCCGTGTTTTTCCAGCATGACGACGAGCATCTCGGCGTTGATGAACGGGCCGGTGTAGAACAGTTTCACGCGAAGAATTTAGCCACGGATTGAACACGGATGAAACACAGATTACGGAATCGCGAGACGATTGGTGGCGAGGGCGGTTTGCTGGAATGCTTGTTGCAGTTCAATGCTGGTGTCCGGTTGAACCGAACCATCAGCGAGGCCGATATTGCCAATTCTATGTGTCGGCGTCCAAAAATGTTCTTTATAAGAAATATGCCGTCCTGAAGTCCAAGCTATCTCTGAATTCGTTGAAAGTTCCAACAGGCCAGATTTTACGGGAGCACCGCCGGCTTCAAAGTTATCGTCGCCAGAAAGAAAAGCTTGTGGAGAATTTGTGTTTGCGTCCAAGCCGACGAAATAACTGATTTTCCCGACAAGGTCAGTCGAGAAATTTGTTGCGTAATGTCGGCTGGTGTCTTCCGGGCAAGTCAAAAGTTTCGGCGTGGAAAGTTCGTTGGACATGACTTGAAAACACGCGGCAACATTTCCTGTAGCAATCAATTCCATCGCACCGCCATTTGCCACTGAAACTTGCATAGGGAATTTTTCATTGTGATCGTCAGCCCAAACGCGGAATGAAAGACCGATTTGTTTCACAGTGCCGATGCAACTGACGTAACTGGGGCGTCTGGCTTTTGCGAGAGCAGGTAAAAACATTGCCACCAGAACAGCCAGCACGGCAATAACGACCAACACCTCCACCAGCGTCAGCGCGTGGCTTCTTTGATTTGAAAAGCGCGGCTTCATCTGTTTCAAGTTGAGCAAAGCATATGCCGCGTGGTTTTCAAAGGAATTTGCCGGTTCAGTTTCCCCGCAGGCGTCAGTTTCAAGCGGTTTTGCGCGAGCCGCACGCGGCGGGATTAGCCTTGACGAATGGGTTGCAAGTAATTAAGTTTTGCGAACTAAAGCGGTAATCTTGCTGGTGAGGCCAGCGTGCGAAAGTCGGAGACAAAAGTCTTTCCGGCTTTTTTGTTCGCCAGAAGTTGCCGCCGGGTTGTCGAGCGTATGAATGCTGAATTTATTGCCGGTCTGGAATTTTGGGAACGTGAAAAAGGCGTCAGCCGCGAAGTCCTCATGGGCGCGGTGGAGGAGGCCTTGCTGCAGGCTGCCAAGAAGGCGGTCGGCCCGGCGCGGGAACTGCGCGTGGAGATGGATTCCAAAAACGGCGTCATCAAGGCCTTCGCCAAGCTCATTGTGGCGGACAAGGTGATTTCGCAGCATGACCAAATCTCCGTGTTCGACGCGCGCCGCCTCAAGCCGGACGCCAAAGTGGGCGATGAAATTGAAAAGGAAGTGACGCCGGCGGGTTTTGGCCGCGTGGCCGCGCAATACGCCAAGCAGGCGCTCATGCAAAAAGTCCGGTCGGCGGAAAAGGCCATGCTGCTGGTCGAATTCAAAGACCGCGTCGGCGACATCGTCAGCGGCACGGTGCGCCGGTTCGACCGTTCCGATGTCATTCTTGATCTGGGCAAATACGAGGCGTTGATGCCGAACAAGGAGCGTGTGCCGACGGAGGAATACCAGGTTGGCGAACGCATCCGTTGCTACGTCAAGGCCGTGCAGGAAGGTCCGCACGGGCCGGAAATCATTTTGTCCCGCGCCGACCCGCGTTTCATCATCAAACTTTTTTCGGTGGAAGTTTCTGAAATCAGCGATGGCACGATCGAGGTCAAAGGCATCGCGCGCGAACCCGGTTTTCGCACGAAGATGGCGGTTTATTCGCGCGACTCGAAAGTTGATCCGGTCGGCGCGTGCGTCGGCCTGCGCGGTCAGCGCGTCAAAAACATCGTCCGCGAACTGAACAACGAAAAAGTGGATGTCATTCCGTGGTCGTCCGACATCAAGACTTTTGTCACCAAGGCGCTCGAACCGGCCAAGCTGAAAAGCGTGGAACTGGACGAGGCGCGCAAGCGCGTCAAAGTTTTGGTCAGCGAAGATCAGCTTTCCCTCGCCATCGGCAAGCGCGGCCAGAACGCGCGGCTCACGGCGCGGCTCACCGGCTGGGAAGTGGACATTGACGCGGAACACATCGTCACCAAAGGTTTCGACGAAAAAGTTGCGGAAGCGGTGGCGTCCATCGCGGCGATTCCGGGAATTTCCCGCGAACAAGCCGATGCGCTGGTTCATGCCGGACTGACGCGCCTTGAAGATTTATTGTCGGCGGAAGCTGGCGACCTCGCGGACCTCCCGCAGATTGGCGAAACGGCGGCGGCGGTTCTGGAAGCCGCGCGTGCCGAGGCGGAACGTCGCACGTTGAAAGTCGGCGAAGCGCCGGCGAACATTTGAAAGATTTATGGCGTTGAACGGAACAGGTTGGTTTTTTGTGAATTGAGCCATGCAGGCCAATGGCACATTTCGTTCGGCGGCAGTGAAAAATATTTATGCCCGTTCGTATTTACGACATTGCGAAGAAACTTGGTCTCGAGAACAAATATATTCTCACAAAGGCCAAGGAATTGGGCATTGCCGCCGCCAGGGTTGCGTCCAGCTCGCTTGACAAAATCAGCGCCGAATGGCTGGAAGAAGAACTGATCAAGGGCGATCCCGCCCTCGCCGCCCGGCTCGCCCCGAAGCCGCCGGAGGAAAAACCCAAGCCCGCGCCAGTCGAAGAAAAAATTGTCATCATCTCCGCGCCGGAACCGCCACCGGAAGTAAAACCGGAACCGACTCCCATCGTTGAGGTCATGGTTGAACCGGTCATCGCCGCCGAGCCAGCACCAGTTTCTGAAACGGTTGAAACGCCGCCGACCGGGATTGCGCCAATCGTTCCCGCGCCGGTCATTCCGGTTGAGCCGCCCAAGCCGAAGGTGGGCGACAAGGTTGGTTTCATTGTTTTGCCCACACGTCCTTCCAGTCGCCCCGGCGACCGCCACGACCGTGGACAAAAAAAATCTACGCCCCCGCCGCGTCCAGGACAGCCCGCGCGCCCCGGTCAGCCTCCGCGTCCCGGACAATCGCCGCAACGGGGCGATGGCCGCCAGCAATTTCAACGCGGACGCGATGGCCGTCCCCTGCCGCAGTCGCGCGAACAGTCCAAACCCGCCGCAGCGCCGCAGCCAAGGTTTGTCGCGCCGGCTGGCGGTGAAATCATCATCATCAAGCCGCCGATTGCGGTGCGCGAACTCGCCGACCGGTTGAAGCAAAAACCGTTCAAGATAATCGCCGACCTCATGGGGCTGGGCGTTTTTGCGACGGTGAACCAGACGGTTGATGAAAAAATCGCCGCGCAACTTTGCGCGAAATATGGTTTCCGGTTTGAAGTGGAGAAGCGCGCCAAAGGTGAAGGCGTCGTGCACACGTCCGTCAAAAAAGTTGAACTGGACATTGAAGACAAGCCGGAGCATCTCAAGCCGCGCGCGCCGGTCGTGACCATCATGGGTCACGTTGACCACGGCAAAACGTCGTTGCTCGACGTCATCCGCAAGGCAAACGTCGTCGCGGGCGAAGCCGGCGGCATCACGCAACACATCGGTGCCTACACGATTTCCGTGCCGCATCCGGAACGCAAAAACGAACTCGCGCAAATTACCTTCCTCGACACGCCCGGCCATGCGGCGTTCAGTTCCATGCGCGCGCGCGGCGCGAATGTCACGGACATCGTTGTCCTCGTCGTGGCGGCGAATGACGGCGTCATGCCGCAAACTTTGGAAGCCCTTGCGCACGCGAAGGCGGCGAAAGTTCCGATTCTTGTCGCGATAAATAAATGCGATCATCCGAACGCGAATCCGTTGAAAGTGCGCCAGCAGTTGCAGGAAAAAGGTCTGGTGCCGGACGATTGGGGTGGTGACACCATTTACGTCGAATGTTCCGCGATCACGAAACAGGGCGTGGACAAACTGCTCGAAATGATTTTGCTCCAGGCCGACTTGCTGGAGTTGAAGGCCAATCCGACGCGGCGCGCGAAGGGAAATGTCATTGAATCCGGCGTCGCACCCGGCGGTCCGACCGCGACCATTTTGGTTCGCAAAGGCACGTTGCATCTCGGCGACGTGGTGATCTGCGGCGAGTTTTACGGCAAAGTCCGCGCGCTCATCAACGAGGAAGGCGAGCGGCTCAAGGAAGCCGGGCCGTCCGTGGCGGTCAGCGTGCTCGGCCTCAACGGCGTGCCGGAAGCGGGCTGGGAATTCAGTTCCGTCGAGGACGAAAAAGCCGCGCGGGTGCTCGCCGAAGAACGGGCGCAGGAGGCGAAAGTTTTGGACTTGGACAATCGTTCCAAGGTCACGCTGGAAAATTTATTCGCCTCGTTGCAGGCCGTGCAGAGCAAGGTTTTGCGCGTGGTCGTGAAGGCTGATACGCAAGGTTCCGTCGAGGCCATTGTCGAGGCGTTGAATAAAATTGATTCCGAAAAGGTCACGCTCGAAGTTCTCCACAGCGACGTTGGCACCATCACCGAAAACGATGTGGCTCTCGCGTCCGCGTCCAAGGCGGTCATCCTCGGTTTTCACACGCGGCTCGACAGCACGGCGGCGGAAAAAGCCAAGCGCGCGGGCGTGCAGGTCAAGCTTTACGCGATCATTTACGAATTGATTGATCAGGTGAAAGATTCCATGGCCGGCCTGCTCGATCCCGACCTCAAGGACACCATCGTTGGTTCCGCCGAAGTCCGGCAGGTTTTTGATTTGTCCAAGGGCGCGCCGGTGGCCGGCTGCATGGTCAGCACGGGCCGCATCGTGCGCGGCAAAGTGCGCGTGCGGCGTGGCAAGGATATCATTTATGAAGGCGTCACGCAGTCGCTGCGCCGTTTTCAGGACGAAGTCAACGAGGTTCGCGCCGGCATGGAATGCGGCATCCGCATCGAAGGCTACAGCGAATTTCAAGTGGGCGACGCGATTGAATGTTACGCGGTTGAAAAAATCGCGGCGAAGCTATGAAACAAATTTTAAAACAGATCAAGCGCAGGATTACGATTAAGATTACAAATTTTTCTCTTAATTCTAATCGTCATCTTAATCTTAATCATTTTAATCAATGCTCAATCTCCGACATGAACGGGTGCGCGAGTTGTTGAAGCGCGCGATTGGCGAGGCCGTCCGCCGCGAATTTCACGTCAACGATGTCGGCCTCATCACGGTCAACGACATTGACATGGGCGGCGATCTCAAGTCCGCCGTCGTCTTCATCAGCATTCTCGGCAACGCCGACCAGCAGAAGCGCGGCTTGCAGGTGCTCCACGAACATCGCACCCGCATTCAAGGCTTGGTCGCCAAATCCGTCGTCTTGAAATACACACCGACGCTGAAATTCATCGTGGACGATTCCCTCTCCCGTGGTAACCGGGTGATGCAAATCATCGAGGAGATCGAAAAAACTTTGCCCGCCGACACCGCCCAACCCGACGACCACGAGTGAAAAGTTATCCGAAAATCATTGATCGCATCCTCGAAGTCATCCGCGAACACGGGACGTTTTGCATCGTCGGCCACATCCGGCCCGACGGCGACTGCATCGGCTCGCAACTCGGCCTTGCGCTCGCGTTGAAAAACGAAGGCAAACGCGTCACCGTCTGGAACCAGGATGCCATCCCGCAAAAATATAAATTCCTCAACGCCGAGGGACTGTTTGAAAAACCGAGGCGCGGCGAAAAATTCGATTGCGTCATCGCCACCGACTGCGCGAGCTTTGAACGGCTCGGCAAAGTCGGCGACTGCATCAGCGACCGGAAAATCCTCGTCAACATTGATCATCACCAGAGCAATCCGCGTTACGGTGATGTGAACTGGGTTTCGCCGCGCGAACCTTCGACCGGCGAACTGATTTACCGTCTGCTCAAGGTTGCACGCTGGCCGATCACCAAACCGATTGCGGATTTGCTGTTCACCGCCATTTCGACGGACACCGGCTCGTTCCAGTATCCGAACACGCGGCCCGGCACCTTTCACGCCGGGGCCGAACTCGTCACGCGCGGCGCAAACCTGGCAAAAATTTGCGACGAAGTTTACCAGTCCTATCCGTTGTCGCGCGCCAAATTGCTCAAGCACGTTTACAGCAAATTTCGTCTGGCGGACAACGACCGCATCGCGTGGCTCTGGCTGAAGAAAAGTGATTTCGCCCGCACTGGTTCGGAGAGCGACGACACCGAAGGTTTGATTGACCACATCCGCGCGATTGAACCCGTCGTCGTCGCCTGCGTGTTTGAAGAAGTGGAACCCGAACTCACGCGCATCAGCCTCCGCTCAAAAAATGCGCAGGTGAACGTGAACGAAATCTGCGGACAATTCGGCGGCGGCGGCCATCCGGCGGCGGCGGGCGCGCGCATTCCCGGCAAACCGCTTTCCGTGCAGCGCAAGGTGATTGCCGCTGTTAAAAAAGCGTTGAAGGCCGCGAAGTAAATTTTCCATGCAAGATTTCACCGCCCTCGACGGCGCCATTCTCGTTGATAAACCGGCCGGCCCGACTTCGCACGATGTTGTGGACGCCATCCGCCGCAAGTTCGGCATCAAGAAAGTTGGCCATTGCGGCACGCTCGATCCGAACGCCACCGGCCTGCTCATCATCGTGCTTGGTCGCGGCACCAAATTGTCCGAACGGCTCATGGGCGACGACAAAGTCTATGAAGGCACGATCAAATTTGGCGAGGAAACCGACAGTTACGATTCCGACGGCGAACTCACGGCTTCGCTTCCCGTGCCGCTGTTGACGCTTGACCTGTTGAACGAGGAAGCGGCCAAATTCATCGGCGACCAGATGCAGATTCCGCCGATGGTTTCCGCCATCAAAAAAAATGGCGTGCCGCTTTACAAACTCGCGCGCAAGGGCATCGAGGTGGAACGCGAGCCGCGTTTGATCCACATCTACAATTTTCGGTTCACGGATTACACCGAGCCGCTCGCACAATTTCGCGTGGCTTGCACGAAGGGAACTTACATCCGCAGCATCGCGCACGAACTCGGCCAGAAACTAGGCTGCGGCGCGCATCTGACGACGTTGCGGCGCAGTGCATCGGGAAAATTCGACGTGGCTGACGCGCTGCCGCTGGACACGATTTTGAAATTGACGACGGCGGAACTGGAGAAGCGTGTAATGCCGTTTTTGAAACTGGCAGCGTAGCGGCGTCTCGGCAGAGCGCCGCCATCTAAATAATAATAATGCGGCACTCTGCCGAGATGCCGCTACAATTTTCCTGTGAAAATCATCCGCGCCGCAAACGAACTTGGCAATGGCAGCCGCAAAATCTGCGTGGCCATTGGCGTTTTCGACGGGGTGCATCTCGGCCACCAGCACATCATCCGGCAGACGATCGCGGATGCTCGGCAGCACGACGCGGTCGCGCTGGTCGTCACGTTTGACCGGCATCCGAGCGTCGTCGTCGCGCCGGACCGCGTGCCGCCGCAGATTTTTTCGCGGTCGCAAAAATTGCGGGCGATTGAATCGCTCGGCGCGGACGCATTGCTGGAAATCCATTTTGATAAAACTTTCAGCGAACAATCCGGCGAAACTTTCATCCGCGAACTGGCGCGTGATCTGGGAAAAATTCACAGCGTTTGCGTCGGCGCAGATTTTGTTTTTGGTCACAAACGCAGCGGTGATGTTGCGTTGCTGAAAAAACTGGGCGGCGAAACTGGCTTTCAAGTTCACGGTCTGGCGGCGGTTTCGCTCGACGGCCAGGCGGTGAGCAGCACGCGGATTCGCGAGGCGATCCGCGCGGGCAATCTGGATGCGGCGAGCCAGATGCTGGGCCGGCCTTACGCGATTTGCGGTGAGGTGGTGGCGGGCGATCAGCTTGGACGGCAGCTTGGCTTTCCGACGGCGAATCTGAATGCGGCGAATCTGGCGCTGCCGCCGGACGGGGTTTATGCCGCCTGCACCAAACTGAAGGGACAATTTTACCGCGTGGCGCTGAACATCGGGATGCGGCCGACAGTGGTTTCGGCACCGCCGCAGTTGCGGGTGGAGGCGCATCTGCTGGATTTCAGCGGGGAACTTTACGGATTGGAACTGGAACTGGAGGTGGGCGCGAAATTGCGGGAGGAACGACGGTTTAATTCATCGGGCGAACTGCGGGAACAGATTACGCGTGATGTGGCGATGGTGCGTTCGATGGTTTGATTTGTTTTTCTGTAAGAGCTTTTTTTCAAACGAGTTGTTTTCGTTTTTCCGGCTCGTTCCGCAGGCTTGTGAAGCGAAGATTATCCTTGAAATTTCCAGTAAAACGGTTAGGATTGACGCGCGTCAGTCTTCTGGTATCCGGAGTTCCAGGCTTCACGGCAGTGAAAGCGGGTGATTCGTCAGAAGCCGCATTTCACGGTCAGCAGTGGTATTTTTTCTGAACCAGCGCGGTATTTTTTAGTCTCATAATTTATGTTGAAACGCAAAGCAACGGTGGCTAAAAGCGCGCCGAGCAATAAACGCAGCAGCCGTCCGAAAGTTTCCCAGGCCAAAACTCCGCCCGTCCGCCGGCGGTTTGTGATTTCGAGCAAAGCGATGAAGCCGGGAACGGCGGTTGCCAAACCGGTTGTCGGCAACAAGGTTCAGCCGCCAGCCGCTTCGGCCTCTCCGAAGCTGCCCACGAAGCCGCCGGCCAAGTCGCTGACCAGTGTGCAGACACCGGTGGCATCCGGCGTGACCGCGATTGATTTGACGGAGACCATCAAGACGCTGGTTCACCTCGGGCAGGAGCATGGCTACGTCACTTACGACGACATCAATGACATTCTGCCGGATAATTTAAGCCCGGAAGATCTGGACGCGCTGCTGACCAAGTTGCGCGGTCTCGACGTGGAAATTGTCATGGATCAGGCGGAAGCCGACCGCGCCGAACGCAAGCAGCCGGAGCAGGCGCAGCAGGCCGAGGAAGAAGATGATTCACGGCTGGAGATCTTGGACGACCCGGTTCGCATGTATATGAACCAGATGGGCAAGGTTCCTTTGCTCACGCGCGAACAGGAAGTGGAGATTTGCAAAAAGATCGAAGAGGCTGAAATCGCGATGAAGGCGATTATTTACGGCCTTGGTTTCACGGCGAAGGAGCACATCGCCATCGCGGAAAAACTTTTGTCCGAGCCGCCGAAGGAGCGTTTCGACCGCGTCATTGTTGACAAAAAAATCTCCAACCGCGAAGGGCATCTCAAGGATTTGCGCAAGCTCATCAAAAAAATCCACACGGCGGACCAGAAGGTGGACGCGAAGTATTTTGTCTGGCAGAAGGCGCAGCAGAAAGGCCGCAAAGAGGCGCTGAGCCGGGAATTGAAAAAGATGGGCGCGAAACTGCAGGAGCTGTTCGTGAAATTTCATTTCAAGCAAAAAGTTGTCGAGGAGATGATTGTGGTGGCGGTCAACATCCACGAAAAATTTCAAGCCAGCCTCCGGCATTTGCAGGAACTGGAAACGCAACGCAACACGGCCGAGCGGCGCGCGGCGGCTGAAGCTGAACAACATAAAATCCAGACGCTGGAACTGTTCGGACGGATGCCGCGCGAGGAATTTTTCAAGACGTTCAAAGATTTGAAGGCCGCCGCCGACCGGGCGCTCAAGGCCAAGACGCACATGGCCGAGGCCAACCTGCGCCTCGTTGTTTCCGTCGCCAAAAAATACACGAACCGCGGCCAGTCGTTCCTGGATTTGATCCAGGAAGGCAACATCGGTTTGATGAAGGGCGTCGAGAAATTCGAGTATCGTCGCGGCTACAAGTTTTCGACCTACGCCATCTGGTGGATTCGGCAGGCCATAACGCGTTCCATCGCGGATCAGGCGCGCACGATCCGTATTCCCGTTCACATGATTGAGATCATGAACAAACTCTGGCGGGCGCAGAAGCAACTCACGCAGGAGCTGGGCCGCGAACCTACGCCGGAAGAACTGGCGGACGAAATGCACATGCCGGTGTCGCGCATCCACGCGCTGCTCAAGATGGCGCAACAGCCCGTCTCCCTGCACGCGCCCGTCGGCGACGATGGCGACGTGAGCGTCGGCGATTTCATCGAGGACAAGTCGGCGGAAAATCCGTCGGACGTGACGAGCTACAGCCTGCTCCGTGAAAAATTGAGCGACGTGCTGACGACCTTGACCGAGCGCGAGCGGAAGATTCTCGAAATGCGTTTCGGCCTGGCCGACGGCTACGAGCGCACGCTCGAAGAAATCGGCAAGATGTATAACGTCACCCGAGAACGCATCCGCCAGATCGAGGCGAAGGCGTTGCGCAAACTGCGTCACCCGACGCGCGTGCGGCATTTGCAGGGCTTCCTTGAATCGCCGGAACTGACCTAAACTGGTTTGGTTTTCCAGAACCGCCCGCAACTCACCGGCTGCGGGCGGTTTTTATTGTTCAAACTTGGATGGGCAGGATCAGCATCGCGAGGCCGTGTTGATATAGGCGGCGTTGCAGTTCAAACACGGTGTGGTTGTGCAGCCAGCCGGTGACGAAATTTTCGTCCTTGAACACAAGCTGGCCGGCAAAAAACTGCGCCTGCGGAAACCGCCCGGCGATCTGGTCGCACAATTTTGCCGCCTCGTCCACGATGTCCGTGCCGAGCGCAAAATGACCTTCGGTGTGAAAGCCGCGTTTACCCATGTAGGCGACGTAGCGATTCACTTCGTGCTGGGCGTGTTCGCGCAAGTTTTCCACTTCGGCGGCGCCTTTGAAATTTCCCGCGTCGAGCACGCCGACCTGCAGGAAGATGAAATTGTCATAAACTTTCGGAAACATCCGCACGACGGCGAGCAGGGTGTGCAGGCCGAGGCCATTGAAACCATTGACCAAAAACACGGCGGTGCGGGCGTTGGGGTTGCACGGGATCGGTGGCTTTTCAACGGCGGTGACCGCCTCGTCCGCCATCGCGGCGGCGACGAGTTCGTTGAGGCGGTATAATTTTTTCTGCGTCTGGCGGTAATGATTTTTCACCCAGAACGCGGTGCCAATCAATCCGCCGGTGACGAGCAAGGTGGCCCAGCCGCCTTCATCAAATTTCGCGATGCAGAGCGAGATGAGGATGCCGCTGGTGAGCAACAGGCCGAAACCGTTGATGAGAATTTTATTTTTCCATTTCTGCTCCTTCGCGCGTTCAAGCCACCAATGGCGCACCATGCCGAGCTGTGAAAGGCTGAAGGTGATGAAGACGTTGATGCTATAAAGCACGACGAGCAGATTCACGGAAGCCAGCGTGAACAGCACCACGAGCAGCGCCGCGCCGCCCATGAGCAGCACGCCGTTTTGCGTCACGAGCCGGTCGCTCAACGTGGCGAACCGTGTGGGCATCCAGCGGTCAACCGCCATGTTGGCCAGGACGCGCGGGCCGCCGAAAATCCCGTCTGCGCGGCGATGAACAGCAGCGCGGCGGACGAGGCCATGGCGGCGATGACGAATCCGCGCGCGAGCAGCGGCGGCCACGCGGCGGTGATTTTTCCGAACAACACGGC
>Ga0209746_1000280_pt1 | contig 27288 bp, 28 predicted proteins | sample BarGraNGADG00211_3_FD_184496 | JGI IMG/M metagenome (GOLD analysis project Ga0209746, IMG submission 184496) | Arctic peat soil microbial communities from Barrow, Alaska - Barrow Graham LP Ref core NGADG0011-211 (SPAdes) (version 2) | ecosystem: Environmental > Terrestrial > Soil > Wetlands >... | reverse complement strand
GGCCACGCCGACGCCGAGGGCGAACGCGCCCAGCGCACCCACGCCTGTGAAGACAGCCATGGCGATTATCAGGCCGGCCAGCCCAAAGAAGACGGCGATCTGCACCTGCCAGATTTGCATCTTCTTGAGCAGGTCAAGGGCAAGCCAACCGATGCCCAGCCCCAGAACCGCCATGCCAATCAGGCGGAGAATCGAGGCGACCAAGTTAATGATTTCGTAAACATAACTAGGCATAGTTCCTCCTTATTGAGAACTGAGAACGGTTACGCCCATGCCCAGATGAGCCATAGGCCAATCATGACCAATCCAATTATAACCCGAAATACAGCCGCCCAGCCACAGCCGATCAGCATCCCTCTCATGGAAACCAGGGCTTTCCTGGCATCTTTCAGACGCATCCATTCGATCAGGAACAACACGAGCAACGCGGCCAGGATTCCACCAATGATTGGGATTGGGATGACAAAACTTCCTATGATGGCCGATGCCAGTGCGATCAAAACAACCCACCAGGGTGCGCCTTCTTTGTGCGCCGTTACGCCCATCAGCACATTATCCAGGATGGACCCCGCCAGCATCAATACCGTGATGAGCGCGAACATAACCCAGCCGAGCACCCCAAACCCAACCGCAATCCCGTATCCCAGCGCGGATACCCAGATGATCACCAACCCTGGCAGGATGGGGATAACCAGCAGGCCCACCACCATCATCACGATGGCAATGCCCCTGGCAGCCTGTTCAATCTCAATGGTGTAGGGACCAATTTGCATCATTCACTCCAGGATTTTCTCAGGGCGGATAATTTCCACTCCACCCATCCACGGAAGCAGAGCTTCCGGCACTTTCACAGACCCGTCAGCCTGCTGGTAATTTTCGAGCACCGCGATCAGCGTGCGCGGCATTCCCAGACCAGAACCGTTCAGTGTGTGGACGAAGCGCGTCTTGCCACCGTCCGCGGGACGAACCTTGATGTTCGCCCGACGCGCCTGGAAATCGGTGTCGTTCGAGACCGAGGACACTTCCAGCCACTCCTGCAAGCCCGGCGCCCAGACCTCGATATCGTAGGTCATGGTCGCACCGAAGCCGATGTCGCCGGTGCAAAGCTGCTTGACGCGGTAGGTCAGCCCCAGCCCGGCGCAGGTCGCCTCGACATGTTCACGCATTTTCTCCAGCATGGCGTCCGATTCTTCCGGCTTGCTGAAGATGTACATTTCAACCTTGTCGAACTGGTGGCCGCGCTTGATGCCGCGCACGTCGCGACCGGCGCTCATTTTCTCGCGCCGGAAGCAAGGCGTGTAGGCTGTGTAAGCGATGGGCAGGTGTTTCTCATCGAGGATTTCATCCATGTGCAGGCCGGTCAGCGGAACCTCCGCGGTTGGCACCATCCACAGGTCTTCTTCGGCGTCGTGGTACAGGTTCTCGGCAAACTTGGGCAGTTGACCGGCCGCGTAGAGCGTGGCTGCCTTGACCATGAACGGTGTATATTGCTCGGTGTAGCCCTGCCGGCTGTGCAAGTCGAGCATGTAGGCAATCAGCGCCCGTTGGAGGCGCGCCCCTAGTCCGGTCAGTACATAGAAGCGCGAGCCGGTGATCTTGACGCCGCGCTCGAAGTCCAGGATACCGAGCGCCGGCCCGAGCTCCCAGTGGATTTTTGGTATAAAATCGAACTCCGGGAGTTGTCCCACCATCCGCAGGACGACGTTCTCGCTCTCGTCCTTGCCGTAGGGCGTGCGGGAGTCCGGGATATTGGGAATGATGGCTGCCACAGACTTGAGTTCTTCTTCGACCTCAGCAACTTCCCTGTCAATGGTAGCAATTTTATCTCCGACCGCCCGCATGGCCTCGATTTTGACCTGACGCGCGGCGGCATCTTTCATTTGACTGATCTCTCTCGAGACAGCATTACGCTCGGCTTTCAGGGACTCCACCTCGGTCAGAAGGCCGCGTCGACGGGCGTCCAACTCCAGGATGCGTTCCACCGGCGCGGGATCCATTTGCCGGTCCGATAACGCCTTGCGGACCAGGTCGGGTTGTTCGCGGATAAGATTGATGTCCAACATAAAGCACCTCCTACAGGGTACTGCGCAAAGATGTGAACCCAAATTGCCGCGGAGTTAAAAAGGAATACGACGAGGTTCGAATATTTATTCAAGAAGCAGTAAGTTGCCAACTTTGCGAAGGCCTGCCTAGAACGAAATGAAGGGTCTGAACCTTCGCAAGGTTCAGGCTTCAGAAAAAGAACACGCCCCCTCGATTTGCAGGACGAGGGGGCGACTCGTGGTGCCACCTGCTTTTGTTACGACCACTGGCGCCATTCCCATTCCAGGGGGAAGGGCGGAGGGATGGGGTAGCTACCTCGCTCACGCGGTAACGGGCGAATCCCGGCTCTCTTACGGCTCTTCGTAGTAACGAACTTAATCGTTATAGACGGCTGAAGCCGTCACTAAAAACAACCCCTGCGAGAGCAACTCTCCTCTTTCGATGAGACCGGAGTGGATTTCGCGGCTGCACCGCCTGCCTTGCACCAGCCAGCAGGTCGCTGGACGGTTGCGCAGGTACATGTCTCCGGGCCATCTTTGATCTGCCAAGATTATACTTGGGCTGTAATGATTGTCAAGCGGTATCAGCGGTACAATAATGGAGGGTCCCCTGCTTATGAAAATTTTTCGCTTCCTCCTGCTGCTCTGCTTTTTGATGGGCTGCGCCCAGAAGGCCACGCCGGCCGTTCCGGGAACTGTTCCCCCACCGACTGCAACAACACTGCCAACGCCTACCAGCACAGCCACATCCCCGGCCATAACGGTCATGCCTACACCTTCAGGTGTAGTATTGAACACAGAAACGCAACAGAAACTCTACCAGGCTTCCATGGCCTATGTCGCTGATACGGAGGAACAGGCCATCCAGGTGGCCCGTTCCTTGAAGTTCATCGAAAACGATGGACACCCGTCCAACATGTGCGGCCCCCTGGCGGCGGCAATCCTGCGGGATGCCGGGCTAATCAACAAGTATACTGACTTGCACGCGTTCTGGCTCTGGCGCCCGGATCACAATCCCAGGCTGGCCGAAGTCACCTTCCCTGCCGACTATTTCGCCACCTATCACTTTACGGAGTCGATCGGGACATTCGACTTTACGGCTTTTCCGCTCAAACCCGGCGATTTCCTGTACATCTATGCCGGCCCGCCACAGGGAAGCTTCGAGCACATGCTCGTCGTCGACCGTGTCGACGAGGCTGGCAGGGCGTATTCTGTCACCAATGTAAATTCCGATAAGGGTTTCGTGATCCAGGAGGTGATGCTTTACGACCCGCAGAACCCGGGGGGCGGCCAGTTCTACACCTGGACCGACCGTAGCAAATGGCAAATGGGGACGACCGGTTTTGGCGGATTTGACCTGTGGCGGGTCACATCCCTCCCCCCTCAGCCAACCCCCCAGGAAACCGCCCTGGCGGATGGCATCGACCAGGCAATCCAACAATCTGGCGGCGCGTGGCATATCTTCATCAAACAGGTCGGTGGGAACGTCATTTACTCGCGGGGCAGTGATGACCGCATCCCGATTGCATCCGTGGTGAAAGTGCCGATTGCGATGTTGTTTTTCAAATCCCTGGAAGTGAGTGGCGTTACGCCCGATCAATATGCGGATTACTTTGCCACCCATGGCATCGGTCGTTCCTATAAGCAGTTATTGGAGGCAATGCTGGTTGTCTCCGAAGAAGAAGCTACCGCCATCTTGCTGGAGAATACCCGCACCAGAGGGCTGAACATCACCAATACTCTGCCAGACTGGGGAATTAATGAAATGGACATTGGCAACCGCATCTCCACCGCGCGGCAGGTAGAGATCGCATTCGAAGGGCTCTACGCGGGGAATCTCATCTCGCCAGAAGGAAGGGCGTATATCTTGAACCTGATGAGCACTTACACGCCGAATGATGACACCCGGCTGGGAGTCATGCGTCCCCTTCTACCGGTCGGGTCGGAGTTCTACAACAAACGCGGGATGATCACCAAGCAGTTCCTGGCTGTGGCCGACAGCGCGATCATCGTCGTCCCCGGGGAGCATGGGAAAAAAGAATACGTAGCGGTCGTGTTCAGCTATCAGGGAAAAAACAAAACAAACGAGACAGATGATATCAAACTGATCCAGGCCATAGAACAGATCGCCCGCCTGTTTGGGGATTACATTACTTCTTCCCCTTGAACTCCTCCGCCGTCGCCTGACCGGGCTGGCTGATGCCTTCTCGCTTGAATACCTTCCATGGCGTCAGGAACAATATCTTGATATCCAGCCAGAACGACCTGTGGTCCACATACCACAAGTCCAGGCGGAATTTTTCGTCCCAGTCCAGGGCGTTGCGCCCGTGGATTTGCGCCCAGCCGGTAATGCCGGGCAGTACATCGTGCCGGCGCATCTGCTCCGGGGTGTAACGTTCCAGGTAGCGCATCAGCAGCGGACGCGGCCCCACCAGACTCATTTCGCCGCGTAACACGTTCCAGAGTTGGGGCAAGTCGTCCAGGCTGGTGGAGCGGAGAAAACGCCCGAAGGGAGTCAAACGCTCGGCGTCCGGCAGCAGGTTCCCGTCCGGCCCGCAGCGGTTCGTCATCGATCGGAATTTATAGGGGATGAACGGTCGGCCCTTGTAGCCGGGGCGCGGCTGGAGGAACAGGACGGGGGTTCCGAGGAAAATCCAGACCAATATGCTAATGATCAGCAGAAGCGGCAGGATTACAACCAAGCCGAGCGTGGTTGTCAGCAAGTCAAAAATTCGTTTCGAGAGCGACATAGAACCATTCTACCAAAAGATTGTGGTATATTGTGAACAGAGGCGAACCATGAACGAACGCATTCTGATCATCGAAGACGACCCGGCCATCCTGAAAGTACTCCAGCGCGGACTGGCCTATGAAGGTTACCTGGTGGATATTGCCACCGACGGCCGCACCGGCTTGAACCAGGCGCACGACCATCACCCCGACCTGGTCATCTTGGACTGGATGCTGCCCGGTATGGACGGGTTGGAGGTCTGCCGCCGCCTTCGGATGGGAGGCAGTCTGCCCATTTTGATGCTGACCGCCAAGGATACCGTTCAGGACCGTGTGCAGGGTCTCGACGCCGGCGCGGACGATTATCTGGTCAAACCGTTCAACCTGGAGGAATTGCTCGCCCGCATGCGCGCCCTGCTGCGCCGCACACAAACCGAGCGCAACCAGGTCTACCAGTTCGCTGACCTGACGATGGACAGCGTTTCACGCCAGGTGACGCGCGGCAAACGACTCATCCCGCTGACAGCCAAAGAGTATGAACTGCTCGAACTGTTCCTGCGCCACCCGCGTCAGGTGCTGACGCGTGAGGTTATCTTCGACCGCGTCTGGGGCTACGATTTTGGCGGCGAGAGCAACGTGCTGGAAGTCTACATCCGCTACCTGCGGCAAAAACTTGAATTGGAAAATGAGCCGCGCTTGATCCACACCGTGCGCAGTGTGGGCTATGTCCTGCGCGAGAACCCTTAATGTCCCTGCGTTTACGCCTGACAATCTTATACTCAGCACTTACCGGGGGAATCCTGCTGATTTTCGGCATCCTGCTCTATTCCCTGGTCAACATCCTGCTGGTGACCCAGGTGGATACCACCCTGTTCCAAACCGCCGACGACCTGCTGCTCGGCTGGCGCGTTGGGCCGGCGGGTGAACTCAGCCAGGAAACCCTGCCCAAACTCAACCTGACTTCTTTTGTTTACTATCAAATCTGGGACAACAACGGGCGGCTGCACTCCTCTTCCCCTGGCCTCGGTCAGATCAACCAGCCGTTCGACCCGATTGGCTACCAGTTAAAAAGCACCATTTACCGCAATTCCCTGATCCAGAAAGTACACCTGCGCGTCCTGAACGTCCCGCTGGAAGCGGGGGGGCGTCCGATCGGGACCCTGCAAGTGGCTGCCAGTATGACCATGGTGGATACCACCCGTCAGTCTCTCGTGCAGACGATCATCGTCATTGCGGTGGCCGCCATACTCTTTGCCGCAGCTCTCTCCTGGTTCTTTATCGGCCAGGCGCTTTCGCCTCTGGTTGACATCACCGAGAGTGCCCTGCGCATCTCGGGTGCCGATGACCTGTCCCAACGCATCCCTCAGCGTGGCCCTGAGAACAATGAAATGGGCCGTCTGGTAACCGCCTTCAACGATACCTTGGGACGGTTGGAGCAGCTCTTCACCTCCCAGCAGCGCTTCCTGGCCGATGTAAGTCACGAACTGCGCACCCCGTTGACCGTCATCAAGGGCAACGTGGACTTGATGCGCCGCATGAAAAAGGTGGATGAAGAATCCCTTGACAACATCGAAGACGAAGCCGACCGCCTCACTCGCCTCGTCGGGGACCTGCTGCTGGAGGCGCAAGCCGAATCAGGGAAACTGCCCCTGCATTTTGCTCCGGTCGAAATGGATACGCTCCTGCTGGAAGTTTTCAAAGAAATGCGCATCCTGGCACGTGAACGGATACAGTTAAAACTCCCCGAGATTGACCAGATCGTGATCAACGGCGACCGTGACCGATTGAAGCAGGTGCTGATCAACCTGATCGCGAATGCCATCAAATACACCCCGCAAGGCGGCGAGGTGGTTCTCAGTTTGGGAAAAGTCGGTGAAAACGCCCGGCTCGTCGTGCGCGATACCGGTCTGGGCATCCCCGCCGAAGACCTGCCGCACATCTTCGAGCGCTTCTACCGCGCCGAAAAATCCCGTTCACGTTCCAAAGTCGGCGGGTTTGGGCTGGGGCTTTCGATTGCCTATTGGATTGTTAACCATCACGGGGGACAGATCGAAGTCGATTCGGCGGAAGGTAAGGGCACCACATTCTGCATCTACCTGCCAATATTGAAGACGACGGAAGCCACTCCTAAGGATTAATCCCCAACCGGTCGTGAGCCTGCCTGCACAGGGACACGCCGCTCGCCGTCAGCCATTCCTGCAAGCGCAGACTCTCGCTCGCTCCGCTGGAAGCCTCGGCATAAATCCCGCTCCCCCAGTATGCATAACGCTGTGTCTCCGCCGCCCAGCCAGACTCTGACCAGTCGATCACGCCGATCCCGCCGTTGTAACCGGCCAATGCCAGGCGCGGGTCGCCGTGGGCCGTTTCCAGTGACCGCCTGAGGTAGTCCAGGCCGCGCAAGGCGTTCGTATCGGGGGCGTAAGGGTCATCACTGGCAGTGAAGTGATAAGGCATTACCTGGAACAGTCCCATCGCCCCGGCGCGGGAACGGGCACGCGGGTCGCCGCAGGACTCGATCTGCATCACGGTGGCAATCAGATTCGGGTCCAGCCCCGACGCGGCCGCCCAGTTCTGGATCCTGCCAGCCCAATATTGCACCTCGGGCGTGAAAACAGACGAGAGCGGAAGGAGCGGGCCGCTGGTTTGAATTTCCGCGGCCTGGTCCAGAATTTCCGCCGGGACGGAAGGGTTCGTCGAACCAAGTGAAAAAAACATCAGCAGAGCACCAACACAGACCACTGCCAGGGGCGGGAGCAGGTATCCAGTCGGGCAGCCGCCTCCAGAGGAGACGGCTGCCTGTGCGGAAGAAGGGGCGGAGTATCGGGAGGACATGGTTCCAGGAAAAAATGGACTAGGAATTACGCGGGGTATCTACGTACTCCGCTTCACGCACCGGCTTGCTCTGCATGGGTAGGTTGTGATAAGTCGGTTCGGAGCCCCGTGCGGGAACCGGGACTACCACGCGGGGGTAGTTCGATTCGGGCCGCGCCACCTTGCTCGCCGGTCGGAATGAAGAGACGCTGGATGGACGCGGGTGGGAGTTCAGCGAACTGGCTGGCTGGAGGGCCGGCAGGCGCTGCCCCGTGCTGGAACCGGGACTACGGGAGGCGTTGCGGGTTTCAGCCTGGCTGAACAATTTCTCCCCTTTGACCGAGAAAGTTCCGATGATCAGGACGCGGATGAGCCAGACCATGATGGCGACGAAGACCGGCACGACCTTGGTCAGAGTGGTGCTGCTGATGACCTCGCTGCTCAGGTTGGTGTGGCTGGCGATGGCGACCGCCACGCCCCACCAGGTGAGGGTCGCGTTCATTCCCGCAGCCAGGAGCCAGGCCCCGAACAAGTACCAGACTTCAGCAGGCTCGTCGCGTCCCTGCTCCGGGGTAAACAGGCGGGCAATGCCGGCGAAGTCAATGCCGCAGAAGGCCAGCGCGAGGATGGTGGCCCAGCGGATACCGGCAAATTTCAGATCACCCAGCACATCATTCAAAGCGAATTGAGTGGTGCTGTAGTTGAACACCTCGAACGCCATTAGTGCGCCGATGATGATGACACCCCAGGCCATCCCACGTCGGATGGTAAAACCCTTGAGCATCGAGGTGATCCCCCGGTTGTTGCGTATACTTGTGTTCATGACGACCTCCTTTGTCGCAATAGAACGTTTGTACTATACGCAGATTATAGAACGTGTGTTCTGTTTTGTCAAGGGTTAATTGACGAAATTTTACGAAAAACCCGGTATCCCTGCTGCATGAAAAGCAGGGCGGTACGCATCTGCCAGGTTACGTTGCGACCGGGGCGTAAAATCACATTTTTGCCGATAATCGAAAAACAGCCTTTCTCTAAAATGGCGACGAGATCAGCTTCTCCCCGGGTGCGGAGATCTTTATACAGGGCGGAGTAGAGCGTGGCGAGACGTCCGCTGAGGAACAGACGGCGGTAGTAACGACGACAGGTCAACATGGGGGGATAGCCAGCAGGCAAGTCCTGCCAGCGAGCATGGAGGGCTAATTTCCAGAAGATGGCAGCCAACATTTCCCGAGGGTCCGCCGGAGGGCGGCCACGGCCAGCGGCGTGATCGAATGGAGGAAGCAAAGGTTCGAGCACGGCCCATTGACGTGAGGTTAAAAAGGGAAAAGCAGGATCAACCAGGGAGGCCCTTTGCGGTTCGCGTAAAGGAAGGGAATTAAAGTCACTTAATTTAAGATTCTCGCGGAACAAATCGGCATCGCGGGTGATACCCTGGGAGCGGAAGTCGTAGCGGATGAGCGCAAGGGCATGCTGCGAGACGAATTGCAGATCAAGTACCGGTTTTTGGAGCTTAGACCTGGCGGTATTGATCCGGACAACGACGTTGGTGAATTTTCCCATCAGTCCAGCCAACGAGATGTGCGCACGGAAACCTTGCGCCTTTTTTGACAACCGGAAGATCTCGACAATTTTCTCCCGCACTTCCAAGATCACCTGGCTGAACAGATCTGGATCCTTCGCCAGTATTTCCCGATAAGTGCCTGTGGAAATTGAGAAGCCGGTGAAAGGGGTGGAGGTTTTCACAGCGTAGAGGCCGTGCTTGAGCGCATTCCGATTGGAAAGCGGCGCTCCCCGCCGACGGCGGAGGGTGGGTTGAAGGGGGTGTAAATCAGAAGGAGGAAGGCTATGCAGCATTGGAAGATCCGAGCGAGCAAGATCAAAGGCGGATGGGAGGTTGAACAATACGGCTGTATTATAGAACATTTATTCTAATTATGGAAGGGTGGGAGCGAGGATAATATTCGAAATACCCACAGAAGATCGATATCCCGGCGCATTGCATGCCCCACCGGACTGAATGTCCGTTGCGATGTTGAGTACCCCGGGTTTGTTGATCAAGGTCAACCGAATGACCACGCCCCCTGAAACGGGGTCCCCACACCAGTTTGACCAGGCCAGGTTAAGCCAGGCTGTCCAACCCGGCCACACCCCTATTTTCGCGGAGGTCGATCCCCCGGCCTGTTCCGTCGCCGCGCTCGAAGCGTCGCCGGTGCCCATCTCGAAATAGTTATAATCCACATCCAACAGATTGCCCTGCTGGTCCGTGATGACAACCTGGGGCCAGGCCTGTAAGAAGCAAGGGGTGTTGCTGATATTGGTCAAACCAGCACCAAGCAAGATCTGCTGGGTGGCGGCATTTGACCCAAAGGAGGTTTTCAAATCGGCCGGGCGGCAAAAGGGTGAGTCAGGTGGAATGGTGGGAATGGGCGTCTCGCTCGGTTGGGCAGTCATGGTTGCTGCCATCTCGGTCCCCCCTGCATACTTGGTCGCCATGATCGCCGTAATTGTGGCGTCATTTGCTGGATATCCGCTGGTTTGCGTTTCGGCTTCCGCGGTGATTGCGAAAAGCTTGGTTTGATTGAACGCCGATTCGGTGGGTGCCTTCGTCGTGGAAACCGGTGGCACTGCACAGGCAGCCAGGATACAAGGTAAAATAAAGAACAGGATGCGTTTCACTCGAGCCTCCGACCAATTGTACGCTTATCTCTCGCATAATTACAGGTGGCTGATATGGACGATCAAATCCTCAAAAAGCATTACGAAGAACTTAAACAGCAAATCCACTTCCATAATCATCGTTATCATGTGCTGGACGCGCCAGTCATCAGCGACGCCGAGTTCGATAAACTGGTCGTTGAACTGCGCCAGATCGAAACCGGCTATCCAGACTGGGTCACGCCCGATTCGCCCAGCCAGCGCGCCGGATCCGTACCTTCGGAAAAGTTCGAGAAAGTCCACCACCCGCGCCCGATCCTGTCACTGGCAAACGCCTTCGGGGCAGAGGATGCGCGTGCCTGGTACGAGCGCATCCGCAGGGTGGATGACCGTGTGGAGAAAGCCAGCTTTGTGGTCGAACCAAAAATTGACGGGTTGAGCGTGGTCCTGCACTACCGGGAGGGGATTTTCGTCCAGGGCGCCACGCGCGGGGATGGGGAAGTAGGCGAGGATATTACAGCCAACCTGCAGACAGTGAGAGCGATTCCGTTGAGAATCCCGGTCGAGAAAGCAGACCATGGACCATTGACCACGGACCGTGAGAGTTTCGGACAGCCATCCTCCATCGTCCACGGTCTACCGTCGTACCTTGTCGTAAGGGGTGAAGCCTTCATTCCCATCAAAGAGTTCGACGAGTTGAACCGCAAGCTGGAAGAAGCCGGAGAGAAGACCTATCTCAATCCGCGCAACACCGCCGCCGGATCGCTGCGGCAACTCGACCCCTCCATCACCGCCTCCCGACCGCTAACCCTGCTGGTTTACCAGGTGGTCTATTCTGAAGGGGGGGAGGTTCCCACCAGCCAGTGGGAATTGCTGCAATGGCTCAAGTCGCTCGGCTTCCCGGTCACGGACGTGGCGCAGCGATTCGAGGATATCGAATCTGCCATCGCATTCACGGTTAGCTGGGACAAACGGCGGGACAAACTATCCTACGAAGCCGACGGCATGGTTATCAAAATTGACGACCTGAACCTGGCTGCCGAATTGGGCTTTGTGGGCAAGGACCCGCGCGGGGCAATTGCTTTCAAGTTCCCGGCCCGGGAGGTGACCACGAAACTTCTGAGGATCGAGGTGGAGGTCGGCCGCACCGGCGTGCTGACGCCCAAAGCGGTCCTGGAGGCGGTGGAAATAAACGGGGTCATTGTAAAAAATGCCACCCTGCACAACTTTGATTACATCGCCGAGAAGGACATCCGTCCCGGCGACCGGGTGCTGGTCAAACGCGCCGGGGAAGTCATCCCGTATGTTATCGGCCCGGTCATGGACCTGCGAACCGGTGGGGAAAAACCCTACATGCCGCCAAGCGTCTGTCCCGCCTGCGGACAGCCGGTCGAGCACTTCGATGGCGAAGTGGCCTGGTACTGCGTCAACGCCGCCTGCCCGGCCCAACTGGTGCGCAACGTGGAGCATTTCGTCTCGCGCGGGGCGATGGATATCACCGGCCTGGGCATCAGGATGGTCGAGAAACTGATCGAGACCGGCCTGGTCAAAGACGTGGCCGATATATACACGCTATCACGAGAGGATATTCTCTCTGCGGTGACCAAGAAGGACCGCAAGACCGAAAAGGAACCGCCCGGCAAGATCGCCGATAACCTGCTCGCGGCGATAAAGACATCCCGGGAGCAGCCCCTGAACCGGCTTATCACGGCGCTTGGCATCCATGGCGTCGGCGAAGTCTCCGCGGCGGATTTATCCCGCCACTTCCCCTCGCTGGACCTGCTGAGGGCGGCATCCGGGGACCAGTTGCAGAGGGTGGACGGCGTCGGTCCCAACATTGCCGAAGCCATCGTGGACTGGTTCAGCCGGGAGCGAAATCAGAAGGTTTTGGAAAAGTTGAATGCGGCAGGCGTATGGCCGATTGGCGTGGGCGGACAGCCGTCCCCCCCTACGGGCCCGTTATCCGGGATGACATTTGTGTTGACCGGAACGCTGCCCACCTTCAGCCGGGAGGGTATGAAGGAATTCATCGAATCGCACGGCGGCAAGGTGACCGATTCGGTCAGCAAGAATACCAGTTATCTCGTGCTGGGCGAAGCACCGGGGTCGAAATACGATAAAGCCAAAGCATTGGGGGTAAAGATGGTTGATGAAGGAGAACTACGAAAGCTATGCGGCAAATGAAACGCGGCATTTTCTCATTTTAATCTAGCGTCAATATGCTATGCTACTCGTAGTGGTTTGACAATTACTGGTTCACCCAAAAGGAGATTGTCATGTCCAAGGTCATCCAGCAAACCGTCACCTTCAAAGCCACCCCGCACGACATCTACGAGACGCTGATGGACTCGAAGAAAAACGCCGCCTTCACCGGCGGAGAGGCCAGCCTCAGCCGCACGGTCGGCGGCAGCTTTATGGCATACGATAACTACATCGCCGGGAAAAACATCGCACTGGTTCCCGATAAAAAGATCGTCCAGGATTGGCGCACCGTGGATTGGCCGGAAGGTAATTTTTCACACGTCACGTTTGAGTTCACCGCCGTCCCGGAAGGCACGCGGCTGGATTTCACCCATGTGGATGTCCCGGAAGGCACCGAAGAGGAGTTCACACAGGGCTGGATTGACAATTACTGGGAGCCGATGAAGGCATTTCTGGAGAAGTAATCTGGGGTTGTTATGAATAAATTGTTCTTAAAAATCTTCATGGCGATAAACACCTTTGCCATCCGGATCAGCCGGGGGCGCATCGGCAGCCAGCTCGGCACGCAGACCATCCTGCTGCTGCACAGCTTCGGGCACAAATCCGGCAAACACTATATCACGCCGATCGCTTATTTCTATACGGATGGCTTCTACTTCCTGATCGGGTCCAATTGGGGCAAAGACCAGAACGCAGGCTGGTACTATAACTTGCTGGCACAACCGCACACGATCATCGAGGTCAAAGGGAAAAAGATCCCCGTCGAGGCGCGTCCGGCAGAAGGCCAGGAATACGACCGGCTGTGGAGCTATGCCATCGAACACCACCCACCCTATCAGCATTACAAGGAAATGACCCGCCGGCACATCCCGATCGTGGTGTTGAAACCGGTCGCATAGGGTCGGGGAACTTCTTGGGGGCAAAGCGAGTCTTTCTGAGTGGAGATTGGAGAACGCCATGAAAAAATCAAACTTACTATTCGTTTTTGTGCTTCTATTCAGCGCCTGTGGACCGGCTTCGGAGAGCGGAACCATTTCCACCTGCAGCTCGACACTGGCTGCCATGTCTGCCCTGACGGGCGGGTTGGAATTCCCGGCCAATTTCCAGACCGAGAACCCGGTCAAAAGCGGCGGCGAATTCGACGTGATGCAGTTCTTCAAAGTGCTCGACCATCTCTCGATGCAGCCGGGCTACGTGCTGGACTACGTCTACCGCTACGACGGGATGGGCGGTTATCCGGTCCTGTACGTCCGCCCAGCCGGCCAGCCGCCCTACGCCACCGAAGCCGACCTTGCAGCCGGCGGTGACAGTACGGGTTACCTGGATTTTGTCAGGACGGACGATACTCCCGAAAGTTATTTCCAGTTCGTGGTACTGGCGACGATGGGCAGCCAGTTCTACTTGTTCTGGCACGCCAACTACGGGGACTCACAAATCACCTGCGACAAAGCCGATGTGACCGGCATCCTCGCCAGCCTGAACGGAGACTTCGGCTACCGGATTTCGCTAGCCGCGCGGGTACGGGCGGCCCTGTTAACGGACGTTGGCCCGTCCGTCAAGTTCGGCTAGCAGACAGTCGATGTCCGGCTCGTAACGTTCACCCGTTGGGGCGGTTTCTACCAGGAGACCTACACCCTCAGCCAGTCAATGCCGCATACCATTCAGGATGTGCAGGAAAAGAACCTTGTCCCGTACGAGTGTGGCGTAATGTTATAGCCCGGTAAGTCTGTGCTATACTTACGCAGATTTTTTGCACAAGGAGCCACCCATGGACATCCACACCACCGATGACGCCGTCACCCGCCGCATCCGTTTCTTCACCGAGCGTGTGAAGAAACTGCGCGAGAACGACCTGTACTTTTACAACCAGCCGATCGAGGAGATCAAAGGCGGCTCGCGGGTCATCGTCAGAGGGCGTGAGATGGGGATGTACGCCTCGTACAGTTACCTGGGCCTGATTGGCCACCCGCGCATCAACGCCGCCGCCAAGGCCGCCATAGATAAGTTCGGCACCGGCACCAACGGCGTCCGCCTGCTGGCCGGCACGCTGACAGTCCACACCGAACTCGAAGAGACCATCGCGGCCTTCAAGCACACCGAAGCGGCCGTCACCTACTCCTCGGGCTATGTCACCAACCTGACCGTGATCTCGACCCTGATGGGCCGCGGCGATTACGTCATCTCCGACAAACTTAACCACGCCTCCATCGTGGACGGCTGTCTCATGTCGGGTGCGGAGTTCCGTCGCTTCAAACACAACGATATGGCCGACCTGGAACGCCGCCTCCAGCAGGCGCCGGGCGACGTGACGAAACTGGTGGTTGCTGACGCCATTTTCAGCATGGACGGCGACGTGCTCGACCTGCCGAAGACGGTCGAACTCTGCAAGAAGTACAACGCCTGGCTGATGATTGACGAAGCCCACTCATTGGGCATGCTCGGCAAAACCGGGCGCGGCATCGAGGAGCACTTCGGCCTGGATGACGTGGTGGACATCAAAATGGGCACGCTCAGCAAGACCATCCCGTCGGTGGGCGGGTACGTGGCCGGCAGGAAGGAACTCGTCCAGTACCTGCGCCATGCCAGCCGGGCCTACATCTTCTCCGCCGCCCTGCCCCCGGGGCAGGCCGCCGCCGCCACCGAAGCCTTCAAAGTCATCCTGGACGAACCCTGGCGCATCGAAAAGGTCAATGCCAATGGTGAGCAGTTTATCAACGGGCTGAAGCGCGCTGGTTTCGATACCCTGCTGACCACCACCGCCATCGTGCCAGTGCTGTGCGGCACCGATGAGCGCGCCTGCAAGCTGACCCAGGTCTGCCAGCACCGGGACCTGTTCGTCCTGCCGGTGGTCTCCCCGGCCGTGCCGGAGGGCCTGGCCCGCCTGCGCGCCACCGTCACTGCCGCGCACGAGCCGAAAGAGATTGACCACGCCCTGGACATCATCGCCACAGCCGGGCGCGAAATCGGGATCATCCAATAACCCGTAGGGGCGCAATACATCCTACCTGAAGTGTATATTACGCCCCTACTACAATTTTTATGCCCACCCTCACCCTCAAACCCGGACGCGAGAAATCGCTCCTGCGCCGTCACCCGTGGATTTTCTCCGGCGCCATTGCCCGCCTGGACGGAAACCCCGCCTCCGGCGAGACCGTGGTCCTGCTCGCCGCAGACGGGCAGTTCCTGGCCCTCGCCGCCTACAGCCCGAGCTCGCAGATCCGGGCGCGTGTCTGGACCTTCGACCCGTCCGAGCAAGTGGATGCGGACTTCTTCCGCCGTCGCATCCAACGCGCCATCCAAACACGCGTAGCCCTTGCTAGGGCAGGGACCAGCCCTACCCCTTCGGATGCCTGCCGTCTCATCCACGCCGAATCGGACGGCCTGCCCGGCCTGATCGTGGATCGCTACGCGGACGTCCTCGTGCTCCAGTCGCTAACTGCCGGGACGGAATACTGGAAAGAGGCCATCGCCGACCTGCTGCTTGAAGCGACCGGCCTGACAACGATCTACGAACGCTCCGACGCTGACGTGCGCGAACTTGAAGGACTGCCTCCGAAAGTCGGCCCCTTGCGCGGTTTTCCCCCCCATTCCCAAATCACCATTCTCGAAAACGACCTGAAATTCAACGTCAACCTCGAAACCGGCCACAAGACCGGCTTCTACCTCGACCAGCGCCTCAACCGTCAACGCCTGCGCGGACTGGCCGAAGACCGCGATGTGCTGGACTGCTTCTGCTACACCGGCGGGTTCACGGTCAATGCACTGGCGGGCGGGGCAAAGTCGGTGCTGTCTGTGGATGCCTCAGCGGACGCGCTGGCGCTGTGCCGCGAAAACGTGGCGCTCAACGCCCTCCCCGCTGACCGCCATTCCACGCTGGAAGGCGACGTCTTCCAACTCCTGCGCAAATTCCGGGATGAAGCCCGCTCCTTCGACCTGATCATCCTCGACCCGCCCAAGTTCGCCCCCACCGCCGCCCAGGCCGAGAAAGCCGCCCGCGGCTACAAAGACATCAACCTGCTGGCCTTCAAACTCCTGCGTCCCGGCGGGATTCTGGTCACTTTCTCATGTTCGGGTGGAATTGATGCCGACCTGTTCCAGAAAATCATCGCCTCCGCCGCCCTGGATGCGGGCGTGGAGGCGCAAATCGTGGAGCATTTGTCGCAGGCCCCGGATCACCCGGTGGCCCTGAATTTCCCCGAGGGGGCCTATCTGAAAGGTTTGATATGTCGAAAGGTTTGACAAGTCTTACAGACCAGGCAAATGATTGGTAAGGGTTTATGATGATTACAGGGTACTGCGTTAATATTTGAACCAAAATTCTAAGAATTTCTTGCAATTCGATAATAGCGAGTTTAGATATTTATGCAAGCAGCAGTAAATACAACGACCGAGGTTTTCCTCGGTCGTTTTTATCATTCATTGCCAGCAATCTAATCCTCGCCCAACGACAAAATCGACCTCATCAGCCCTGCCAGCAGCACGCCCAGTTGCACGCCTTTAGCGGGTGTAATCGCCAGCCACTGGCCTTTCTGTTCGGCGCGTTTGGTCAGCAGGAAGGCCGCGCCCACGCCCACCAGCGCGCCGATCGCCCCGCCAATCAGCAGTGTCTTGAATTTCCACAAGTTGTCGGGCGGGGGTGCTTCGATAATTTCGGTTTCTTCCATGATTTTGATCCTTTCGTGTGTGTGGTAGGGGCAGGGTTTATCCCTGCCCTGGGCAACCATGAAGCTCGCTACAGTCTGAAAATGGATTTAATCACCGCCCCGGCCTGTCGGAACCAGACGAAGGGTTTCGTCGCCCCGTCCGCCACTTTGCGCGTCCCGGCGGAAAGCCGGGCGAAGATGCCCTGGGCTTTGCCTATGTAGCGCGGCAGGACCTGCAGTAGTTTGGCCATGCCGTAGATGATGGTGATCATGATTACCAGAAACGCCAGGGCGAAGAACAGCGCCGGAGCGAGCAACCAGATCAACGAAACGTCGGCCCAGACACCGGTCCGGGGTACTCCACCGGTGACGACCAGCACCGCCCCGGCGATGATCAGTCCTGCCATCATCAGGAACGGCACCAGGATCTGCCAGGTAAATTGACGCTTATGGGCACGGACGGTCGGACGGTCAACAGGAGGCTGGTTTACCATACGTTGATTCTAGCACAAAAAAAGACCTGGCAGGTCTTCTTAAACCCTGTCAGGTCTGATCGAAAACGGGGAAGGTTACTTGCGGCTCATGGCGTCCATCACGGCCACTGCCGCCATCTGGACGATGGAATCCACTTCGTCGCCGGTCTGCAGGATGTGGATGGGCGCGCCGGTGCCGAGCAGGATCGGGCCGATGGCTTTGGCGTTGCCCAGGCGGGCCAGCAGTTTGTAGGCAATATTGGCCGATTCGAGCGACGGGAAGACCAGCACGTTGGCATCCTTGACTGTACTGAACGGATAGCGCTCGTCCACGATTTCGGGCACCACAGCCGTATCCGCCTGCATCTCGCCGTCCACGTTCAGGTCGGGGCGCTGCTTCTTGACCAGTTCAACCGCCTTGCGCACCTTGTCTGAATGCGGGTGCGGGGTGGAACCGAAGTTGGAGAAGGAGAGGAAAGCCACGCGCGGCTCGATTTCGAGTCTCTTGGCAAAATCGGCAGAGAGACAGGCGATCTCGGCCAGCTGCTCGGCGGTTGGGTCAATGTTGACCGTGGCGTCGGTGAACAGGAAGACGCGGTCTTCGACGATCATGATGTAGACACCCGCGACCAGTCCGCCGCCCTGGGCATGGTTAATTTGCAAAGCCGGGCGGACAACATCCGGATACTCGTAGGTCAGTCCTGACACAAAAGCATCCGCGTCGCCCATTTTGACCATCAGCGAGCCGAGCACGTTCGGTTCGCGCACGCGTTTTTGAGCCTGCTGAAACGTCATGCCCTTGCGGGCGCGCAGATCGTAATAAGCCTTTACGTAGGCTTCGTATTTTGGGAAGTTGTTCGGGTCGAGGATGTCGCAGGTGAAGTCGAGTGCCAGTTCCTTGATCTTGCTCTGGATGACCTTGGGCCGCCCCACCAGGATCGGTGTGCCAATGCCGTCATCCTGGACCTGGACGGCGGCGCGGATGATCTTGGGCTCCTCGCCCTCAGCGAAGACAATGCGCTTCTTCGGCTTGGCCGACTTGGCCTTATTCATAAAGAAGTAGCGCACGCGCGCACCCTTGCCCTGGCGGAAGGCCAATTGCTCGCGGTATTCATTAATGTCAATCGGCTTGCGAGCCACGCCAGTCTCCATGGCCGCCTTGGCGACTGCCGGGGCTTCCCACAGCAGGACGCGCGGGTCAAGCGGCTTGGGAAGGATGTACTCGGAGCCGAATTTCATGCTTTCCACGCCATAGGCGCGCAGAACCGAATCGGGCACATCCTCGCGGGTCAGGTTATAGAGCGATTGCGAAGCGGCGAACTTCATCTCCTCGTTGATGGCACGCGCCCGCACGTCGAGCGCGCCGCGGAAGATGAACGGGAAGCCGAGCACGTTGTTGACCTGGTTCGGGTAGTCCGAGCGGCCCGTGGCAATGATGGCATGCGGGTTGGCTTCCTTCGCCAGTTCGTATTTAATTTCCGGGTCCGGGTTGGCCATGGCGCAGATGAACGGGCGCTCGGACATGGTCTTGACCATTTTGGGGGTCAGCACATTGGCAACCGAGAGTCCGTAGAACACATCGCAGCCGCGTACCGCCTCTGCCAGGGTGCGCAGGTCGGTATCCACGGCGAAGGCTTCCTTATACTTATTCATGCCTTCGGTGCGGCCTTTGTAAATGACACCCTTGCTATCGAGCATCATGATGTTTTCTTTCTTAACACCCCAGCGCATGGCCAGATTGGCGCACGAGATGGCCGCCGCGCCTGCTCCTGAGATGACCATCTTGATCTCATTATGCTTCTTGCCGAGCAGTTCGAGGACATTAGCAAGCGCCGCAGACGAGATGATGGCCGTGCCGTGCTGGTCATCGTGGAAGACCGGGATGTCGAGCATCCCTTTCAGCGTCTCTTCGATATAAAAACACTCCGGCGCTTTGATATCTTCCAGGTTGATGCCGCCGAAGGTTGGGGCAATGGCGCGCGCCACGTTGATGATTTCATCCGGGTCGTGGCTGTCCACTTCGATGTCGAACACGTCCACATCCGCGAATTTCTTGAACAGCACACCCTTGCCTTCCATGACCGGCTTGCTTGCCAGCGCGCCGCGGTCGCCCAGGCCAAGGATGGCCGTGCCGTTGGTAAGGACAGCCACCAAGTTGCCCTTCGAGGTGTACTCGTAGGCGGCTTCCGGGTCTTTCTCAATGTCCAGCACGGGGACCGCCACACCGGGCGTATAGGCCAAGCCCAAGTCCCGCTGGGTATCCATCGGCTTGGTCGGCACCACAGCAATTTTGCCCGGTTTCCCATTCAGGTGATGGTAATCGCGGGCTTCTTGATCAGTGATTTTAGGCATATAACCTCCTAGTGGGAACCTTATTTCGTCAACCGCTCCATTATCCCACAAGATGGAAGAGGTTTGTTAGTTCCTTTGGTCACAATAAATACAAACGCCTTTCCCCCTTTTCGGTGAAGAATTGCAGCCAAAAGTCGGAATCCGACCAGGGAACCGGGATTTTATAATGTATAATAGTGCTGTCTGGATATTGGACGCGCCGCTTTTGTACTCAGTATAGATGGCGTCACGGCTTGAAACGGAACTCTTGGAAAATCCCGGGTTTGCCCCTTGACCCGAAACACGGGCATCTTTTATGGGAAGTCTGAACGGAACGAACATGCGGACGAAAGCAGGACAGGTTATTTGAAGGATTAAGGGCTTCCCCTCACAACCCGCATCCGGTACCGGACCCGTAACCGGTTCCCGATAAAACCATCTGTATCTTTGCCCCGGGCGGGATGCAGAACAGATGGACATCCAGGAGATTTTTCCACAGCCGTGGCCCCTATTACAGGCGACCTGCGGCTGTGTATATTTAAGCAATCTCCCTTTGAGAAAGGGGAGCAAAACGATGCACAAAATCACGGCGATCGAACCCCAGCAAAAGAACCCCCAGCGGGTGAACATCTACCTGGACGGGGATTTCGCCTTCGGGCTGGCCCGTATCACTGCCGGCTGGCTGAAGGTGGGGCAGGAACTGAGCGAAGAGAAGATCGCCGCCCTGCAGGCCGAAGATGCAAACGAAATGGCCTACCAGAAAGCCCTGCACTTCCTGAGCTATCGTCCGCGCTCCTCGGCGGAAGTACGTCAGAACCTTACGAAACGTGGTACCCCCGAAGCTCTCGTCGAGGAGACTATGAACCGCCTCCAGCTCGCCGGGCTGGTCAATGACCAGGAATTCGCCCGGGCCTGGGTCGAAAACCGTAACACCTTCCAGCCGCGCAGTAAGTTGGCGCTGCGGATGGAGTTGCGGCGCAAAGGTCTCAGCGACGAGATTGTCCAGCCTGTGCTGGATGAACAGGTGGACGAGGAAGCCCTGGCCTTCGAGGCCGCCCGGAAATACGCCCGGCGGTTAGCGGGTCTGGAATGGCTCGAGTTCCGCCAGAAGTTAAGCGGATTTCTCGCCCGCCGCGGCTTCTCGTACACTACCCTGTCCCCGGTCGTCTCTGAAGTCTGGAAAGAAACCCGGACGGCGGATGACGGGGGAACTCTTGATGATAAGGATTGACCATGATACAAACAATTGTTGCAATTGCGATTGCCGGCCTGACCCTGCTCCTGGGTCTCGCCATTGGCTTTTTTATCAGCCGGGCCCAAACTGAAAAGGCCCAGCGCAACCAGCGCGACAAGGGGGAGAAATTCCTGCAGGAAACGCGCGAACAGGCGCGTACCATCGAACTCCAGGCACGCGACAATGCTCTGAAAATCTCCCAGGCTGCCGAAGGCGAAATCACCCGCCTGCGCACCGAACTGAACCGGGAAGACGAGCGTTTGCAAAAACGCCGCGCTGAACTAGACAGCCGTGTGGAACGCCTGGAACAGCGCGAGCAGACGGTGAACAAGCACCAGAGCGCCGTGGATCGCCGTGCCAACGAAATCGAGAAGTTGCACGAGCAGGAGATGGTAGAACTACAGCGCGTGGCCCAGATGAACGTGGACGAAGCCCGCATCATCCTGCTCGCTGAGGTGGAGAAAGATGCCCGCAATGATATGGCTCGCATCATCCGCCAGATCGAGTCGGAAGCACGCGAGGAGGGCGATAAGCGCGCCCGCAAACTCATCGCCGATTCCATCCAGCGCGTTGCCACAGATCAGGTGGCGGAATTTACCACTTCTCTCGTGCCGCTGCCTAACGAGGAAATGAAGGGCCGCATTGTCGGCCGCAACGGACGCAATATCCGTGCCTTCGAGCAAGCCGCCGGAGTGGATGTTATTGTGGACGATACTCCCGAGGCCGTAACCATCTCGTGCTTCGAGCCGGTGCGCCGTGAAGTGGCCCGCCGCGCCTTGGCTCGGCTGATTTTGGATGGCCGCATCCACCCGGCGAACATCGAAAAGGTGCTGGAGGATGAGCAGAAGGCCGTGGACAAAGTCATCGTGGAGGCTGGCGAACAGGCTGCTTTTGACGCCGGCGTTACCGGTCTGCACCCGGAAGTGCTGCGCATGATGGGCCGGCTCAAGTTCCGCACGTCCTACGGGCAAAACCAACTGGCTCACGCCGTGGAAGTGGCAAAACTTTCCGGCATCCTGGCCGCCGAACTGGGCGCCAACGAAGACGTCTGCCGCCAGGGCGGTTTCCTGCATGATCTGGGCAAGGCCATGGACCACAACCAGGAAGGCACCCATGCCCTGCTGGGCGCAGAGTTTGCCAAACGCTACGGCGTGAATCCGAGCGTGGTCAATGCCATTGCTGGCCATCACCACGAGGTGGAGCAGGAAAGCGTCGAAGCCGTCATCACCGAATCTGCCGATGCGATCTCAGGGGCCCGTCCCGGCGCACGCCGCGAAGACCTGGAAGCCTACATCAAGCGCATCCGCACCCTGGAGGATATGGCCACCGCCTTCAAGGGCGTCTCGCAGGCCTACGCCATCCAGGCCGGACGCGAGGTCCGCATCATCGTCCGTCCAGAAGAAATTGACGATCTGGAAGCGGCCCGTCTGGCGCGCGACATCGCCAAGAAAATAGAGGAAACCATGCAGTACCCAGGCCAGATCCGGGTGACGGTCATCCGCGAGACGCGGGCGACGGAATATGCAAAGTAAAACAAAATCAGGAGCGAGCGCAGGCTCGCTCCTGATGTAAATGGCAGGAGTGGTTCGGGCGCGGGAAGGATAGTTATGACAACACGGAAACAGGAATTCTGGAACGGCGTGCGAGATGAGTCTCCCATCTTACTTGGAGTTGCCCCTTTTGGGCTTATCTTCGGCGCACTGGCGATCAGTTCCCGCCTGATGGTAACCGCTGCCCAGGCGATGTCCTCCATCATCTTCGCCGGTTCGGCCCAGTTCATCGCCGCCGAGATGATGGGAACTGGCGTTTCGGGCCTGGCTATCATCCTGGTAGTGTTCGTCGTTAACCTGCGCCACGCACTTTACAGCGCCTCCGTCGCGCCGCACGTGCGTCACCTCACCCCGGGCTGGAAGTTCCTGCTCGCCTACCTGCTCACCGACGAAGCCTACGTCGTCACCATCACCCACTACAATCAGGAAAGTGACCCGGCTCACAAGCACTGGTACTTCCTCGGCGCCGGGCTGACCCTGTGGGCGACCTGGCAGGTCAGCACGGCGATTGGTATCTTCATCGGCGCGCAACTCCCGCAGAACTGGCCGCTCGGTTTTATCCTCCCGCTGACCTTCATCGCCCTGGTCGTCCCAGCGCTCAAGGACAAGGCCAGCGTCACGGCGGCCGTCACAGCCGCCCTGGTCGGCGTGCTGACTTTTGGTTTCTCCTTCAAGACCGGGCTGCTGGTCGCTGCTTTTATCGGCATCCTTACCGGCCTGCTGGTGGAAGGAAGGCCGAAATGAGTCTCTGGCTGGTCATCCTGCTTGCTGGCTTGTTGACTTATGGCACCCGGCTCTCGTTCATCCTCCTGCTCGACCGCATCAAGGTCCCCAATTGGTTCCGGCGCGGCCTGCGTTTTGTCCCGGCAGCGGTGCTCTCTGCCATCATCCTGCCCGAACTCGCCTCCCGTAACGCCATTCTGGACCTCTCTCTACGAAACCCGCAACTCTACGCCGGCGCGCTGGCCATACTGGTAGCCTGGCGCACAAAAAACGTCCTGCTGACCATCATTGTGGGAATGGCCGCGCTATTGATTTTCCAGGCTGTCCTGGGGATGGTTTAAACTAAAAAGGAAAGCCACCTGCTGTTGCCCTGTTCTTTCGTCAGATACGCACGCTATCTGCTCATACCCTCAGCCGCGGACGAACGGGTTTTCGCTCTTCTCCTCTCCAACCCTCGTCTCCTCACCATGGCCCGGCAAGATGCGCGTCTCGTTGGGTAGGATGTAGACCTGGTCGCGGATGCTCTCCATCAATGTATTCCAATCTCCACCGGGGAGGTCGGTTCGGCCAACGCTGCCTTGAAAGATCAGATCGCCGCTGAACAGCACGGCTTCCTTTGCGCAGTAAAAGACAACGTGGCCGGGGGTATGGCCGGGTGTATGCCGCACCTCGAATTCGATATTTCCCAAACGTAAAATCTGGCCGTGAGCGAGGTCAACCGTCGGCTCCGGGCCGGGATCAATGCGCATTCCAAAAAGCGGCGCACCGCCCTGGTTTTTCCACAGGTCATGTTCGAGTGGATGAAGGGCAACGATTGGCAGCGGACTTGTGCTGAGCGACATCGTACCCGCGCAGTACCCGCACACCGTCCCGGTGTCCTGCCGGGAGGTTGAAGGGTAAGTCGAAGTATTCAGCGCGTCGGCGATCTCGGCCGCACCGCCGAAGTGGTCGAAATGGGCGTGCGTGTACCAGAGTTGACCGATCTTCCAGCCGCGCTTTTGCGCTTCCGCCAGAATAACCTTGCCGTCCCAGGCCGGGTCAATCACTGCGGCATCGCCAGAGTCAGGGTCGGCGATCAGGTAACAGTTCGTGGAAACTGGCCCTAAGACCAGACGGATGATTTCGAGCATGGTCAAATTTCAAGGGACTGGCTGGCCGCGGCCGGTTCTTCATCCGGCTGGCGCGGCGCAAATGCAATGGTGAGCAAAATCGCCACCCCCACCAACCCCAAGCTGACCGGGTACACCACAACCGGCGCATGGGTGTACAAAACCCCTGCCAGCAGCGGAGCCAGGGTCATGGATAATGCGTTGAAGGTCTCGGCCACACCGTAGGCGAGGCCCATCTGCGCCGGGTGGACCAGCGGCCGCGCTTGAGCGAAGATGAACGAGCGGGTGGCGCGGTACCAGCCAAGCAGGAAGAAGCCCAGGGCGTACCAGGGCACGCCCATCCACTTCCATAACAGCAGGCTGAAAGCCGCCACCGAGACCTGCGCCAGCAGGAATCCGGTACGGGCCGCGACCTGCCCCAGGATCAGATTCAGCGCTGCATTCCCAAAGCTGCCCACCGAGCCGAGCAAGCCGATGGATCCCAACGACAGCCCGCGCTCGTTTTGCAGGAATTTGGGTGTCAGCGGCTGGGGTAGATACATGACGAACATCGCCACGAAGACAATCCCCACTAACGTGATGAAGCGCGTGTTCGTCCACAGTTTGGCCGGGGGCGCGGCAGGGTCATGTTCGTCGCGCGGCTGGGAACGGATGAAGAGCAGGATACCCGTCGAGACGATGAAGATGCAGGCCGCGACCAGGTAAACGGTCCTCAGGCCGAAGCGGTCACCGAGCCAGCCGCCGGAGATCGGTCCGAGCACCGCGCCGAGGTTGAAAGCAGCCGACATCAAGGTCATGGCGCGCACCGGGGTAAGTTTTCCACGCGCCGCCGTCACGTAAGAGTTCAACGGCGCAGAGACGAAAGCCGTCAGCCCGTAAAGCAGCACCCCGACGATGAAGACGGGCAGCGTCCGGGCCAGGGCCATCACCCAGGTGGCAGCCAGGCCGGAGGTCCAGGCCGCAACGATGATCGGTTTCCGTCCGATGCGGTCGGCCAGGTAGCCGGCCGGGATATGCGCCAGCATCATCGCCAGTCCGAACGCGCTGAAGACCATGGCAATGGTCATCGTGCTCGCGCCCAGTTGCTGCAAATAGATGGGCTGGAAATAAATAAACAATCCCTCGCCTATCCCCCAGGTGAAGAGGGAAGCAAACAGCAGGATCAGGTCAACGCTCATGCAGAGGCAACCCGCTTGATGAAATCAGCCGCGGCCTTGAAGACCGTCTCGCGCGTCGGCTCCTCAGTAATAACGTGCCCGCCGCCTTCGACCCACAACATGTGCTTGTCAGTGCTGCCGAGAGCGGCATAAATTTTCTCCATGCTGTCACGGATAACATAGTCGTCATTGCGCGAATGGATCAGCAGCACCGGGGCCTTGACCTGCGGAAGCGATTCACGCATCATGCCCAGCAGTTTTTTTAGTTCGCCCGCCGAGCGGACCGGGTTGTTGGAGTAGGCGACATGTTGCTTCCAGGCCTCTTGATCGAACCAACCTTCGCCGGGCGCACTCTTTCCTTTGGGCATGTAGGGGATGAACCAGGAGATGGGACGGGCAAAACGGAGGAGCGGATGGTCGGGGAGTTTGTATGGGGTGGACATGGCGACCACGCCCCGCACTGGGAGTCTGCTCGCGGCGGTCAACGACAGCACTCCACCCATCGAAAGGCCGAGCAGGAAGACCTGGTCGGTGCAGGAACGCAGCAGGTTGTAACCATCCTCGACCGAGAGCAGCCAGTCCTGCCAGCGCGAGCGGATCATGTCTTCGGGTTTGGTGGCGTGACCGTTCAGCCGGATCCCGCAGACGGTGTAGCCCTGGCGGTTCAGATATTCGCCGAGCCAGCGCATTTCCTTTGGCGCACCAGTGAACCCGTGGGTGACCAGACAGCCGGTTTTGGCGTTGGCACCTTTGCCGGGGAAGAAGAAAGGTTCAGCAGTAGGAATGATTTGGGGCATGAACAAATTATAACCCCGCCTGTGTGAGGCGTGGCACAAAACAGTCAACGCATCCAGGCCGGTTCCAATCCGGAAATCTGCCAGTAGACCGGGCACTCGTAGTCATGCGCGCCGGGCAGGTAACCGGTGGATAGCAGGAATTCCTTGACGATCTCTCCGCCGGTGAAAACGAAGGTTTTTTTGAACAGTTTCGTCCACTCTTCCAGGCTGAGTGGATGGTGAGCATCCAGCCAGCCCTTGAAGGAGCCAAACTCCGCCCGCAGACCCTGGATGCGGCGCGCATTCTCAATGGCGGCACGCACTTTGAGACGGTTGCGGATGATGCCCGCCTCCGCCAGCAGGCGGGCAATTTCTTGCTCGCCATAGGCCGCGACCTTGTCCACATCGAAGTCGTCGTAGGCACGGCGGAAGTTGGCCTGTTTCTTCAGAATGGTGATCCACGACAATCCTGCCTGGTTGATTTCGAGCACCAGACGCTCGAAGAGAGCCGAGTCATCCGTCAGCGGGAAACCGTATTCGATGTCGTGGTAATTTTTATTGAAGGTGTCTTCCGGGTGCTCGCGCAGATATTGACAGTAAGTCATCATGGCAAACTTCCTGTTGTTGTGCGGTGATCGAGAAACTGTTCCAGTTGTGCCAGGGCTTGCGGCATATTCTTGCGGGCAAAGCCCAGCCGGAAATGATTGCCCGGATGATCGTACATCGTCCCCGGCAGGAGCAGTACGCCCGAACTGGTCACCAGTTGGTGGCAGAACTGCTCTACGTTCTCGCCAATGAGGTGCGGGAAGGCAATTGGTCCGGCTTTTGGGCGCACCCACTCGAAACGGTCCG
>Ga0209746_1000278_pt1 | contig 27306 bp, 29 predicted proteins | sample BarGraNGADG00211_3_FD_184496 | JGI IMG/M metagenome (GOLD analysis project Ga0209746, IMG submission 184496) | Arctic peat soil microbial communities from Barrow, Alaska - Barrow Graham LP Ref core NGADG0011-211 (SPAdes) (version 2) | ecosystem: Environmental > Terrestrial > Soil > Wetlands >... | reverse complement strand
GGCTGAGGTCCGGAAGGTGGCGGATCTAATGTACGAGGGCTGGTTCGGCCCGCGGCTGTCTCCAAAATTCTGTGCCCGCGCCGGTGACCTGGTGCTCCTGCCCTACCGCTATGAGTCGGTCTGGTGGTACGAAAAAGACAAGCATGAGCAGAGATACTATGGCCACCACGGCGGGCTGACCCCACAGGAAATGGAAATCCCGCTGTTGACCTGGGAAATGTGATGTAAAATTGACCTGTCACACTGTCCCCGCCGCGCTGCGGCGGGTCCTATACCCTCAAGAGGAGATTCCCCATGTACCAAACCATTATCATCGTAGGTAACGTAGGCCGCGATCCGGAAATGCGTTACACCCCCTCCGGCCAGGCCGTCACATCCTTCTCGGTGGCCACCAACCGCCAGTACACCAACAATAACGGCGAAACGGTCAAGGAGACCATCTGGTTCCGCGTCTCGGCCTGGGGCAAAACGGGCGAGACCTGCAATCAATATCTTAAAAAAGGTTCGAAAGTGCTCGTCGAAGGCCGCCTGACCGCCGACCCCGTCACCGGCGGGCCGCGCATCTGGCAGGCCCAGGACGGAACCTCCCGCGCCTCCTTTGAAGTCTCTGCCCAGACTGTGCGTTTCCTGAGTTCACGTGCCGAGACGGAAAGCAGCGGCGCGGGCAGCGCACCCGCCGCGGAGGATGGTGCAGCCCCGGCCGAATCCGAGGATATCCCCTTCTAATCCGAAAGCGAGACCCAAGTGGCACTCCCCCCTCCCAAACCACAGACCGCCTTCCAGATCGAAATCCCGCCGGACCTGCATCCGGTCTACGCCAACTTGGCGCGCATCGCTCATGCCCCGGCGGAGTTCGTGTTGGATTTTGCGCGGCTCCTGCCCGGCGATACAAAAGCGACCGTGACCGCCCGTGTGGTCATGTCACCGGTAGCGCTGAAGTTATTCGCCCAGGCGCTCAACGAAAACCTGGCGCGCTATCAGGCCACCTTTGGAACCATCAACATTCCCGTTGGCGGCCCGTCGCTGGCCGATTCGCTCTTCAAACCCTTTCACCCGCCGGAACCGCCTAAAGAACCACCACAAGAACCGCCCCAAGAACCGCCTCAAGAACCGAAAAAGTAACCGAAACGGACGCGGACGTCAACATTCGTCCGCGTCCGATCACTTGGAAATTATTCTCTAGGCGGCGTCTCCGCCGCCGCCCACTTCGGGGATACCCTGCGGGTACGATGTGCTTCGCGAGGGACGGCGGCGAGAGCAATTTTAGGATAGAAACTTACAGGAAAAATCCATGCAAAAACTCGAAAAGATTGCCGAACAAATTCGCCAGACCTTCGATGCGCAGACCGCCACCCGCGACAACGCCCTGGGGCAGGCACGGGCGCTTACACGCGCCTGCGCCCTGTCCATCCGCGCTGTCCACCGCAACGAAACGGACGTAATGCAGGCTCACTTGGATGAAGCCCGTCAACTTGCCGACGCCCTGCGAACCGACCTGGCCGATTATCCCGCTTTCTACTATGCCGGGTACACGCAGGATTCCTTGAAAGAATTCGCCGAGGCCAGCATCACCTGCGCCCTCATCCGCCATCAAGCCCTGCCCACACCCGAAGAACTCAACCTGCCGCCCAATACTTACCTGAACGGGCTGGCTGAGTCGGTGGGCGAAATGCGCCGCCGCTGTCTGGATACGCTCCGCCAGGATGACTCCGCCGAAGCCGAACGCCTGCTTGGTTACATGGATGATATCTTTGCCATCCTGGTGACTATGGACTATCCCGACGCAATCACCAACGGACTGCGCCGCCAGACTGACGTTATCCGCGCCATTATCGAACGCACCCGCGGCGATGTGACCTTCAGCTTGCGCGGCGAAAAACTGGAACGTTCCCTCTCCCGCCTGAGCGGGCAGTTACCCGGGTCCGAGTCGCTGCTGGATAGCGCGCGGCTCCCCCTGCCACCTGAAAAAGAGGTGTAGCCCCCATGCCCCAATCCGACCTTCATGCCAGTCTCTCCGAGAAACAATGAACATCTACTTCGCCTGTTCCATTACAGGCGGGCGGGATTTTGAATCTATCTATCGTGCCATCACCTCCGCCTTGTTGTCCGATGGTCACGAGGTCCCAACCGCACACCTGGCCGATTCGAAAGTGAAAGTGTTCGAAGGGCAGGTACCCCCGCGCGAAATCTACGAGCGAGATACGGCCTGGATCCGCACCTGTGAGGCGCTGGTGGCTGAAGTCAGCACACCCTCGCACGGAGTCGGGTACGAGGTCGCGTACGCGCTGAATCTCGGTAAGCCGGTCCTGTGCGTTTATCGTGAGGGGCAGCCCATCTCGAAGATGTTGTCCGGGAACTCGCATCCGACTATTTCTGTAATAAGCTATCGCGACTCTGAAGAGGCCATTGCAGCAATCCGTTCTTTCCTGCATAGTCAGGTTCAATTGTGAAGTTAATCACGAATTAAGCATGACTTTCCGCTCTAGCCCCTGTCAGACAAGTGTACTATGATAGTGGTTGGAGACGGAGGCATAAAACCTCCAATCTTGCTTGTCACTGTCTCCTCCTTTGGCGAACGCCTCCGCAGATAGCTCCATCTGCGGAGGCTGTTTTTACTGCTTCTTGCAGAAATATCTGAACTGACGCGGCCAAAAAGTAAGGAATAAACGATGATTTTGGTTCTAATGTTTACGCAGCACCCTGTAACAAAAAAACGCAGAGACGGAACCCTCTGCGTTTTTGAATTGAGAAGCGCTTCTAGGCCGGTTTCGCTACTGCCTGCTTATAGAGCGGTAAAACCACCGTAAAAGCTGACCCCTTCCCGACCAGGGATTCAACCCAAATGCGGCCCTGATGGTTGTCTACAATGGATTTGACAATCGCCAGGCCCAGCCCGGAGCCCCCCACCCCTTTTGGAACATTGCTGGCACGATAGAATTTCTCGAATATATGGGGTTGGTCGGCAGGTGGAATGCCGGGACCAGTGTCCGAGAGGCGCAAAATGACTTGATCGTTTTGCGCTTCCACGTCAATGGTAATATCGCCGCCTTCCGGAGTGTATTTAATCGCATTCCCAATCAGGTTATCCAGCATCTGGCGCAAACGAATCGGGTTGCCGCGCATCGGGGGAATATCCATTGGAAAATTGAGATGGAGATTCATTTTTTTATCAGAAATCTGGCCGCCGAGGGTTTCCAGCGAATTACTGATAATCTCCTCCAGAGGTACTACTTCCTTCTGGGTATCAAATCCGGCTTCGATCCGGCCCAGTTCAAGCAGGTCATTGACCAGTGAGGTGACGCTCTGCACACTGTTCTGGACACGATGGATGAATTCGCGCTGTTGATCATTGACCGGGCCAACCCGGTCAAGCAAACCCACATAGCCGAGGATGGCTGTCAGCGGGGAACGCAAATCGTGGGAGACGGTATTAACAAATTCGTTCTTCAAGCGGTCAATTTGCTTGAGATAGGTAATATCCTGCATGGTAATCGCCACACCAATCAGCGGGATGGGTGTGCATTGAGCCGAAAGGACACGCCCATCTTCAAAAGTGATTTCATTATGTGGCATGGCGTTTTTTATGCTTTCGCTCAAAAGAATTTTTAAATCCGGATGAGGCAGCACTTCGCTGACCGGTTTTCCTTTCACCGTGTCATCCTGCCAGAGACCGAAATCCCTGCGCGCCGCTGGATTAATCAACAGGAGATTCGACTTTTCGTCAAGGATGATGACCCCGTCCTCGATATGCTCAAAAACGGTATCGAGTTTTTGCAGCTCATCCACGCGCCGCTGGAGCGTGGCTGTCGTGCGATTGACTTCGCGCCGGGTCCAATCACCAATCCGGTCGGAGCGTTTGATGCTATTCTCCACGGTCTTCATGATTTCTTCAATATGCAGCGGAGCATATAGACAGTCACTTACGCCTACATGGATTGCTTTTTTAACAATCTCAGGGGAATCCTGCAGGAGTAAGAGCAAAACTGGCATGGTCGGAAAACGTTCCAACATCCCGGCGGCGATTTCCAACTCATCTCCCCCATTGAAATTTTGACTGATGATCACCAGGGCCGGCGAGGATTCCTGCAAGGACTTATTAAGCGTAGCGAGATCCCGCGCGATGGCAACGTGATACGAAACCGCGGTTAACGCCCGGTCAAATAGTTGAAGGATTTGCTCATCATCAAGCGCCAGTAGAACCAAATCAGATTTTGGCATATACCCAACCGTTATCTATTATTCAGCATTGCAAGCGGCTGGGAGGGCTGCTCCGCTGTAACCAGTTGCAAAGTACGCTGCAACGCCGATTGTGTTGACTTCAAAGCCTGTTGCTGTTCGTCCGTCAACGTTCCTATTTTACCAGTAAGCAACAAATCAATGGGATAGGTCACTAGTTGGATAAGGGATTGAAGCTCCTGCCGCAATGCCTGGAGTTGTTCAGACTTCGACTTTTCTCTTGTCTGGGCCGCATCAGCACTCTCTTGCAGGGTGCGGAAAAGGCGCGCATTGACAAGAGAGACTGAGGCGTAATCAGCCACCGCCTCCAGCAACGTTTGCATATTGTGCTCAAAAACAACGTCAGCCTTGCGGACGATGACCAGTAAGCCAATGACTTCCTGCTGGATCTTGATCGGTACAACCACTACAGAATTCCCCAGCGAGGCCGCCTTGAATCGTTTGAGCGGCTCGCCATTAATGGCGAAGGTTTCACCGGAGAGCGATACAAGCGAACTGACACCATCGTCTAGAGGTTGACCCAGTTTTTTAGCCCAAACATCGGGCAGGTTGCGGTGCGCCGTCAGCACAAAAGTCCGGCTGCGCTCGTCGCGCAACAACAACCAGCCGTAGTCTGCCTCGGCCACGTAAACCATCCCCTCCACAATTTTGTCAAATAGTACACGCTGGTCAGTGGTCGAAATAACCGCTTTGCCAACGGCGAAAATTGCAGTCAGTTCGCGCACCCAGCGTTGGAGTTCCTGGTTGGTCTCCTTCAGTTGTAAGCCGAGACGTTGGTGGGCGCGGCTCTCACGCACCTGCTTAAGAGCGCGCTCCACTGCTGCCACCACTTCCGCCTCGCGAACCGGCCACACCAGATAATCTGTTCCGCCCAGCCGAAAGGCCTGAATGATTTTGTTCTCCTGGCCCTTTTCGGCAATCACAATCACCGGAACCCGAACCCCCTGAGAATTAAGCGCCACCAGCAAGTCCTTCCCGTTTAAGCCGGGCAGGTTAAGGTCCGCAATCACCAGGTCTGGGGCAGACCGGGCGGCATATTGGAGAGCCGTATTCACATCCGCCGCCACCTGTACCTGGTATCCCAATGGCTCAAGCGCCTGATGTGCGATCAGGTCGCGAATATCAGGGTCGCTCTCAACCAGTAGGATGCATTCGGCAGATATGGTAAGCATACGGTATTATGATAGCACGATTGTCCAAAAACCGTGAAAGAGTTCGCGGGTATTGTAACACTCTTAACACAAACGAAACTTTTCTCGTGTAAAATACTGCAAATCATTGCTCGCTGAGGAGTATTGTAAATGAAAGACTTCTTGTGGTGGCGCGACGGCGTCATTTACCAAATCTACCCTCGCTCTTTTGCCGACAGCAATGGAGATGGATTAGGTGACCTGGCAGGCATCATCTCCCGCCTGGATTACCTGGCCGACCTGGGCATAGATGCCATCTGGCTCTCACCGTTTTACCCAACCCCCGATAAAGACTTCGGTTACGATATCAGCAATTACGTGGATGTGGACCCGCGCTTCGGCACACTGGCAGATTTCGACCGGCTGGTGGCGGAAACCCACCGCCGCGGTATCCGCCTCATTCTGGACCTGGTCCTTAACCACACCTCTGACCAGCATTCCTGGTTCCTGGAATCCCGCTCCAGCCGCGACAATCCCAAGCGCGATTGGTTTATCTGGAGAGACCAACCCAATAACTGGCAAGCCTCCTTCGGCGGACAAGCCTGGGAATACGATCCGGTTACCGGTCAATATTACTTGCACCTGTTTACCAAAGAGCAACCGGATGTCAACTGGCGCAACCCGGATGTTCGCAAAGCCCAACTGGACGTCTTCCGCTTCTGGATGGAGCGCGGCGTGGACGGTTTCCGGCTGGACGTATTCAATGCCTACTTCAAACATCCCGGCCTGCCCGATAACCCCCCAAAATTCGGATTGCGCGGCTTCGACCGCCAGCGTCATATTTACGACATTGACCAGCCGGAGATGATACCATTCCTGAACGAAATGCGTCTCCTGCTGGACTCCTACCCGGAACGCTACGCCGTCGGCGAAACATATTTCGCCACACCGCAGAAAACCGTCTCCTACTGTGGGCCCGACAAGCTGCATGCCGCATTCAGTTTCGATTTCACTTCCATGGATCTGTTTTACCCCATCTACCCCTGGAACCCACGCTGGGTGATGGAACAGATTATCAAACGTGAACAGACTTTCAACGTCGCCGGCGTCTGGCCGACGACGGTCATGAGCAACCACGACCTGCCGCGCACTGCCAGCCGGTACGCCAGAGGGGAAAACGATTCCCAGCCATTTCTCGCCATGTCGCTCCTGCTCACCTTGCGCGGAACACCGTTCATTTATTACGGTGAAGAAATTGGGTTGCGCGACATCCATCTGCGCCACAGCGAAATCCTCGACCCACCCGGTAAGAAATACTGGCCCATCTACAAAGGCCGCGATGGCTGCCGATCCCCGATGCAATGGAACGACTCGACTTTTGCCGGATTTTCGACTGCCAAACCTTGGCTGCCCGTACACCCGAATTACATCCGGCGTAATGTCGCCTCCCAGCAAGCCGACCCGGATTCTCTTTTCAACTTTACTAAAAAGCTTCTCGCCCTGCGGAAGGAAATTCCCGCCCTGCGCCGCGGCGACTTCATCCCGCTGGAAACTCCGCCCGGCATGCTGGCTTACCTGCGTCAAACAGAGGGTCAATCCGTGCTGGTGGCGATGAATTTCGGCGGACGAAATTTTAAATTCACCCTGCCGGATGGGAACTGGCGCGTGTTATTGACAACCACCAAAGATTCGCCCGGTACGCTTAATCCTTATGAAATCCAACTTCTCATCCTTGAATGATGAACGCAACAGCTTGACCTGTCCAAAAAGAGGGGCGGGATGCCACTCCGCCGTCACCTATGGCATAAGGATTCAGAGCCATCAGAGGTGACGGTCTCAGTTGACAGGCTTATTAGACAGCCTCTTCATTTTCAGGATTGTAATTTCTCTCCAAATCCCTATACTTATAAGTGATGGACGGATTCGCCTACATCCCCTTCGATGAACCAGATAATCCCGGTCCCCTGGCACGCTATCTACCCCTTGCCGCGGACTGGATTGCCACTGCTTTCCTGGCGCGACTTTCCAGACCTGGTGACTGGGTGCTGGATCCATTCGGAGCCGCCCCTCAGACTGACCTTGAAATGGCCCGCCTCGGTTTCCGTGTGCTCGTGGCCATGAATAACCCGGTTACGCGCTTCCTGCTCGAGACAGCCGCCAACCCGCCCTCCCAGGCTGACCTGCGCGCCGCCCTCGCCGAACTGGCAGCCGCCCGCAAAGGAGACGAGCGCCTGGAAACCCATCTGCAATCTCTGTATCTAACCGAATGCACCAAATGCCATCAGCAGGTCCCGGCGGATGCTTTCGTCTGGGAACGCGAGAGCGGGGTTTTGGCAGCACGCATTTACCACTGCTCGTGTGGGGATAACGGAGAATATCCCGCCACCAAAGCAGACCAGGCCTTGGCCGCCAGTCTCGCCATTGCAGACAGTTTGCACCGTTCGCGCGCACTCGAGCGCGTGGCCGCCCCGCACGACCCCGACCGTGTCCACGTGGAGGAAGCGCTGGAATGCTATTTACCCCGCGCCGTCTACGCGCTTATCACTATCATCAACAAACTGGATAGTTTTTCGCCATCGTCCGAGCGCCGCCGCGCCCTGCTGGCACTTGTGTTGACCTCCTGCGACGAGGCCAGCGCCCTCTGGCCACATCCCTCCGAGCGCCCGCGCCCGAAGCAACTGACAATCCCGCCGCGTTTCCTCGAGAAAAACGTCTGGTTGGCGCTCGAGCGCAGCGTGGAATTCTGGCCCGAAGGGGGGCAACTCGTTGAAGCGGTGAACTGGCCCTCGGTCCCGGGTGAAGCGGGTGGCTTGTGCCTGTTCGACGGTCCGATGCGCGACCTGGCCCCACATCTGAAAGATGCGCATCTCGGGGCAGTCGTCACCGTCTTGCCGCGTCCCAACCAGGCCTTCTGGACGCTTTCGGCGCTATGGGCCGGCTGGCTGTGGGGACGGGAGGCTGCCGCCCCGTTCAAGTCGGCGCTGCATCGCCGCCGCTACGATTGGAACTGGCATGCCGCTGCCCTCTACGCCGCCCTGAAAAACCTGTCTTCCTGCCTGCCGCTCAACGCGCCGTTCTTCGCCATCGTCCCTGAGCCGGAACCGGCTTTTCTTTCCGCCGCTCTGCTGGCCGCAGCCGAATCCGGGTTCGAGCTGACCGGGCTGGCCCTGCGCACCCGCCAAGATCCAGCACAGATCCTCTGGCAACGGCACGCTTTCAGCCATTCAGACAAAGAGCCGGCCAGGATTGACGCTGAGGCCGTCCGCCGGGCAATAATCTCAACCCTGCAGGAACGCGGCGAGCCGGTTCCCATCCTGCACTTACACGCCGCCGGGCTGGCCGCCATGGCCGACGACCACACCCTGCGCTGGCGGCCCGAGGCACTGACGCAGATCAACGCTCCCATCCTGGCCACGCTGGCTGGCCCGGAATTCGTCCACCACGCCGAGAGCAAGAACCCGGAAATCGGTCTGTGGGGGTTGACCGACTGGGACGCCGCGACCGATTCGCTGCCCGACCGCGTTGAGATGACCATCGTCCACTTTTTGCAAAAGAATCCAGGCGCGGCATTGCGGGACCTGGAAACGGCCCTCAACGCCGGACTTCCCGGCCTGTTGACTCCTTCGCTGGGACTGCTGCGTGCCGTGCTGGCCTCCTACGCGGTCGAGACGGACGGGCGCTGGAGCCTGCGCCCGGAAGATTCTCCGTCCACGCGCCTCGCGGACCTGGAATCTGCCGCGCAAGCTCTCACTGCGCTGGCGCCGCGGTTGGGAGTCACCCTCCAGCGGCAGGAAAGTCCTCAGCGGCTCATCCTGTGGCAGGATTCCGGTGAGCTGGTTTACGCCTTTTACCTGCTGGCCTCCGCCGTCGCCGGGCGAATCCTGTGGCAAAACCCGTACCTGCCGGAACGCAGTCTTCTGGTCCTTCCGGGCGGACGCGCCGGCCTGTTGGCCTATAAACTGGACCGTGACCCGGCCCTTAGGTACGTGGCGGAGCGCTGGCGTATCGTCAAGTTCCGGGCCTTGCGGCGCCTGTCCGAGATGACCGGTCTCACCCGCGAGCGTTTCGAAAAAGAACTCAGCGGGGATCCGATTGAACCGCCCGAACAAATGAAACTGTTTTAGCCCGATTCCGTATAGCTTCTATGAATGTTTGTATTTGCTTGCATTTCAGCTCTAAAAACTCTATAATTGACCCATCATGCCCAACAATGCACTCAAACGCATCGGAGCAGCATCGAAGGTTCTTGTCATCGCCGCCGCCCTTCTGGTCTTTATCGGTTGGTTCCTTACCACTCCACCGGGTCTCTTCGGCAAAGCGGACGCCATCGGGTATGCCGTCTGTCACCGCATCGGCGAACGGTCGTTCCACATTGGGAGTTACCAATTACCGCTGTGTGCACGCTGTTCCGGCATGTATCTGGGCGCGGTAACCGGGCTGGTGTTCCAGTCCCTCATTGGCTGGAAACGTTTGAAAATTCCGCACTGGAGCATCATTGCCTTGCTGGTCGTTTTCGTGGCCGCATTTGGGATTGATGGGTCCAATTCGTACCTTTACCTGCTGAAACAAGTCTCGCCGGGAATCTTGCCGAATATCCCCAACCTCTATGTGCCTAACAACACCCTGCGCTTGTTGACTGGCAGCGGGATGGGATTGGGAATGGCCGTCATGCTCTTCCCGGCCTTTAACCAGACCGTCTGGGTTGACGGCGAAGATAAACCAGCCATCCCCGGCTGGAAAACCTTCAGCCTGTTGCTGGGCATCCAGGTCATCTTCGACCTGCTGGTGCTGAGCGAAAGCCCGATTGTTCTTTATCCGCTGGCGATCATCAGCGCTCTGGGTGTTTGGCTCCTGTTGACCATCGTCTACAGCATGGTCTGGGTGATGATTATGGGGCAGGATAACAAATTTTCGAAATTGCGGCAGTTGTGGCTGCCATTGCTGGCTGGCTTGACAATTGCCATGATCCAAACCGCGGCCATTGACACTCTGCGGTTCTGGCTCACCGGAACGTGGGGAGCTTTTCCACTCGGCAAGTAGCGGCTTGGAGGTGTGTATGGATGCGCTTTTTGGAATTATGACTGCTTTTGGACTGTCGGCCAGTGCCGGGCTGAACGCCTATATTCCGCTCCTGGTGGTCGGCGTCATCGCCCATTATACAGATTGGATCAACCTGAACCCACCCTATGACCTGCTTGCGAATCCCTGGGTGCTCATTGTGGTTGGCGTCCTGCTCATCATCGAAATGCTGGCTGATAAAATCCCGGCCGTCAACCATGTCAACGACATTATCCAGACAGGTATCCGTCCGGCAGCCGGAGCGATCATCTTCGCTGCCAGCGCCCATGCCATTACCAATGTCCAGCCGGTGATTGCCATCATCTGCGGCTTGCTGGTGGCCGGGAGCGTCCACGTTGTCAAGTCAGCGGCAGTGCGTCCGGCAGTCACTGCCACGACCGGCGGAGCAGCCAACGTGCCGGTCAGCATCGCCGAGGATGTGATTGCAACAGTGCTGTCCATTCTTTCGATTGTCATCCCGGTTCTGGTGGCCGTGTTCCTGGTCATATTCGTGGTGTTGATTATCTGGTGGTTCTGGTGGCGCGTTAACCGGAGACACCATGCCGTTTCATAAAATTGTTTCTGGAGGAAAATATGGCTTATCCAACCACTAATAATGTTCCGCTTGTACCGGCTCCGCAAGATACCCGAATGGTTCAGGAGTTAAGTGTACCCATCTACCGGGCTCGCGGCTGGTTGAAGTTCTTGGGAGTCCTGTCCATCATTGGCGGTGTCGGGCAGGCACTCACTATCGTGGGCATTCTCGTCGCCTGGCTGCCCATTTGGATGGGAGTGTTGATGTTCCAGGCTGGCTCCTCGATCAACTCTGCCGGCCAGTTTGGCGATAAATTCGCCTTCCTGCGTTCTTTGGGCAGCCTGAAGACCTATTTCGTGCTCCAGGGAGTTCTTACCTTGATTGGGATTATCCTCGCGGTGACAATGCTGTGCATCATGTTCGTACTGCCATTGCTCGGATTCACCTTGATTCCGTGGCAGCAAATCATAAATAATATCCCATTTTCATATTAACACAACTGGAAGAAAGTATTGTTTATAATCTATTCGACAAAATCCATATGAAATCGAAAAGGAGATAAAGAGATGAACGAACCTTATGCACAAATTCCACCCATCACCCGTACGAGTACCCTGGCGATTATCAGCCTGATTGGCGGTATTACCGGCTGGACCGTCCTGCCGTTCCTGGGTGCGATTGTTGCTGTGATTACCGGCCACATGGCCCAGAGCGAGATCAAAAAGAGCGGAGGCATGATCACAGGCAAAGGGATGGCCACCGCTGGTTTGATCATGGGCTATATCGTGGTTGTCGGCGGTATCTGCGCCTTCTGCTTGGCAATTGTCCTGCTCCTCATGGGCTTTAACATCAGATTTCCCTTCATCAACAACGTCGGTTACTAATCCATGACCGAGGTAACAGGTACACCACTTCCGCCACCCGCGGCCGCTCCAAAAAAGACCAACCCTTGGATTATCGCTATCGTGGTAATTGTGGTAGTCTGTTGTGGCTGTTTTGGAGTGACCGGGCTGCTTTTCGGTTTTTGGGACCCCATCCGGCAAGCATTGGGTCTGTACGCCCTGCTGCCAGTACTGACGCTTCTGCCTTAATAATCAGAACCCCGGTTTCTTCACGAGAGATCGGGGTTTTTGTTATCCGCGAAGAGTTTCTGTAATTCCTCCAGCGCCGCCCGGGCTTGTTGACTTGTTTCCGCATCCAGGTCGAGGGCAGCGAACTCGTCCTCGTCCAGCACCGTCTGCGTCCCGTCGGGAGCTGAATTTTGCCATGTAACCTCGGCGGCCAGATCACGCTTGAAGACGGTGATAGGTAGTTTCATAAAAGGCATTTTAATCCCGTCGCTGGAATTGAGAGATAAATCTTCTCTCCCATCCGTGGAGCGCTGGGAAGATAAAAATCCAGGTCATTTTCCAGCGTGACTTTGAATCCATCCTGCCGGAAGATAACGTCGACCACTACCCCGCTCACCCTCCCATCCGCGGCTTGCCGGACCCCGCGCCGGCTGACCAGCAAATTGACCTTTTCCCCAACTGAATGCGCGTGTCTGCAATTCAACTCAAACACTCCGGCAGACGTCTCAACCTGGAACGGTCTTTTGTTTGACATGACAACTCCAGCAACCACATTCCCTGCATCCAAAAACTGCGCCGCCCAAACCGACCCCGGATCGCTCCAGACCTGCTCTGGCGTCCCGCTGCGGACAATACCGCCGTCGTGGAGCAGGAGCACGCGGTCAGCCAGGGTAAATGCTTCCTCCTGGTCGTGTGTGACGTAAATCGCCGGGACGCCGCTCTTGTGCAGGATACGGTGCAGTTCGTCCATCAACTGCTCCCGCAGGCTGCGGTCCAGGGCGCCTAGCGGCTCGTCGAACATCAGCAGCCGCGGGTTGGGAGCCAGGGCACGCGCCAGCGCCACGCGCTGTTGCTCGCCACCTGAGAGGTCGGTAACACGGCGATCCCCGAAGCCTGCCAAATTGACCATTTCCAAAATATTGGCTACGCGCAGATAAATCCCAGCACCAGCCAGGTTTTGCATCTTCAAGCCAAAAGCCACATTCTCTGCCACGTTCAGATGCGGGAAGAGGGCGTAATCCTGAAAGACCAGCCCGAAGCTACGCAGGTGGATCGGGACGGGAGCCAGGTCCTCCCCATCCCAGCGAACCTGGCCCTGCTCGGGGGTTTCCAGACCGGCAATAATCCGCAACAGCGTGGACTTGCCACTGCCTGAAGGTCCGAGCAGGCAAACGGTCTCGCCCGCCGCGACGGTGAAGGAGATGCCGCGCAGAAGCGCCTGGCCTTCGTAAGATTTGTAGATGTTGATAAGTTCTAACATTATTTTCCTTGTACCCCAAATGGGTACGTGTCTGCCCCTATCATTAAAATTCACCCGCGCCCGGTAAACGCATGCGTTCGATAAGCAAAATCCCGATACCACAAACGACCATCAACACCGTTGCCATCGCCATCGCCTGGCCGTAGTTCATCCCGCCGGGTTGGGACAGGAACCGGGCAATGGCGATCGGCAGGGTCGGGTACTCCGGGCGGATAACCAGCGAGGTGGCCCCAAACTCGCCCAGCGAGACGGTGAAGGCGAACACCGCTGCGGAGATTGTTGCGCGCGCCACAATCGGCCAGTCCACAGTAAACCAGACCCGGTGCGGGGAGGCTCCGAGCAAAGCTGCTGCCTGCCGCAGCCGGTCTGGGATGGAGGCCAGGGCAGGCTGCAAACTGCGAATGACGAACGGCAGGGCGATCAGTGTGTGTGCCAGCGGGACTAGCAGCGGCGAAGCGACCAGCGCCAGCGGTGGCCGGTTGAACGTGACGATGAATCCCAGTCCCAACGTTAAGGCAGAAGCGCCAAGGGGCAGCATCAGGAACGGGTCAAGCAATTGCTCGAGGCGCCTGGGGCGGGCCAACGCCGAAGCGACGGGAAAACCGAGGGCCAGGGACAGGACAACGGTCAACGCCGCGTAACCTAGGGAGTTGCCAATCGCCGCGAATGGTGGCACGTAGAAAATCGAGTCACGCCGATTAATAAACAGTTCAGTGTAGTAATCGCCGGTGAGACCGTAACGGACCTGGCCGCGCTCGCCGCGGTCGGCTTCGAGGCGAGTCAGGGAACGCAGAGGCAGGGAAACCAGAGGCAGGAGGAACAATGCCAGTAACAGCAAGACCATTCCTCCGAGGAAGAATTTCTGGCGAAATGTGCGGGCATTACGCAGGTTGGTCCCGGCGGCACGCGGTGCACTGGTCACGGCAGTACGCCTCACGATACGGCTGTACAGGATGGAAAACGCCAGCGTACAGAGCAACTGGATGAGCGAGAGCAGTCCCGCCAGCGGCAGGTTGAAAATCTGCATGGCCTGCTTGTAAATCTCCACTTCCAGCGTAGAGAAACCCGGCCCGCCCAGCAGCAGGATGACACCGAACGAGGTGAAGTCGAAGATGAAAACGAGCACTGACGCCGCCAAAATGGACGGGCGCAGCAGCGGCAGTGTGACGCGGTTAAGGACCCGAGGCGGGTCCGCACCCAGAGTCCGGGCGGCCTGCTCCAGGCGCGGGTCGAGGTGCGCGAGAGCATTCCCGACCAGCCGGATGACAATGGTTGTATTATAAAAAACGTGTGCCAGGAGGATCACACCAAGCGTCCCGACTATAGAGATGGGCGCAGCTTGAAGATGGAATAGGTCCATCAAGCCAAGGTTGACCCAGCCGCGCGGACCCAGCAGGGCGTTGAAACCTGCCGCAACCACCACTGTCGGCAGCATGAAGGGGATGGCCGTCAGGGCACGCAGGAGGGACTTCCCTTTGAAGGCATAGCGGGCAAACAGGAAGGCAGCGGGCAATCCAAGAACAAGGGTGAGGATGGTAGATAGAGTAGCCTGGTAAAAAGTAAAAAGCAACGAGTGGAAAGCAAGGAGGAGGGAGGCGAGGTCGAGGGTTTTGAGCGCAGTGGGGTTCAGTCCCAGCCAGAGGATGCGGGCGAGGGGGTAGAAGAAGAACAGGCCCATGAAAATGGAAACACCCAGCCAGGGCAGAACGGGTCTTAACCACGAAGACACTAAGACTCTGAACCTCGTGATTCCTTTTGTCTGTGTGCCTTCTTGCCCCCGTACTTTGGGGGCGTGGTAGATGGACATGGCTAGACGGTCTTCTCTTCTTCAGAGTTAATGTAACACTGCCGCAGTCCAGTCGGCAATCCATTTATCGCGGTTGGCAGCAATCACTGTCGGATCAAGAGTGGCAGGCTGAGGAGCAGTCTGGGCGTACTGGGTGAATTCCTGCGGCAGGCTCGCATCCGTGTTGACCGGGTACATGAACATCTGTAGAGGAATGTCCTCCTGGAATGGCTGGCTGAGTACAAAGTCCACAAATTTTTGGGCCAGACCGAGGTGCCTGGTCCCTTTCAGGATGCCGACGAACTCAATTTGCCGGAAGCAGGTATCCGGTCCGAGAATGGAGGCGGTGGGAGCGTCCGTTAGCGGCGGACTGGCATAGATCACTTCCGCCGCCGGGCTGGAGCCGTACGTGACCACCAGTGGCTGCGGGCCGTGACCGGACGAGGCGCTGAAGTTGGTGTAATAAGCCGTTTCCCAGCCGTCCACCACCACCACACCGTTGGCGCGCATGGAGCGCCAGTAGTCGAGGTAACTCGTTTCACCAAAGTGAGCAACCGTCGCCAGCAGGAAGGCCAGACCGGGCGAGGAGGTGGCCGGGTTTTCAACCACCAGCAAGCCATTGTACTCGGGCTTGACCAGGTCTTCGAGCGAGGTCGGGACCGTGAGATTGTGCGCCGCGAAATAAGCCTTATCGTAATTAATGCAGATATCGCCATAATCTACCGGTTGAGCACGATCCTGCGGGTCGAGTTGGAACTCGGCAGGGATTTTCGCCAGGAGCGGCGAGGCATACGGTTCATAGATCCCGGCATCGAAGGCGCGAGAAAGGAAGGTGTTGTCCACTCCGTAGAACACATCGGCCAGCGGGGCATCCTTGCTGAGGATGGCCTTGTTGAGCGCCGCCACGGCATCGCCGCTTTTCAGGAAGATAATTTTGACATTGTTGGCTTGCTCAAAAGCAGTGATAACCGACTCGCTGGCGGCGAAGGAGTCGTGAGTCATGACGGTCAGCGTGACGGGGCCTTTGGGAGAGCACGCGGAAAGCAGTGTGACATTAAGCAGGAAGACAATAAGCAGGATACGTTTCATAGGAACCTCCTATCCCGTGCTGGAACCGGGACTACCGCAGTTCAAGATTGCCGATGACGGCTGTGAATAATGAGCAGTAAACCGGATTTCAGGGAGACGGATGCCGTCTCGCCGAGTAACTCATTGCTGATGCCGCGCGTATTGTACGGATAGAGCGTCTCGTCCCGCAGCGGCCAGCGCAGACCGTCGGTGGAAACGCCGGTGACTTCCCCGCCCCACGGAATCAGCGAGACAAGGTCACCGGGGCGTCCCTCGACCCGGGCACGTGTGCTGGCATAATAGGCTTGCTCCACCCCATCGTCCACCCGGACGTGCAATCCAACCAGGGACGGGTCGGTCAGTAGGGCAAGATTTCCCAAGGTCTGGTCCAGGCGGTCCCCCAGCGCGGCAACAAGGAGGATTTCGTGGTATCCGGCTTCGACGGCATAGTGCAGAGCCAGTTCGAAATCGGTCTCGTTTTTGTTGCGGGGATAGCGACGAATTTCGGTACCGGCGGCATCCAGCTTGCGGCGGTCAGCGTCGGTCAGCGAATCCAGGTCGCCGATGACGACGGAGGGCGTCAGTCCGAGGGCCAGGGCATGCCGCGTGCCGCCATCTGCGGCAAGGAGTGTATCGCCGGGCCGGGTCAACTGGCGAACCAGCTCGAGGTCCGGGATGTGACCGTTCACAAAAATGACAGCTCGTGACATAAAAAACCATCCTCGCCGGGGAGGATGGTCGGTTACAAGTTAAAGTCCCTCCGCCGGTATGATCCGGATCAGGTTCTGCGGGTCGAGGCTCTTGGCCTCCTCTCAGCCCGAAACACGGGCTCCCCGTTCAATTATTGAAGTAAGTATACGGCGGCGCAAGCCGCCTGTCAAGACAAAAATTCGCTATTCGGCCTTTTCGCGTCGGAAGTCCACGAAACGGTAGCCGACGCCGCGCTCGGTCAGGATGTACTTGGGGTCGGCAGGATCCTTTTCCAGTTTTTGGCGGAGATAGTTGATGTAAAGCCGGACATAGTGCGGTTCGTCGCGGTACTCATAGCCCCAGACTTTGGAGAGCAACTGGTCATGGGAAATTACCCACCCGGCGTTCTGCACCAGGTGGTAAAGCAGGCGATATTCTGTGGGCCGCAATTTGACGATTTTACCTTCCAACCAGATTTCGCGCCGATCAAAATCTATCTTAAGGCGTTCGTCAATTTCGATCAGGCCGTGCATCCCGCCGCTGGCTCCTTCCGTGCGGCGCAGGACAGCCTTGATGCGGCTGACCAGTTCGCGCGGACTGAACGGTTTGGTAATGTAATCGTCGGCACCCTTCTCCAGGCCATGGACACGGTCGTCTTCTTCGCCTTTGGCGGTCAGCATGATGACCGGCACACTGCTGATCTCGCGGATCATCTCCAACACTTCGAAACCGTTCAGGTCTGGCATCATCACGTCGAGCAGGATCAGGTCAGGGGTTACATCGCGCAGACGCTGAAGAGCCTGTTTTCCATTGAATGCATCGATTACAACAAAGCCATCGTGTTCCAGGTTCAGGCGGATGAAGCGCACCATGCGCTCTTCATCATCTACCACTAATATCTTGCGCCGTTTTAGGGAATCCTCATCCATACTTATTCTCTCACAAAGCCAATGATTTTTTCTTCGCCCTCGCTGGGCATTACTTCAATAAAAGAAATTTGATTAATGGGCCAGATGACCGTGATAACATCGTTGGACAAATAGTGGACATCTTTGCCGTCACGGCGACGAGGGTTATGAACGGTTACAACAGTATCGCCTCCTGCAGGAAGTTGATCCAATTCACCGCAAATAGGATCATCGTTTGTAATATGGATAATAACCGTATGGGCCATTCGAACCAGCCTTTTCTACTCAATCAGCACTTGAATTTTAAGTTTGCCCAGATAAATCACATCCCCATGAGCCACCGGAGTCTCAACATAGGGTGGTAGCCGACTTCCGTTCAAATAAGTACCGTTGGAAGAACCCAAGTCCATGATAACAATTTGTTCTTGGATCAATTTCAGGACCGCGTGGAGGCGCGAGACGCCATTGGCATAAGCATTATGCGGCGACAGATCCACATCCGGGACGATGGGCTGGCCTTCCGCCGAGCGTCCCAAGGTAAACTCAGTACGGTCAGCCAGAGGCAGGATTTGACCGCTTTCAACCATATTCAGGGAAATCCAGGATTGCAAATGCGTAGGTGGGGGTGGCGGGGTCAGGCCGGAGTCGTGCTGGGCTACCTGACGAGTTTCAGCAGTTTTAATTTTATTGGTCGCGACAGACATATCTACCAGCTGTGCTCCGCATTTGGTGCAATAGACGGCGCCGCTCATCTCTTTGTGCTGACAATTCGGACAAATGATCATAGGTCTTCAGAACTCCTCCCTGACGTTAACAGGGCGCGTGTCCCATATTTTATCTCTTTTCGGCCCTGTTGTGAAAAGGACTTATTCTGCTGAATGTGCTCGGCCTCCAATAGGGCTGTACGCGCCAAGCCACGCTCGCCCTGGGAAAGCAGATGCGTCGCCAGACGATGCAAATGCTCAGAAGCCTGGTCATACTCTCCAGCCGTGACTTCCAAACGTGCCTGCTCCTGGAGACGATAAAGCTTTAAGCGCGAAAGCGCCTCCACGATCTCAGCGGATGGAATATCCGTCCTTGTTTCGTCAGTAAAAGGACGAATCAGACGGATGGGAATCGGTCTTGTAGGAGAGTATACATCCGTCAGAGTAACCGACATTTTTCCGTCAAAAAGTGTAACAGCATTTTGCTGAACTGTCTGAGGCTGGACCACAAACTCCATCAGGACTCTGAGACTGGTATCACGGACAATCGGTCCCAGCATCATCGGGCTTTCAAAAGAGAGCACACCAGCCTCCGGTTGAAGACGAAAAGCGTAGCGTAACTCAATTCCTTCCGGGACTTTAAAATCCAATCGGGTTTCTTCGGCATAGGCACTGCCAAGCCGGGTGAATTTGTCAAGCAGCGTCTTCTGGATGTCTTGGGGTCGTGAGACATACATACTGCTGCCTCCAGTACAAGAAGCCAGGTCATCCAAAAAACTATCATTCCATTCAGAACCAATGCCCAGACCGCTAATTCCAACGCCTTGTTCTGAAGCACGGTGGGCAAGGCTAATGCATTTATCTTCGTCACCGTATGTACGCCCGTCGGTAAGTAAAATGATATGGTTAACCTGGGCATGCTGTAGGTTTCGTATAATTCCATTGTACCCCATTTCGAGGCCGGAGAAAATCTCCGTCCCACCGGAGGGTTGCAGCATATGTATGCGGGCTTCCAGTTTACTCAGTTCTGTGCTGCGGCTGGCCGGAATGATCTCCTCTGCCCGGTCGCTGAAAGCAACCACCGAGAAAATGTCTTGTGGCTTCATCTTGCGCATTATCTGGATGGCCGTGGCCTTTACCACATCGATGTTGAGACCCTGCATAGAAGTCGAGCGGTCGAGCACCAGGCATAAGTTCAGGGAGGGTGCAGGAGAAGTCTGTAAATCAACCGGATGGGAAAACTCCATCAAGACATAAATCAGTTGCGGTTCCGCCATACGTATCAAACTCTCGCGACTGAAAAGCACGCGCTGATCCAATGGATTATCAGCCGGTTTCTCGGGTGGCAAAGTCGAATCATACTTGACACGTTTTTTTGGATTCGAAAGAACTTCGTACGCTTCCTGGTTATCGAGGAAGATTTCCGTATCACCCGGGACGGTGTTTTTGTCGGGGTGAAGACGCCGCGCAGCTTCGAAATATGCTTGGCGAATATCTTCCGCGGAGGCGTTACGCCTCAATCCAAGAAGCGTGTAGAAGTCCTGTTTTTTTGTCATTAACCGATCAATTGTACCAAAATGGCGCTAATGTTATCCGGTCCCCCTGAATCGTTAGCAGCGGCGATCAGGTTCTGGCACGCGCTATGAAGATTGGGCGCACCGGTAACAAGATTGCAAAGGTTATCATCGGGAAGTACGCTCCACAACCCATCACTGCACAGGAGCAAATATCCCGGCTGCGGGAAGGGAGTCGTAAAGATATCCGGTTCAAGTACTTCCCCCTGACCGAGAGCGCGATAGAGAACATTTCGCTGCGGGTGGGCGGCTGCTTCATCAGAAGAGATTTGGCCAAGTTCCTCCAGGCGTTTGACCAAGGAGTGATCACGTGTCAAAACCTCAACACGTCCATCCATGCGGAGGGCGTAGGCGCGGCTGTCGCCGACATGGCCAATGGTCATCTGCTGGCCAAGCACCAGGGCGGCTGTCAGAGTAGTACCGCTGCCAGGAGCGGCCTGCATTACAGCCCGCTGTGCTTCAGTAATGGCAGCACGCATCATTTCCTGGAGTGGTTCTTCCATCCCTTCAGAGGGATTGATCAGGTAGGTATGGAAACGCTTCAGCAGGTAATTAGCCATTGTCCGTACAGCTGCAGAACTGGCTACTTCGCCGTATTGATGCCCGCCCATACCATCCGCTACAATAAACAGTCCCAGCTGGGCGCTATTGGCTTCGCCACCCGTTGTGGCAGAAAAGGCGAACAAGTAATCTTCGTTATGCTCACGCTGTTTGCCGATAGACTGTCCGCAACCCGAGATTAATTGCTGTGGCTCAACACGCTCACTGCTTATGGGAACCATCCCAAGTTGCTCGCTCGAAAGGGGAAAAGTATTCACATTAGCTAGTGCAGGTAGTGGCTTGGTTTGTTTGCCACGTAACCGATCAAAGAAGGATTTCACAATATTCTCCTTGAACAAACGCCTTTATGCAAGTAAAGTGTATAGAAAGTGGTCAGTAGAGCCGATGTAAACAATATCATCATAAACCAGGGGGGAGCCGGTGATCGGGCCTTTTGTGACAAATTTCCAGCGCAAGCGACCGGTACGGGCTTCGAGGCAGTAAATGTTCCCGTCCGCCGATCCACAGTAGAGGGCGTCTTTGTAAACGACAGGCGAACTGCTTACCTGATGTTCCGTCTTGAAACGCCAGACTTCTTTAGATGTATGAGCATCAATAGCGTAGATATTTCCGTCGGCAGAGCCAATGAAAACCAATCCTTCTGCTGTATAAGGCGAAGCGATGGAACCCTTGCCCATGCGGAACCGCCAGATGACCCAACCCGCGCGTGCATCCAGAGCATAAAAACTGCTATCAAGTGAACTGAAATAAACCACGCCATCCGATTCACATGGGGAGGATGTTACTGCCATTTTGGCCTTGTAATGCCACTTCATCTCGCCGCGGAAATCCACACAATAAAAATCGCCGTTCTCACAGCCGGCAAAGACAGTATCATGCGCTACAAAAGGAGTGGAACGCACAGGTGCGGTTGTTTCGAAACGCCATGCGGCTCGTCCGCTCAAGAGATTAACAGCGTGAATGTGCTGGTCATCAGAACCGAAGAAAACATGCCCTTCCGCAATGCGCGGCGATGAATGTACCCGGCCTTCAGTGTAATATGTCCAGTTCACTTTGCCGGTGCGGGCGCTGATAACATGCAAACGCTGATCTTCAGAGCCTATGAAAATATCGCCCTCAAAAGCCGCCGGGCGGGTCACAACACCGCCATCGGTGGCATACTTCCAATTCAATTTACCATCGGCAGCATTCAGGGAATAGAGATTATGATCGTAAGACCCAATATAGACAGCACCTTCATGGTACAGCGGTGCGCCACGGACCTCATCCTCGCACTGAAAAACCCACAAGGGTTTAATCCCGACCGATGATTGGATGCTGGCAGTCGCGCCACTGGTGCGATTCAAGATCCCGGTCTTGCGTCCCGCAGCCACGAGGGCCTCTTTCATCGCTTCGGCGCTTTGGAACCGATCTTCAGGGTTATATTGGAGCGCAGCATTGATGACGGCTTCCAATTCCGTAGAGATGGCTGGGTTAATTTTTCGCAGAGGACGTTCGTCGAAGGAAAACGGCGGCTCCAGGCGCGGGTCACGCCGGGAGAGGGCTTGGTGAATGGCAGCGCCCAGTGCATAGATGTCGGCTAGAGGTCCGGCCTCGCCCCGATATTGCTCGGGAGGAGAATACCCCTCCGTGCCGATCATCGTCCCTTTTTGCCCGACCTGGAATGGTTTGGCAATCCCGAAATCCACCAGGATGATGTGGTCATTCGGATTCACCATAATATTGGATGGCTTCATATCCCGGAAAATAATTGGATCGGGCTTGTGGTTATGGAGGAATGAAAGTACGTCGCACAACTCAATGGCCCAGCCCAGGACGCGTTCCTCCGTCAGGAAGCCACCCGTTTCGTTGATAATGGCTTCCAGGTCTTTGCCATGGACGAATTCCAGGACCAGGTAAGAACGATTGTCCTCACTAAAATAATCATAAATCCGGGGAATGGAGGGGTGGTTGAGGGTCGCCAGGATATTGGCTTCACGCTCGAAGTTCTGGACAATGGTTTTTCTGACCAGCGGGTCAGAGGCGCGGTTAATCATCTCTTTCACCGCTACCAGTTTGACCACGCTTGGGAAATGCAGGTCACGGGCGCGATAAACCGAACCCATGCCTCCCACGCCGATAACGTCCTGGATCACATAGCGGCTAACGAGCGTTATTCCCGGAGTCAGTTGTACGTTTAATTCACCTTCTCGCGACTCGTTACCAATTGGCGTTGTGATCTTATGGGTCTCCAGAGCAACCTCCTGAGAATTGTTGAACTGAATGAATTATAGCCATCCCTGTCAGGATTGGCAACCTATCTGGCCCGGTTCCCTGAGAATCGCCGTGGTGATGGAGGTGTTGGGTGGGCGTATCCGGCCTAATACCCTCTATCTTGTCCCTTTGGCACGGGAATTCCCAAAAACCATCTGGCCTTGCGCGGAATTATACTTTAGGGCACAATACGGCTGGAGTAGCCCTTTGAAAATATTGGCTGTTAGTGATGTTGTTGTTGACCGTCTGTACTCTGCACAGACTGCAGAGCATCTCCGCGACGTAGACATTATACTCGGCTGCGGCGACCTGCCATATGAGTATCTGGAATTTCTAGTCTCAGTGCTGAATGTGCCTCTGCTTTACGTCCCTGGTAATCACGACCCGCAATATGACGAGCAAAACCCGTCCGCGCGGGCGGACGGCTGTGATATTCTCGATCAGCGCGTGACACGGGTCAAGGGGCTGAACATGGCCGGGCTGGGCGGGAGCATCCGCTACAAACCCGTCCCCCCCAACCAGTATACCCAGACAGAGATGTACTTACGCGTCATTTCGTTCCTGCCCAAGCTTCTTAAGCAGCTGGTTCAAACTGGTGGTGTTTTGGACATCATGATTGCCCATTCACCGCCGCGCGGCATTCACGATGACAACGATCCGGCCCATGTCGGTTTTTTGGCTTTTCGGGATTTCATCCGGGTTTTCAAGCCGCGCTATTTCCTGCATGGACACGCTTTGGTTTACAAGGGTAATCTCTTGCCTCCGGTGACACAAATGGGGGTCACGACCGTTATCAATGTCTACCCTTACAGACTGCTTGAGGTGGAACCGCATGTTCGATGATATCGCTGGCCGCGTGAAGACCGATTTTGCCCATGCCCGTTTCAAAGCCTTTTGGAACCGCATCCTCAGCATCGTGGGCGGACAGCCGACTACGTTGCTTTCTTACGATGAAGTAAAAGAGAAATTACACATCGGCGGGCCCATTTACCGCGGAGTTAAGTCGGTAGAAGTAAAGAAAATCGTCGGCAGTCTGAACCGCTACCACCAGTTCGACCGCGCCTTTTTACCCCTCGAAGACCAGATTGCTAACCGCTGGCAAAACATTGACCGCGCCTTCTATCAGGATATCAACCTTCCACCAGTTGTCCTGTATAAAGTCGGTGAGGTATATTTTGTGGTAGATGGTCATCACCGCGTCTCGGTGGCGCGCGAACAGGGGCAGATGGACATTGATGCTGAAGTACGTGAATGCTCAACCAAAGTCAATATTACCCCCGACCTCAAGCCAGAAGACTTGGAAATCCTCGGTGAAAAAGTGGACTTCCTCGAACGCACCGGGCTGGACCGCATCCGTCCGGTAGCCAAAATTAAACTGACCATTCCAGACGGTTTCGACCGTATGCTCGAGCACATTGCCGTCCACCGTTACTTCATGGGCCTGGATTTAAAACGGGATATTTCGGATGAAGAGGCCGTGGCGCATTGGTTCGATAAAGTCTATATGCCCATCGTCAGCAACATCCGGCGCAGTGACATCCTGAAAGAGTTCCCCGGCAAGACCGAAGGCGATTTGTACCTGTGGGTGCTCGACCGCCAGCGAATCCTGCACGCCGAGGGACAAAATCTCGTCTCACCCCAGAAGGCTGCAAAAGATTTCCTCGAGGAGGTCAAATAATGCATCCCCTGGCTGGTGTGTTTACTGCGGCTGTCACCCCATTAAAAGCGGACTTTTCTCCAGACCTGGATGCTGTTCCTTCCCTGTTGGGCTTCCTCGCCGGGCGCAGCTGCCACGGTATTTTGCTGTTGGGAACCACCGGCGAAGGGCCATCCTTTTCGCCGGAAGAACGCCTCGGGATTTTCCGCGCTGCACTACAGGTCCGTGAAATGTACCGGACGGTTCAAGGCGGGACCTGTAAACTGCTTGCCGGGACCGGGACACCCAGTCTCACCGAAACCATCTCGCTGACCCACTCCGCTTTCGACCTGGGCTACGATGGCGTCGTTGTCCTGCCCCCCTATTACTTCCGCAAAGCCACCGATGAAGGCATGTTCCACTACTTCCGCGAACTCATCAACAAGGCTGTCCCCGCGGACGGGTTCCTGCTCGGTTACCACATCCCCGGCTTGGCTGGGATCGGCTTCTCGCCCGACCTGTTGGCGCGGCTCAAAGACGCCTTCCCGCACCAATTTGCGGGCATTAAGGATTCCTCGCACGATGCCGATTTCGCCCGCTGGCTGGGAAAACGTTTCGGCTCCGACTTGCTGGTGCTGACCGGTACCGATTCTTACCTGCAACTGGCGCTGGAAAACCAGGCCGGGGGTTGTATCACCGCTCCGGCAAATCTGATTTCTCCTGATCTGCGCTTGGTCTGGGATGCCTTCCAGCGCGGCGAGGAAGCATCTGCACTCCAGACGCGCATCACCAAAATCCGCCATATTCTGGAGAAATATCCGCCGTTCCCGCCCATTCTGAAAGCGCTGCTGGCGAGACAGCATGGCTTCCCAATCTGGCCGGTCCGCCCGCCTCTGGAGGCTTCTCTGCCCGAGACTGTGGAAAAGGTGACAGAAGAATTCATGGCGGCTTCCGGATGAAAGTCTGGCGCTTGCTCATCACCCCTCCCACCCACGGCGCATGGAACATGGCCGTGGACGAAGCCATCCTCGAAGCCGTGGGCCGCGGCGGATCGCTCCCGACCCTGCGCCTGTATGCCTGGGAACCGGCCTGCCTCTCACTTGGCTATGCCCAGCCTCTTTCCGACGTGGACATTCCCTGCTTGCAAGCGCGCGGCTGGGAGATGGTGCGCCGTCCCACCGGCGGGCGGGCCGTACTCCACATCGACGAAATTACTTACTCTGCAATCGCTCCACTCAATGAGCCGCGTGTGGCCGGGACAGTTCTCGATTCCTACAACCGGATCGCGCATGCGCTAGTGGAGGCCCTGCGCCTGCTCGGCCTGCCGGTAGAGGTCGAGGAGCGCAGCGGGGGGCCAGGAAAATCCCCCAACCCGGTTTGCTTCGAAGTCCCTTCGACGTACGAGATCACGGTGGGCGGAAAAAAACTGGTCGGCTCGGCGCAGGCTCGTCGCAAGGAGGGTGTACTCCAACACGGTTCCTTGCCGCTGAATGGTGACCTGACGCGCATCCTCCAGGTTCTGGCCTACCCCGACGAAGAGGCCCGCACCCGCGCCGCCAGCCATTTGCTGGAGCGGGCAACAACAGTGGAGACTGCTCTGGGGCGCGTTGTCTCCTGGAACGAGGCGGCGCAGGCCTATATCGCTGCTTTCCGGTCCGTGCTCGCTCTGGACCTCCAGCCGGGAAAACTGACCCCGGAGGAGGAGGTCCGCGCCGGGGAATTATCCGCCTCCAAATACAGTCACCCCGACTGGAACCGAAAATAAAAAAGTTGAAGGCTCGTCGCCTTCAACTTTTTCTGTCTGGATTATTTACCCCTTACGGTTCCGGAGCGACAAAATTGATCTGCTTGTATCCCAGTGTTTCGAAGAACCAGCGCAAATAGGTCTGGGCGTTGGTGGTCGCCTGGTCTAGGATCCCTTCTTCGGTGGCGGCCTTGAGGATCTCCTGCTCGGCAACCTGCCGGACCTGGGTTTCGAGGGTCGGGTCACCTTGGGTGAACAGGCCCGTCACCCGATCATAAACGTACGACTTGTCGTTGTCGAGCGTCGCCACCAGCACTTCCGTTTTCGGCAGGCGGACATTGAGCATCTCGCCCGCGAGCCACAAGTCTTCCGGCTTGATCTTGCTCATGTCAATCCCGGCGATGACATACCCGTGCGCAACGAACAGCAACCGGTCGCCAAAAAGCGGCCCCAGCACACCCTGGTTGACTTCCGCCGTGACCACCTTCTCGACCGTATAGCGGATCGTCTCCAGCCGGGCAAGCGATTGAACTTCATTGATTATTGTTACCGGGTCCGGAATGATCGTGGGCGTGGGATGCAACAGGTTGGCAACCTGGGTGCCCAGTTCATGGTTCATCTGTTGTAAAGGATTAAGGGTGTTGTTGATTCTGTTGTTGACCAGACTCACCAGGAACCAGATGGCTGCAATGCCCACCAGGATCAGAATGATCTTGGCGATTGATTTAGAAGAATTCGAAGGGTTTATATTGGACATGTCATGATTATATCGGAATTATGAGACCTGTCACTTGCCATATTTGTTAATTAGAGATATTATGAGGCAGTCATTGGGGAAGATCCCCAAAACCCTATTCCCTTGAGAGGAGAAGAAAGATGAAGAAAGGTTATGCATTTGTTTCCTTACTGGTTGCGGCCGTCATGCTGCTCACAGCATGCGGTCCCGCCGCGACCCCCACGCCGGTCGTTGTCCCGCCGACTGCTGTCCCACCAACCGCTGTCCCGCCGACCGCTGTCCCGCCGCCAGCTGTTGGCTCGCCTTAACACCCAATCAAGGTGCTGTTTGTACCATCAGTCGATGCCAACATCATC
>Ga0209746_1000276_pt1 | contig 27337 bp, 24 predicted proteins | sample BarGraNGADG00211_3_FD_184496 | JGI IMG/M metagenome (GOLD analysis project Ga0209746, IMG submission 184496) | Arctic peat soil microbial communities from Barrow, Alaska - Barrow Graham LP Ref core NGADG0011-211 (SPAdes) (version 2) | ecosystem: Environmental > Terrestrial > Soil > Wetlands >... | reverse complement strand
CCCGCTTGCCGCCTTCCTGGCCGCTTTGCCGGCTGGCGCCTCGGGCTTGGCAATGCCCGCATGCGCGGGCGTCTCGCCGATCTTGTTCAGACCTGTCCCGCAGACCGGGCAGACCCCGCGCGTTGCGGGCCGCCCGTTGCTCATGTAGACCGGTTGTCCGTCTTTGATCGGCCGGGTGGCCTTACATTTCATGCAATAAGCGGTCAACGTTGCTTCGCTCATAGATTAATCACAGGTACACCGGCTTGCCCTGCGCCGTCAGCCGGTTGACGACCTCTTTTACGTCCTGGGCGCGATCTCTTCGGCAGACCAACAGGGCGTCGGGCGTGTCGACAATCACCAGGTCGTCCACACCAATCGCGGCGACCAACTTGCCCTCGCTGCGCACCAGGCAGTTATGGCTATCGACGGCCACGAATTCTCCGGTCACAGCGTTGCCGCTCTCGTCGGCCGGCAACACCTCGATCAGCGAGGCCCAACTACCGATATCGCTCCAACCGACCTCGACGGGAATGACAGCGACGTTATCTGCGTGCTCCATGATCCCGTAGTCCAGCGAGATGCGCCGGACGTTGCTCCACTCCCGGCGAAGCACGTCGCCGGCCTGGGGCGTATCCAGGGCCTGGCCGATTTGCTCCAACGCGGCATGAATATCGGGCAGTTGACGGGCAAACTCGTCCATCAGTCGGCTGGCTCGCCAGACAAACATTCCGCTGTTCCAGACGTGGCGACCGCCCTCCAGGAAGCGCACGGCAGTCGCCAAATCCGGTTTCTCGGTGAAGCCGGCCGAGCGGTAGACCCGGAAACCGTTCTCGATCACCCAGGCCTCGCCGAAACTGACGTAGCCAAAACCGGTGGCCGGGTAAGTGGGCCGGATGCCCAGGGTGACGATCGTGCCCGCGGCGGCGACCTGCGCCGCCGCGGAGAGCGCGGAACGGAACTGCTCCGTATCCAGGATATAATGGTCGGCCGTCAGCATGACCATGATCGCGTCGGGGTCGTGCTGCAACAGGTTTATGGCGGCTAGCCCGGCGGCAGGCGCCGAATCGCGCCCCTCCGGCTCGCTGATGAAATTCGCGGCCGGTAGCCCAGGTGTCTGCGGCCGCAACAGGTCAGCCATGGCAGCGCTAGTGACCACCAGGATGCGCTCGGGCGGGAACAGAGGCGCCAGGCGATCGACAGAGTGCTGGAACATTGTGCGCTCGCCGATCAGCTTCAGGGCCTGCTTGGGCTGTCCCCTGCGACTCAAGGGCCACAGGCGTGTGCCGGAACCCCCGGCCATGATCACAGCATACAACATAGTGCCAAATGCCTCCCTCAGTCCACCCGGTACACCGGTCCCGTCTCCCGTGCCCGCACGTAATTCATACCGCCGACCTGGCGCACCAGGCCCTTCAACTCCATCAACGCCAGGGTGCTCGAAACGGTGGCGATCGGCAATCCGCTGGCCTGGCGCACGTCGTCCACGTGCACGGGCTCGGCCCCTACATACTTCAAGACAAGCGCCTCGGTCTCGTCAGCCGGCAAGAGCGTGCGCGCCTCGGACTGCTCGACTACCGCGCCCATGTCGAGTTCTTCGAGCACGTCGTTGGCGGAAAGCGCCGGCCGGGCACCCTCGCGGATCAACAGGTTCGCGCCCTGGCTGCTACGATTGAAGATGCTGCCCGGCACCGCCAGGACGTCCCGCCCTTGCTCGGCTGCAAACCTGGCCGTAATGAGCGCACCGCTGCGCTCGCCGGCCTCAACCACCACCACGGCCCGGCTGAGCCCACTGATAATGCGGTTGCGGGGCGGAAAGTTGCTTGCCTCCGGCCTGGTCCCCAACGCATAGTCGCTGACAATCGCGCCGCGGGCGGCGATTTCCTCGGCCAGTTTGCGGTTGTCCCAAGGGTAGACGATGTCTATCCCGCAGCCCAGCACGGCGATTGTGCGCCCTTTGGCGTCCAAGGCGGCCCGGTGGGCCTCGGCATCGATGCCAACTGCCAGCCCGCTGACGATGGTTACTCCCGCGCTGGCGAGGTCGCCGGCCAGGTGGCGGGCCGCCTCTCGGCCGTAAACGGTCGCCTGCCGGGTTCCCACCATCGCCACCGCCCAATCGTCCTCCGGGCGTAGCTCGCCGCGCACGTAGAGAACAGGCGGAGCATCGCTGATAGTCAGCAGACGCGCCGGATAACCTGGGTCTTCCCAGGTCAGCACCGAAACTCCCGCGCTACGCAGCCGGCCTAGGTCGGCGGCCAGGTCCAGCGACCCGCGCGCCTCGATCATGTTCGCCAGTGATCGGCGGTCGAGACCAACCTCACGCAACTTATCAGCCGGAGCGTGCCATGCTTCCTCAATGCTACCAAATGCATCCAGCAATGCCCTCAGCCGGGCGGGTCCTATGCCCCGCACACGATTGAACGCGATCCAATATGCGAGCGGGTCCAAGGAATCTCCTTCCCGGAATCTCGACGGCGACAAACCAGCTTCAGGCCCGCTGGTTTCCTTCTGGTTTCCTTCTGGTTTCCTTAAGGAAGACGAGGAAGCCTATCGGGCGCCAGCATACTCGATGGGGTATATTTTGTCAAGCACTTGCGAAAAAATGGCACATCCAATCAGTCCTTGTCGGGCGCCCCCGCCGGCGCTTCCAGGCCCTCAGGCAGTTGCACCAGCATGCGGCCCGCTTCCAGATCCACCGTGATCACGACCTCGTTAAGGGCAGGGATCAGCACCTCAGCGCCGGGCCGGTTGACCACGTACACGTCGTTCGCCCCGGTATACAGGATCTCGGCCAACTTTCCAAGCACCCGGCCGTCCGTGGTCTCGACCTGCAGGCCGATCAGGTCGTGGGCATAGTTCTCACCCTCACCCAGGGGCATAGCCTGCTCCTCGGGGATCAGCAGCACGGTGTCGCGCAGCAATTCCGCCGCGTTGCGATCCGGCACGCCGGCGAACTTAACGAGCATCATGCCCTTGTGCGGGCGAGCAGCCTCGATGCGCACCGGCCGGGCCAGGCTCTCGGGTCCAAAGTACACCGTTGCGCCTGGGCTGAAGCGCTCCGGGTAATCCGTGAGCAACTCGACTTTGACCTCGCCCCGGATGCCGTGCACCCCCACAATATTGCCGACCGCCAGATAGCCCTGGCTCGCGCTGCCCTTGGTTGGCCTATTTGTCGCCATCGTTCCTGCTCTTTCTGTGTCTACAAAACAAAGCGGAGGCCCTTGACGGCGCCCCCGCGATGCGTTTCGCTTCAGGTCAAGACCTTCAAACGATCTCCAGCACCACCCGCTTGTCGTCGTGCGTAGCCACACGCAGAAGTGTGCGTATGGCATTCGCGACCCGCCCATCCTTGCCGATGACCCGCCCCATGTCCTCACGGGCAACATGGAGCTCGAGGACCGTGACGTTAGAGCCACGGATTTCCTTGACGGCCACCGCATCAGGCTCTTCGACCAGCGACCGGGCGATGTACTCGACCAGTTCTTTCTCTTTCACCTGCCGCCTCCTTATCGGTTGGCAGGTTGCAGGTTGACAGGTTGCGGGTTACCGGTGGCAGGTTACGAGCGCCGACACGCTGCACCCCGGGGTGCTAACCTCCAACCTTCCAGCCTTCCAACCTTACAACCTTCAGCCCGCCGCGGCCGCGGGGGCAGCTTCGTAGGTGCCGGTCGACTTCAGCAGACGCTCGACGGCCAGGCTCGGCACTGCGCCGACGCCCAACCAGTAGCGCGCCCGCTCGACGTCGATCTGAATAGTCTCCGGCTGGGTGCGCGGATTGAAGAACCCGAGGTTCTCCACGATCCGGCCATCGCGCGGGGCGCGCTGGTCGGCCACGACGACCAGGTAAGTCGGTTGCTTCTTGGCGCCCTGGCGGCGCAGACGAATGCGTACCATCTATTGTGCTCCTCTTTACTGTGGGACAATGAGGGTCCCGAATGCTTGTTAACCACCTGCTAGAGGTGAGTTATCAACGAAACATGTCCATCAAGCCGCGCTGCCCACCCCGGCCCCCCGCGCTCATCTGCTTCATCATGCGCTGCATCTGGCGGAACTGGTTGAGCAGATCGTTAACTTCCGGAACGGTCGTGCCGGAACCACGCGCAATGCGTCGTTTGCGGCTGCCGTTGATGACCTTGGGGTCCCGGCGCTCCTCACGCGTCATCGAGTTAATGATCGCCTCGATGCTGCGCATTTGCTTATCCGTCACATCGGGAGCCATATCCCTGGTCATGCGGTTCATGCCGGGGATCATCTCCAGGATCTGCTGCAGCGGCCCCATTTTCTTGATCTGCTGCAACTGCTTCAAGAAGTCTTCCAGGTTGAACTCGCCCTTGACCAGCTTGCGGCCCATGCGCTCGGCTTCAACCTGGTCCACATTTTCGCCGGCCTTCTCGATCAGGCTGAGCATGTAGCCCATACCCAGGATGCGAGTGGCGAGCCGGTCGGGATGGAAGATCTCCAGGGCGTAGAGCTTCTCGCCAATGCCCAGGTATTTGATGGGCACGCCGGTGACCGCGCGCATCGAGATGGCCGCGCCGCCGCGCGCGTCGCCGTCCACCTTGGTCAGTATCAGGCCGGTCAGCCCGACCCGCTCGTGGAAACCCTTGGCGACATTGACGGCTTCCTGGCCGGTCATGGAATCGGCCACTAGCAGGACCTCCTGCGGCTTGACCAGCGCCTTGATGTGTTCGAGCTCGGTCATCATGACGTCGTCGATCTGCAGACGCCCGGCGGTATCCAGAATCACCACGTCATAAGCGCTCTGGCGCGCGCGTTCGACGCCGTGCCGCACGATCTCGACTGGTGAAATTTTCGTGCCTTCGCTGTGGACGGGAATATCGATCTGCTTGCCCACTACTTCCAGTTGGGTCACCGCGGCCGGCCGGTAAGTGTCAGCCGCGACCAGCATGGAACGCTTGCCGCTCTTGCGCAGCGAGAGTGCCAGCTTACCGGCAGTGGTGGTCTTGCCGGCGCCGTTCAGGCCAACCAGCATAACAACGTGCGGCGCTGGGCCCGACAGGTCCAGGCGTGACGGCTCGCCCAGCGTCTGCAACAATTCCTCGTGGACGATCTTGATGACCTGTTGCGCGGGGGTAAGGCTCTTGGTTACCTCAGCGCCGATCGCCCGCTCGCGCACGCGCGCGATCAGCTCCTTGGCGACCTTGAAGTTGACGTCGGCCTCCAGGAGCGCCAGGCGCACCTCGCGCAGCGCAGCATCCACATCCTGCTCGGTAAGCTTGCCATGCGAGGCGAGCTTATCGAAAACCGCATTCAGTTTTGTTTGTAGATTCTCGAACATCGGACATATATCCTAAAAGGGATTACCCATTTCGTCAAGTCTATGCTATAATTTTCCGACGTGCCTGGGCGCACCGGACGCCGGTCCTCACGCAGGGAGAGAGGCGCATGATCTACAAAGAGCCTATGCCAGACGGGAAGTTCGTCCGGGTCAACTTCGAACTCCCTTCTTCCATCTGGGCGGAACGCGTCACACTGGTCGGCGATTTCAACGATTGGGACACAAACAAGGACGAGATGCGCCAGGGACGCGGCGATGGTAGCTGGCGCATTACCCTGGTCTTGCCGGTCGGGCGCCAATACCAGTTTCGCTACCTGGTGAACGGGCGGGATTGGCAGAACGACTGGCACGCGGACAAGTATGCCCCGAATCAGTACGGTACGGACAATTCGGTGGTTGTCACCTGATGCCTGTTCAGCGCCGAGTTCAGCTAGCGCAGCCGTTTCCTCCCCGGTAAACCCCCAGAGCATACTTGCGTACCCTGGCCGGGCCACCCGCCGCGTCCCACGCGTCGCCGCCCTAAGGAGCGGCAGGATCACGATCACGCAGATTTGTATAGATTGAGCGAAACAATTCTATCACAGTGACGTCCTTAGTAGAGAAGGTAGTTTTCACGGAAAGCCTGGCCTTTGAATATCAGCCTACTGCATAGCGCGAGCAAAAGTAGCAGAATCAGTTTGACGGTGTTACAATACATCATATAGGTGTTACAATACACCATACATCATATAGGTGTTACAATACACCATATAGTTGAAGCGAGCCGTATCAGGCACCACCAACCGGAGGAGACGACATGCGCTGGTCAAGGCAAGCGCCCTGGCTCTGGATCTTCATCGTGCTGGTCATCATCGCCCCTATATTAAGCGCTTGCGCAGCTCCCCCCGTGCCGCCGCCCCTCACCGCTACTATCGGCAAGCCGTTGCCCCAAGTTGTCGAGGCCTACATGGCCGACCTGCCCGGGCCTTCGCCGAAACTCTTCCTCAGCACGGAGATTTATGACCGGCACGGCACCCGCATCGGCGAGTTCTGGAACGAAGGCCACCGCTATTGGGTGCCATTGGACCGCATCAGCCCGTTGATGCGGAAGGCTATCGTAGCAACCGAAGACAAGACCTTTTACAGCAACCCAGGGGTCGATTGGGGCGCCATCGCGCGTGCGGTCCTGGAAAACAGCAATGGCGGCGAGCTATTCTCTGGAGCCTCGACCATCACCCAGCAGCTCGCGCGCAACATCGCCTACCCCTACGAGCAACGTGTCAACCGTTCGCTGGACCGCAAGTTGGGCGAGACGTACATCGCCCAGGACCTCACCGCCCGGTTCAGCAAAGACCAGATCCTGGAAATGTACCTGAACGTGGTCTACTTCGGCCACCTGGCCTATGGCGTGGAGGCTGCCGCGCGCACCTACTTCGCCAAGTCCGCCGCTGACCTGACCCTCGCCGAAGCGGCCCTGCTCGCCGCGATGCCGCAATCCCCCGCGGAGCTCGACCCCTTCGTCGACGCCGACCGGCCAAACGTCAAGGAGCGGCAATGGCTGGTGCTGGCGCTCATGGCCCGCGCAGGTTTCATCTCGCAAGAGGCGGCCGAGGCGGCCTATCGGCAGCCGCTCAAGTACCAGACCGCCCAACTCCCGAAGATGGCCCCATACTTCATGGATTATGTAAATCAAGCGATTGAGAGCCGCTTCGGACAGGGCGCCGTCGGCCGCCTGGGGTTGACCGTCACCACCACGCTGGACGTGCGTCTCCAGCAGGTCGCCGAGGACCTGGTGCGCAAGCAGGTCAGCGTGCTGCGGGCCCCCTACAACCTCGGTAACGCGGCCCTGGTGGCCCTGCTGCCCAGCAGCGGCGAAATCGTCGCTATGGTCGGAGGCGCCGATTACTATGCCAAGGTCAACGGCGCGCAGGTGAACGTGGCCATCAGCCCACGCCAACCCGGCTCGGCGATCAAACCCATCCTGTACACGCTGGCTTTCACACGCGGCTTCAGCCCGGCCAGCGTGATCTGGGATATCCCGGTCACCTTCAAGCTGGACGCCATCCACACCTACGCGCCCACCAATTACGACCTTAAGTTCCACGGCCCCGTGCGCCTGCGCACGGCGCTCGCCAATTCGCTGAATGTGGTGGCCGTCAAGCTGCTGAGCCAGGTCGGCGTGCCCGATATGGTGGCGATGGGCCGTTCGATGGGTCTGCAAGGGCTCGACCGGCCGGTCGAGCAGTACGGCCTGTCGCTGACCCTGGGAGGCAGCGAAGTCACTTTGCTCAGCCTGACCAACGCGTATGCCACGATAGACAACGGCGGCCGCCTGGCGCCGAGCACGCCAATCATAGCCATCCGCGACAGCGGCGGGCAGGTTATCGACGGCCACAAGCCGGCCGCCAACGTGGTGGACCCGCGCGTAGAGTACCTCGTCACCTCGATCCTGTCGGACAATGAGGCACGGGCGATGGAGTTTGGCACCAACAGCCCATTGCACCTCAGCCGCCCGGCCGCAGCCAAGACCGGCACCACGACCGACTTCCGTGACAACTGGACCGTCGGTTACACGCCCTACCTGGCCGTGGGCGTCTGGGCGGGCAACACCGACGGTACGCCGATGCGCAACACCACCGGCCTGACGGGCGCGGCCCCCATCTGGCACGACTTCATGGAAACGGTATTCAGCCGGCCGGAACTGGATGCCGCGGTGCGCGATCGCAACGCGCCGCTGGACTTCACGCGCCCCGATGGGATCGTGGAAGCGCCCATCTGCCTGCTCTCCTCGCTCAAGGGCGCGGCCGACTGCCCTGAGAGGCGCAACGAGCTGTTCCTCGATCCGGCCAAACCGCTGGCCCCCACCCTGCTGGTCAGCGGCCCAATCAGCGCCTCTGCGGCGCTGGCGCTCGCCGGCGGCCCCGCGGACGGCAACATCGCGCTCAAAGCCGGGGCGAACGGCGCCAGGAGCGATCTTGCGTCCGGGTCAATCATAATCGGCCCAAACGGTGTGACGCCCACCGTGGCGGCGCGTATCTTCTTACCAGGCGTACCCGTCGCGCCCCTGGCGGCTGCCGGACTTGCGGCACCGGCAACACAGGCAACACCGGCAGCGTCGTCGACCGCGGCCGGGGGTGCGGGGCCGGCCGGCATACCGGCCGATCCGGCCGTGGCGCTTGTGCAATTGAGCTCATCGGGTCGCGGCCAATGCGTCACGGACCAGGGTGGCCGGCCGATGGCTGTGATCCGCGTGCCGCATAACAACCTGACCGAGGCGCAGAGCATCTGGCGTTGGGCCGCGGCCAGCGGCATCCCGACTGAACCGCCTTCCTGCGCCACGGGCACGGTCGCCGACTTCCTGGCGCCGCCGGTGCCGCTGGCGGGCGCGGTGCGCGCAGGCCAGAGCGCGGCGGTCGATCCGACGTTGCTCGCGCAGCGCGCTGTGCCGGCCGGGGCAGCCATTACATTCCCCTCAAGCGGCAGCGTCGTGCAGGGCAGCGTGAACATCATCGGCAGGGCCCAGTTCAGCCAGAGTGACATCGCTTACTACAAGGTGGAGTTCGGCTCCGGGTACAACCCTGGCACCTGGATCACGATGGGTACTGGACATAGCGCCCCGGTTGACGCGGGCGTGCTGGAGACCTGGCAGGCGGGCTCGCTGGGCCCCGGCCCGTATGCGCTGCGGGTCGTCCTGGTGAAACCAGACGGGAACTACATCACCTCGGCGACGGTCCCCGTACAGGTTGTGCGCTGAGGACGGGTCGGAAGCACGCTCCTGACCTGGCACCAGGTTTTCTTGGCGGAAACCTGGTTTCTTTTCGCCCGCGACAGGCTTATTCGACAGGCAGCAGGTCGGCAAGCTGCCGCAATACGTAGGTCGGCTGGATGGGCGAAGAGGCCAGCTACGCTTCGCCAGTGGCGCCTGTGAGAGTCAGGGCGGCGGCCATGCCCGAAGACAGGCCCATCTGAACATCTGTTTCCAGCCGATCGCCGGTGATGATACACCTCTCGGCCGGCAGGTCGAGCAAGGCCAGAATCGCCTGGATCATGTGCCGGGAAGGCTTACCGACAACCGCTTCCACCCTGGCCCCCGTGCAGGCTTCGATGGCCGCGATGATGGCGGCGGCGTCGGGCTCGCCTCCGCCGGGCACCGGGCAGAAGCGATCGGCATTGGTGGCAAAAAACCGGGCGCCGGCCCGGATGGCGTCAAAGGCAATCTGCAGCTTACGATAGACAAAAGTGCGATCGAAGCTGGCGATGACTGCGTCCACCCGGCCAGGGTCTTCGCACAGCTCGAAGCCGGCCGCCCCCAACTCTACCATCAACGGCTCCTCCCCCACCACGAACAGCCGGGGCGCGCCGGAGTCCGACCGCGCGTACAGGCGCTTCAGGAAGTCCACCATGACGACCGTCGAGTTGATGACGTCGGCTGAAGAGGTCGGCAGGCCGAGGCGCGTCAGTTTGGCCGCATAGTCGGCCCGACTGTGGGTGGGATTGTTAGACAGGAACACCGTGCGCCGGCCCAGGTTCCGCAGAGTGACAATCGTCTCCCCGGCGGTGGGCAGCAGGGCATCTCCCAGGTAAACCGTACCGTCGAGGTCGAATACGTAGGCATCGTACAACGAAAGAGGCCGGCGGTACCGGCCGGAATGCGTCGTCGCGCCCATGCTCCCATCTCCCATAGTATAGCTCCTCCAAAGAATACGCCCCCTGTCGCGTATTCGGCACGGGGCGTAATATCATTTACGCTGTCAAATGGGGCGTTCTCAGCCGGCCTTGCCGTCCTTCGAGCCGCCCTTAGAGGGCGCGCTGTTGCCCGCCCCGGACGAGCTGCTGTTCGCGGACGGCGAACTGCTCTCGGGAGCCGTGCTTGCCGCAGGCGCTGTGCTGCTCTCGCTTCCAGAGGCGTTCGACGGTTTGCCCTCCTCGTCTTTTTTCTTCGGAGGCATCCCGGTCGATGACCTGCCCCGGTTATCGGTCACGTAAAAGCCGGAACCCTTGAAAATCACCCCCACCGGCTGCATCACGCGGTGTACGTGGCCGCCACATTCCGGGCAATCGGTCAGAGCCGCGTCGACCATGCGCTGCAAGCGCTCGAAACGCACACCACAGTTCTCACATTCGTATTCGTAAATCGGCATTGTCGCAATCCCCCCAAGACCGTGCCTGCAAAAACCTCTCTTGGCTGCGCTTACAGCCAGATTCCAAGACGACCGGCACCCCCTGGGGTGCCGGTCCTCAGATCAAGCCTTTTCGCAAGCAAGCATATTATAGTTCAAATGCGGGAGCTTGACAAGTATGAATTGTGTTAGAATAACCCGACGACCCTGCCCGTCTCCAGATCGAGGTCCACGTCGTAGAACACCGGGCGGGTGGGCAGGCCGGGCATCGTGCGCATCTCGCCGCATAGCGGGTACAGGAAGCCGGCGCCGACGCTGGCGCGGATGTCGCGGACCGGGAATACATAGCCCTGCGGGAGTCCCTTGACGGTCGGGTCGTGGCTCAGGCTCAGGTGCGTCTTCGCCATGCAGATGGGCAGCTTGTCGAAACCGAGCCTGGTGTACAACTCGATCTTAGCCTCGGCCTCAGGGGTATAAGTGACGCTGCCTGCCCCATAGATCTCCTTAGCAATCTTCTCGATCTTTTCCTTGATGCTCCACTCGAGGGGATACAGGAACTGGAAGTGGCTCGGCTTTTCGCAGGCCGCGATGACAGCCCTGGCCAGGTCGACCGCCCCGTCCCCACCGTCTGCCCAGTGCGTGCAGAGCAGCGCGTCTTCAGCGCCCGCTTCCTTCGCCCGGCGACGGATCAGCTCGATTTCGGCCGGGGTGTCGTCCTTGAATTGGTTGATGGCCACTACCACCGGAACGCCATACTTGCGCATGTTCTCGATGTGGGCCTGCAGATTCGCGATGCCATTATCCAGCAGTTCAAGGTTCTCGCGTGTGTACGCGAAGTCCAACGGCTTGCCTGCCACCACCCTGGGCCCGCCACCGTGCATCTTCAAGGCACGCACCGTAGCCACCAGCACGACCACGTTCGGCACCAGCCCCGAATAGCGGCACTTAATGTCCATAAACTTCTCGGTGCCCATGTCTGCGCCGAAACCGGACTCCGTCACCACGTAGTCGGCCAGCTTGAGGGCGATCTGATCGGCCATGATGGAACTGTTGCCGTGAGCGATATTGGCAAAAGGCCCCGCATGAACAAAGGCCGGCTGCCCTTCCACAGTCTGCATGAGGTTGGGCATGATCGCGTCCTTCATCAGGACGGTTGCGGCCCCAGCCACGCCTAGGTCCTCCACCGTCACGGCTTCGCCGGCACGGCTGGTGCCGACCACGGCGCGGCCGATCCGTTCCCGCATGTCCGCCAGGCTCGTCGTCAGCGCAAGGATGGCCATGAGCTCCGAGGCAACCGAAATATCGTAGCCAGTAACGCGCGAGCGCCCCTTCTCGTCGGGGCCCAGGCCGATCTCGATACGTCGCAGCATACGATCGCTTATGTCAATAACGCGGTTCCAGGTGATGCTTTTGGGGTCAATGTCAAGGCAGGCGAAGCGAATCTTTTCTTCCAGGGTGAGGGCTTCGGGGTCGGTCTTGTCGATCCCCAGCTTCTTGACCCGACGGAGCATGCTGGGAGAGAACGAGCGCTTGCCCTGTTTGTCGGGCGGGCACAGGCGGTCGAACATCTGCTCCGGTGACTGGTCCTGCTCGTGGAAAATGCGAGCGTCGACCGCAGCCGCGATCAGGTCGTGCGCGGCGGTGATGGCGTGGATGTCGCCCGTCAGGTGGAGGTTGAAATCCTCCATCGGCACGATCTGGCTATAGCCACCGCCGGCCGCCCCACCCTTGATACCGAAGGTCGGTCCCTGGCTGGGCTGGCGGATGCAAGCGACTACCGTTTTCCCTAGCACGCCCAGTCCTTGCGTCAGGCCGATGGTGGTAGTCGTTTTGCCCTCGCCCAACGGCGTGGGGGTGATGGCCGTCACATTGACGTACTTGCCCTGTGGGCGGTCGCGGTACTTCTCCAGCACGTCCAGGTGTACCTTGGCCTTGTGCTTGCCATACAACTCCACATCATCCGGCCCGAGGCCGATTGTTGCGGCGACCTCCAGGATGGGCTTTAGCTCGACGGCCTGAGCGATGTCGAGATCGCTCGGTACGGGTAGGATACGCTTCATCTTCCACCTCCACGTTGATTATGCCAGCAATTAATTACAGATCATACACTTAGCTTAGCAATGACAGAGCGCAAGTGTCTATGACAGCGGTCATACGTCCGCCAAACACCAAATAGTGCTCCGTCAGCAAATCGTAAGCTTAAGCCGTTGACGGCGCGCGGGGCTTCGCGTATAGTGATGGCGGGGGGCTCCTATGCTGAGTCCCACGCAATTTGTCTCCAATCAGGCGGGAAGGGGCATCCAATGGCACGATTCGAGCAGGAAGTCGCTGCTCCTATGTTGCCTGCTCAGGACGAGGCGCTCGCCTCGTCCTGAGCAGGCTTACCCACGGCAGCTACAGGCCTGGCGGCTGCGGAATCATCCAAAGCCACGCTACTCCCTTGAAAATGTCTTGCTTACCCCGCTGGGGCGGCAATTGGCTCTAAGTCGACCCGGTAGCCGAGCTTCTCCAAGCGTTTGACGGCGCGGCGCTTGACGCCCTCACGGTCGCGCTCGTCGAAGTAGTTGCCGCCCAGGTCCTCGTACTTCGTCTGGCGCGTGATCAGGTAGTAACCGGTGACCAATAAGCTGTGCCCGACGGCGACCGCTGCCCGCTGTGTGCCTCGTCGGGCGGCCAGGCGGCGGTAAAGCCCCTGGAAGTACTTGCCCTTGGTATGCGCTGCGCCATGTGCGGCTTCGACGAGCGCTCGGCGCAGCCAGGGACTGCCTTTGCGGGTCTTGCCGCTCTTGCGTTTGCCCGCACTTTCGTTGTTGCCGAGACACATGCCGGCCCAGGAGGCCAGGTGCTCGGCATCCTCGAAAGGCACCAGGTCCGCCCCGATCTCGGCCACAATGATCTCAGCGATCCGCTGGTTGATCCCCTGCAGCGAATCCCATGTCGCCAAGGCGGCCGCAAAAGGGCGCATCTGCTCCTGGATCTGCTGATCGAGCTGGGCAATGGCTTCGTCCAGAAAGTCGATGTGGCTCAGGTGCTGGGCCAGCATGAAGCGATGATGCGCCCGCACTCGCCCGCTCAACGCCTTCAGCAACAGCTCCTGTTTGTCGCGTAGGCGTCCCTTGGCCAACTCCGCCAGGATGGCTGGATCGCTCTGGCCCCCGACGATCTGGTCCAGCATCGCCCGCCCACTGACCCCCATCACGTCTGATGCGACACTCGCCAGCTTGATGTTGGCGTCTTCCAACACCTTCTGCACCCGGTTGACCTCGCTCTTGCGCTCATCGCCCAGCTTGCTCCGATAACGGGTCAGATCGCGTAACTCCCGCAGCACCTGCGAAGGGATGAAGCTCCCCTTCAGCATCCCGTGGCGCAAGAGGTCCGCGATCCACTCTGCATCCTGCACGTCAGTCTTGCGCCCGGCCAACGCCTTGATGTGCTCGGCGTTCACCACCAGGATGGAAAATCGCCCATCCAGCAGGTTGTACACCGGCTTCCAGTACACCCCGGTGCTCTCCATGGCGACGTGCGTCACTCCAAGCCCCTGCAACCAGCCCGCCAATCCCTCCAGGTCTTCGCTCATGGTTGCGAAGGTCCGGGTATCCTTCCCTGCTTGGCCGTCTGCCCCAGGCACGATCGCACAGGCCACCACCGTCTGCTTGTGGACATCGATCCCGCAGCAACGCTCATACACCACCTGCATAGCTCACCCCCGCTTGCCTGAGATCGCTCCAGCGGAGTGCCTGATATTCAAAGAATCTCCCTTGCGTGCTTTCCCCTCGCGGGGCGCAACAGTCAGCGGTGCCTGCAGGCACTCAAGCCAAACTCCTCACGGACTCGTGGCACCAGGTAATGATCCGACTTCTCACCGGAGCGTCACCCTATTCTACTCATTTTCATGCGCAGCGGTGAGCCTTGGCTCATAGACAACTCCTCTCCTCTGCATTTCTGAGAGTATTCAGATGGTCAGGCGGGAAGTTGTTCCTGTTCTGAAGGGAGCCGGCTACGAAGTGGACCTGGTCGAGGCGAACACGCGCCGGCCACTTCCCCTATCCGGCAGGCCCTACCGGCTGCTGCTGTTTGATGTTGGCTCCAAGAGCGACAACCAATACCAGATCTGCGCGCAAACGCGCCTGGCCAATAAGCTCCCCATCATTCTCATGCTGCGCGGCGCGGCGCGCAACGAAGTCGTGCGCGGCTTTCAGGCCGGGGCGGATGCCTACGTCCTGGTGCCCTTCGATCCGCGCGAGCTGCTCGCGCGCCTGGACGCCCTGCTCCGGCGCTCTCCTGTCCAGCCCGCAGACCTATAGGCCCATTACGCCCCTTCGTGTAGCGAGCCAGATCGCACCGACCGAACCAACGGGGAGCCAAAAACCCTGCCCTTGCTTCACTATGCGAAACATATGACAAATATATCCGTTCTCTTTGTCGCCCGCCGTATCCTTTCCCCCTGGCCATCGTCTCCTACTTTAAGAAACCAATAATGTCCGATAATTGGGAGAAGACGCCGCTAGGCACTTACCAGGCGGCGATGCAAAACCCAGAACATAGAGTGGGAGGAAGCGCATGGCACTGTACGTCAGAACCCTGAGACCGGACGAGCAACAGCGACTGACGAACATGCTCAGCAGCACAAGTGATCCGGAGATAACGCGGCGCGCGAAGATTGTGCTTCTGTCAGCGCAGAAGCAACGGGTTCAAGACATCGGATCGGTCGTGCGGCTGCATCCGATCAACGTTCGCAAATGGATCCATCGCTTTAACCGCTTCGGCTTGGACGGCCTTCATCCCCGCCGGTCTCCCGGGCGCCCGCGTCTTTTCGCAGGCGGACAACGCCAGGCCATCGTCAGGTTTGCCACAGCCGACCCTCAGGCCCTGGGGCTGGGCTTTGCCGCCTGGTCACTGCAGAGATTGCGGCTGCAACTGATCAAACAAGGCGTCGTTAAGGAGATCAGCGCCGAGACCATCCGTCAGGAGTTGTTGCAGGCCGGCCTAATGTTCGAGGGGCGCCATTGGGTGCGACCGGGACGTTGACGTCACCCGAAACAAAAGTCAGCTTCCAGACCTCAACAGCCCGGAAGCTGATATGGGCACCACCAGGTAACCCCGGTTAACGTATCTTCTCAATAAATCGGGGAAACCACTTCCGATGATCATCACGTGTGCGCCAGCCACTACCGACTGTTGTACACGTCCGATATGGACACACAAGATGCAGTAGGTGTCCCGCTGCCTTTTTCAGTTAGGGCAGAACTGTACCTCGAATTATTGAGAAGATACTGCATCGCCGCCTCCACAAACTGAGCGCGGGCGTGGGCGGCAACGATCGGATTGCGCGCCGGCATTGACCGCGCTTGCCTGAGCGAAGCAATCGCCTGTAATTGTTGCCACAATTGAGCCGCGTACGCAGGATAGCGCTGGAGACACGCAGCGATACTCTCGCCTGCCACGAGGCGCTGGTAACATTCTTCCAGCAATTCGGCCGGAACGCGGCTGTTCTTTGGCGTCATGGCTGCATCACACGCCGTAATGCTGATACTGCACGGTACTGCAGTGCCTTGATCGCCCCTTCTGTCTTGCCCATGATCTCGGCGGTCTCGGCAATACTGAAATCCTCCAAAAAGCGCAGCGAAATAACCTGCGCCTGCTCTTCAGTCACCTTGCGCAGCGCCTGCCTCAGCTGCTCGGAATCAAGCATCGCCTCCACCGATAGCTGCGGCTGGCCGTGGGGACTGGGCGCGATCACTTCATCGATGTCGACGAAGGTTGCTCGCCCGCGGCGACGGTAATAGTCGATCACTAGGTTATGCGCGATGCGGTAAAGCCAGCCGGAGAAAGATGTCTGCCAGGGCCGGCCCGCATGGACCGCTTCCAACATGCGCATGAAAACCTGCCCGGTCAAGTCCTCTGCCAACTCGACCTCCCCGACGCGGCGGTAGATATAGGTGTAGATTCGGCCGACGTACTGATCGTAAAGAGCGGTGAGTGCTGCGGAGTCGCATCGGCTGGCCCTAAGGAGCAGCGCTTGCTGCTCAGGCGTCATTGGGCGCGCAGCGTCATCGTTATAGGTGATGACGCTGAACGTCGCAAAAGATAACACCCAGCTAAGCCAATTTAGGCCGAACATGCAAATTACCTGCCTCGCGCAGGGAGAATCGAGACGCGGATGGAGTTTAGCGTGCCACCTGGTCCGCTCGCCAGGTGTCCCAGATGCGTTGTAGTGCGGTGAAGGAAGCCAGTACGGTGATAATCCACAAGGCGGCTATCGTTTGTTGTAGGATCAGTCCGCCGATCAGGATGACGAGCCGTTCGAAACGTGTGAGCAGTCCGTCCTTGCAAGGCAATCCTACCCCTTCGGCACGCGCCCGAGTGTAGCTGACCATCAGCGAGGCAGCCATCGCCGCCATAGCCAGCAGCACGGCCGTCTGCTGCCCGGCATTCAGATAGAACCAGCCCAGCGCGCCGTAAATCAACACTTCCGCCCAGCGGTCGAGGGTTGAATCGAGGAAAGCCCCGAAGCGAGTGGTGGCGCCCGTCAGGCGCGCCAGCGTGCCATCGATGGCATCCGTGCCCAGCGTGACGATCAACAGCACGCCCGCCAGGCGGAACTGGCCGCGTCCAACTACCAGCGCGACCGCGGCCGTCAGGAGGAAGCCCAATACGGTAACCGAGTTCGGCGTCAGACCCAGGCTATCCAGGAACCGCGCGATCGGCTCAATTACTCGCGCCGCCCAGTGCCGCGCCACATTTGTCACCATTCATTCGCTCCCCACCACACGCGCCGTCAAGGTTACCACTGCCCGGTGCATTGAAAGGCGCAAGCCTGGCCGCAAAGTACATGCCGCGCTTGCACCCTCGAGGAAACCACACAATTTATATTACACGGTTTATCGGTAGATGTCAACCGGTCTTTGCATCAAAATAAGAGTTATGATAAAGTGCTTTTCGGTCGCTCAACTACGTACGCACTTTGATGGCGGACTATGCCTTCACCCATTCGACAGGCCGGCGAGCTGCTGTGGCGCTCGGCGTATACGGTTGCCCTGACGGGCGCCGGCATCAGCACCCCCTCTGGCATCCCCGATTTTCGCAGTCCCCAGTCGGGATTGTGGAGCCGGAGCGATCCCTTGGAAGTGGCTTCGCTATGGGCCTTCCACGAGCGCCCCGAAGACTTCTATGCCTGGATCCGCCCCCTATTCCGGACGATGGTCACTGCCCAACCCAACACTGCCCATCGAGTTCTGGCTGAGATGGAGGCCCGCCGCTGTCTGTCCGCCATTATCACTCAGAACATCGACTCACTGCACCAGCGGGCGGGCAACCAACACGTGCTGGAGCTCCATGGCCACATCCGTACGGCCAGCTGCCTGGCCTGCCGGACGGTGTTCTCAAGCGAGAGCTTGTGGCCGCAACTGCTGGCCGGCGCCCCTCCGCGCTGCCCGGAATGCGGCGCTGTGCTCAAACCCGACGTGATCCTGTTCGGCGAGCCACTGCCCTATGAGGTGCTCAGAGCAGCGCAACAGGAAGCCCTGGCTTGCGAGGTAATGCTGATAGTCGGCACGTCGTTAGAGGTGATGCCCGCGGCGGACCTGCCCTTGTTGGCCCGCCGGCATGGCGCGCGCCTGATCATGATCAACCGCACCCCTACTGCCCTAGACGATCAGGTCGACCTGATCATCCGCGACGACGTCAGCCGGGCGCTGCTGGCAGTCTGGCAAGCCTGGCAGGCCGGCGCGCGCTAACCACACCGAGCGTGCCCGGCGTCAGGCCGGGTCAGCGAACGCCGCCTGCTGACGCCGGGCAGAGATAGACGAAGTCCCTGCACGGCGTGCCGTGCAGGGACTTCGCATTTGATGAGTAGAGCGAGCCTATGCGCCGCTCAAGCCCAGACTATTTAGCCGCCAGCGGCAGGTAGCCGCGGTGAGCAATGTCGGTCAGGATATAGGTCACGACCACCTCCTGCAAGTGATTCGGCAGGCTTGGATCCGCGCGGACCACGATCACCGCACGGTACACCCCTGGCGTATTGGCGACCTGAGCTGGGTCAACGGAGATCGTGATCGTGCCCGTGGTGCTGCCTCCCACTTGCCCTTGCGTAGGGTTCAGGCTAAGCCAGGCGGGGGCAGCCATGATCTGACCATTGATGGAGATGCCCTGGTTTGTCATCGTGGCGGAGCCATCGGCCAGTTTAGCCAGCACCTCTTGCGCCGCCGCAGCGGGCAGAGCGCCTGCAGTCCAGTTCACGATCCCGCTCGAGGGCTTTATGATCTGGACACTTCGAGTGGCCGGCACAGATGGCGGGACGACCTTCACCTGGTAGAACGCGACACTGGCAGGCGTAACCAGGAAACCGGGATCGGTGACAGTCACCTTGACCTGGACATCCGGCACGGCGATGGGCACGTTGGGATCGCTGGTGCTGATGAGAATGTCACCCGTGTGCACGCCCAGCCCGGCAGCCACAGGATCGACCCAGACGCGTATCGCCGACGGGGTCGTCGCCAGTGTCCGGTCGATGTGCAGCCAGGCGCTGGAGAGGGCTTTGACCTGGGCGGTCCAGTTGATCGCGTTGCCCACGCCGCCGTTGGTGATGTTGAGAGCCTGGACGGGCGACTGTTGGCCGAAAGCCACCTTTCCGAGATCGATCACGCTCGGGTCGGCGAGCAACACCGGCGCAATACTGCCGCCGCCGCCGTCCAGGTTCGTCACCAGGAGACTGGTCGCATTGGGAGTCGCCGTGTTGATGAAGAAAGACCCGCCGACGGCGCCGGCCTGCGCATAGCCATGCGCGGCGTCATCGTAGATGCGGTACTGATCGCTGCGCAGCACGACCGTCTCGTCCATGCCATCCGCGTCAATATCCCCGCCGCGCACGGTGCTCCAGGCGCCAACGGTGCAGCCCACCGAACAGCCGATCGCGGCCTCAAATCCGGGGTCGGCCAAGTTGGCCAGGTCCAAGATCTTGAGCGCAGTATTGTTAGCGAGCGGATCGCGCAGCATGAGCAGTTCTTTGTGCCCGTCGCCGTTCACGTCCGCCAGGGAGATAGACGTAAACGGCGGATTGTATTGGGTCGACAGGGACGTTATGTCGATAAACTGCGTGCCACTCAGCCGCCACAGCAGAACGGTCTGGGTGGCGCCCAGCGGCACGCTGCGGCTGGTCACTATCTCGTCAGCCACGCCGCCATCCGTGTGGATCTTGCCGACCGCCATGGCGAGGTAAGGGAAGCCGGATTGGGTGTTGTCGGGCAGTTCCGTGAAGGCGCCGGGGGTGACGGTGCCCAGGAAAGCCTTGAGCAGGTGGCCGGGTTGGCGGACCAGCAGCAGGTCATCGATCGGCCGGCCCTGGTTTGTGTCGCCGTTGATATTGCCTGTCTGCATATCCTGCCAGCGGGCTCCCGACGGGGAGCCCGCCAGGATCCTGTAGGTCCAGGTCGGGTTGTTCGGGACGTAATGATAGATGGCGATGTTGGTGTTGACGCCGCCGGGTTCGTACTATGATGCGGCGATCTCTTTCAGGCCGTCGCCGTCAAAATCACCGACGGCCAGCAGGTCGAACAACCAGCCGTTGGGGGCGGTCATGTGCATGATCACGGTTGGCGTGGGAAAGGGTTCGAAAACCTGAATCTCGCTGCCGCGCACCGCGACGATCTGCTGGTAGCCGAGCGCGTTACCGTCGAAGTTGCCCGCCGCAATGTTCTGCCAGCCCACATCGCTGCCTGAGGTCCAGCGGGTGACCGGATTGGGATAGCGCGAATCGACCCGGATACGGCCTGTCGACTCGATCAGGACGATCTCCGCACTGGAGAATGCCTGGGGAGCAGTGGGGGCCGTCGCTTGCCGCCCCGCGGGTGCTGCGTGAATAGAAGCCGAGGCCGGAGCGACCAGCGCGAGCAGGGTGCTCAGCGTCAGCAGAAGGATCCACCGAGATGAACGCCTCATTGGGAACTTCCTCCTAAAATGTGGGATGTATGGATTGTGACGTGCGCCGGCAGTCCGACGCTATGCTAACCGTCAACGCGTGGTTGGCAGGGTGGCCGCATGTGAACCAAGCGTGACGCCCGCCTGGCAGGCGGCTGCCAGGTCACGGGTAGCGAGCCAACGGGCCAGAAAAGCGGCATCGAAGGCATCGCCGGCCCCGGTCGCATTGGCGACGGCGGTCGAAGGCGCCGGCTGCCGCCAACGTTGGTCGCCGGCGGCTGCCAGGCAGCCGTCCCTGTCGAGCTTGATTGCGACGACCGGCGCATGGGCTTGCAGCAACTCCAGGGCTGCCTCAGCCTCGCTCTGGCCGGTCAACGCCTGGGCCTCGGCTCGATTGGGCAGCAGAACAGAGACGTCACCCACCAGTGACCAGAAGCCGGCGGCTCCCAGCCGCTGCAAAGGACCGTGTGAGCTCGGGTCGAAGCTGATCGGCACACCATGCGCCCGGGCGTACTCCATCGCCTGTAGCGCACCGGCCCGGCTGCCGCTGTCGAGGAGCACATAGCCGACCACGTGCAGAAGCTCGGCGCCGGCGATCAGCTCCTCTGCCACATCCCCCTCGGCCCAATGCGCATTCGCGCCGCGATCCGGCACCATCGTGCGCTCGCCGCCGGGCTCGACGAGCACTTGGATCACCGCCGTGCCATGCGCCCGGTCGACCGCCAGCGCCGGAACCACCCCTTCGCGTTGCAGATCCTCGGCCAGCCAGCGTCCGAACGCATCATCGCCTACTCGTCCGGCGAACGTCACCGCCGCGCCCACGCGGGCCAACCAGACGGCCACATTAGCGCCGGAACCGCCGGGCATCAGCCGCACCTCCGCCGCAGCATCGCTGCCGCGCAGCAGCGGAGAGCGCAGGTGGCTAACGATGTCGACGGCAATATCGCCCAAGACTAGGATCACGGCACACTGACCAGATGGCGGTTCACCAGGCGAACGATCGAGATCAAAGTAAGGATCGAAGCCAGTATACAGTCTGCGGCGGCACGCGGCAACATCAGGGCGCTTCTCTCGCCGGGTCGAGCGCCAGCCTCACATGGATAAACGTTTGACCGCCGGGAAAAGTTCCGTTGCGCGCAGGATTGGACGCGGACTCCTGAGGTCGGCTCGCGCCAGTCCTGGGACGGCTCCGGTTTTGACAGACACCCGGCCGCGTGCTAACCTATTTCACTACATGTTTGCTTTTCAGATCACAGCTACCGACCCAAATACCGCGGCCCGTGCCGGTGTCTTCGAGACGCCGCATGGCAAGCTTCACACTCCCGTTTTCGCGCCGGTCGGCACGCAGGCGACGGTGAAGACACTGACCCCGCGCGACCTGCACGAGCTGGGCGCCAGCTTAGTGCTGAGCAACACTTACCATCTGTATTTGCGGCCGGGCACCCACCTGGTCGCCGAGTTTGGCGGCCTGCACAGCTTCATGGGCTGGCCCGGCCCGATGCTCACCGACTCGGGCGGCTTCCAGGTCTTCAGCCTGGCCCAAATGCGCAAAGTCGACCAGGACGGCGTCACCTTCCGCTCGCACATCGACGGCAGCCTGCACCGCTTCACGCCCGAAAGCACGATCGCCGCGCAGGAAGACCTGGGCGCGGATATCATCATGTGCCTTGACGAGTGCCCGGACCCGCTGGACCGCGTCTATAATGAGGCGGCCCTGGCCAGAACGCACGCCTGGGCCGCCCGCTGCCAGGCGGCTCACCGGCGCGCAGACCAGGCGCTGTTCGGGATCGTGCAGGGCGGCATCTTCCCCGATCTGCGGGTCGAGAGCGCGCGCAGGCTGCGCGCCATGGACTTCCCGGGCTATGCGGTGGGCGGGCTGAGCGTGGGCGAGACCAAGGAGCAAATGTACGAGATACTGGACCTGGCTGTGCCGGAGCTCCCGACCGGCAAGCCGCGCTATCTGATGGGCGTCGGCGCACCCGAGGATATTGTCGATGGCGTCGCGCGGGGCATCGACATCTTCGACTGCGTGCTGCCCACGCGCGTCGCGCGTAATGGTGGGCTCTTCACGCACACCGGACGCATGAACCTGCGCAACTCGCAGTATGCGGCCGATCCGTTGCCAGTTGAGCCGGGCTGCACCTGCTACACTTGCCAAAACTTCAGCCGCGCCTACCTGCGCCACCTGTTCAAAGCCGGCGAGATTCTGGGCTTGCACCTGGCCACCGTCCATAACGTCCACTTCGTGCTGCGCCTCGTAGAACAGATCCGGGCACACGTGACTGCCGGGACCTTTGCGGATTTCCGGCAGCAGTTTCGTAGCGAGTATCACCTGACCGATCAGGCCGTACGCCATGCTCAGCACGCCGCCCGCGTGCAACGAAGAATTGGCAGCCAATCAGTTTCTCATGCGGTAAGCCGCTAGCAAGGAGACTACCGTGGATATCGTCCAAGTCCTGCGCGCGATCATCCTGGGCATCGTTCAGGGGCTGACCGAGTATATCCCCATCTCGAGCTCGGCCCACCTAATCATCGTACCCTGGCTCTTCGGCTGGAAAGACCCGTTTGTTACCAGCCTGTCGTTCGACGTGGCCCTGCACTTCGGCACACTTCTAGCGGTGATCTGGTTCTTCGCCGAGGACTGGGTGCGCCTGATCCGAGCCTGGTTTGCCAGCATAGCTCAGCGCCACATCGGCGACGATCCCGACCGGCGCCTTGCCTGGCTGCTGGTCATCGGCTGTATCCCGGGCGCGATCGTCGGGGTCCTGGCCGAGAGCAAGATCACAGCCCTGTTCCACGAAGCCAACCAGCCCATCCAGCCATCGGCCATGATTGCGATGGCCCTCATCATCGCCGTTTTGGGCGCCGCGCTCTTCCTGGCCGATCGGCTGGCCACGCACCTGCGACAGATGGGCAATCTGTCGCTGAAGGACGCGATTGTGATCGGCCTGGCCCAGGCGGTGGCGATTTTCCCCGGCGTTTCCCGCTCGGGCAGCACCATCACGACGGGGTTGGCGATGGGCCTGAAACGTGAGACGGCGGCACGCTTCTCGTTTCTATTGTCGGCGCCGATCATCGCCGGGGCCGGTGCGAAAAGCCTGCTGGAGATCTACCAGAAGCTCAAGATCGACCCCGGCATGAAAAGCGAGCTGATCTACTTCCCGATCGGTTTCATAGCTGCGGCGATAAGTGGCTACTTCTGTATCCGGTTCCTGCTGCGCTACTTGCAGAACCACTCGACCAACCTGTTTGTGTACTATCGCTGGGCGCTCGCGGCGCTGATCATTGTCGTCGCGCTATTGCGGCCCGTGGCCTGATGGCGCTCCAACGCTGGGCCAGGCGAGAGAAAGGACCTGCCGCCAGAGAGAGGGGCCGGGCGCGCTCGGCGCCGCGGCGGCCCTGCCTGCTTGCCCTGGCCCTGGCTCTCCTCCTGGCGACGGCCTCGGCCTGTTCGAGCGCGCTCGCCGCCCAACAGGGATTGGTGACCTTGCGGATCGCCGGGTCGACGAGCATGACAGCCGTGTTAGGCGACCTGGCGGCGGGCTACCAGGCCGGACACCCAAACGTTGTGATCGAGATCAGGGCCGGAGACTCGGCATCGGGCCTCGTTGCCTTGCAGGCAGGCCAGGCGGAGGCGGCTGCCATCTCCTGGCATCCGAAGGAAGCCGGCGTGCCGAGCGGGCTGCGAGCGGTACCGGTTGCGCGCGACGCTATCGCCGTCATTGTCCACCCCAGCAATCCCGTGCGCGGGCTAACGTTGCTCCAGATCAAAGCCATCTATCAAGGCGAGATGCTGACCTGGGACGGCGTGGGTGGGACGACGCTCGAGCCGGCGATTATCAGCCGGGAGGATGGATCGGGAACACGCGCCGCCTTCGAGAGTCTGGCCGTGGGCGGCGAGCGCGTGACCTTGAATGCCCTGGTGATGCCCAGCAGCGCCGCCGTCGTCGGCTATGTGGCCGCCCACCCGGCCGCGCTCGGCTACGTCACCGCCGCGGCCCTGACAGACACGGTGCGTGCCTTAGACGTGGAAGGCGCCCGGCCAACGGCGGCCAACGTGCGGGGCGGCGCGTACCACCTGAGCCGCGTTCTCTACCTCTACGTCCCCGCGCCCACACCGCCCGCCACGCAGGCTTTCGTCGACTTTGTCCTCAGCCCGGCGGGGCAGGCGGTCGTCGCACAACATCACGTCGCACTTCGTTAATTTGTACATTTTCCGACTTGCAATTCCAATCTATCTATGCTATACTCAGCCCAGTTGTGGAACGAAGCGTGTGTGCCAGGGAAGTGGGGTCGCCCCCACTTTTCTTGTTGTAAGGGCCTGATACACATCGCCAGAAGCAAGGTTTTGTCGCAGGAGAGATTCCAGGTATGAAAAGCGACCTGATTATGGCTGTCAACCAGATCTGTGCTGAGAAAGAGTTGCCGCGCACCGTGATCCTGAAAGCCGTCGAAGATGCACTGGTGTCCGCGTACCGGCGCAATTACGCCAGTAATACGGCCGTCGTTCAGGTGACCATTGATCCGGAAGACGGTGACTTGCACATCTACTGCGAAAAAACGATCGTAGAAGAAGTGCATGATGCGAACACCGAGATCAGCCTCGAGGAAGCGCAGAAGGCCGATCCGACAGCCGAGCTGGGGGGCACGGTATCCATCGAACGCGTGCCCAACGATTTCGGCCGTATCGCCGCGCAAACCGCCAAGCAGGTTATTCTGCAGCGCATTCACGAGGCCGAACGCGATGCGCTCTACGATTTCTATCATGAGCGCGAGGGCGAGCTGATCACCGGGACGGTGCAGTCCATCGACTATCGCACCAACCAGGTCACCCTCACCCTGGGCAAAAAGGCCGAGGCGATCCTGGCCCCGGAAGACCAGTTGCCCAACGAGCGCTTCCGCCCCGGCCAGACCGTGCGCAGCTACCTGGCTGAGGTACACAAGGGCCCGCGCGGGCCGCAGATCCGCCTCTCGCGCGGGCATCGCAATATGCTGCGCCGTTTGCTGGAGCGAGAGATCCCGGAGATTTTCAACGGCATCGTCGAGATCAAAAGCATCGCGCGTGAACCCGGGCAGCGTTCCAAGGTGGCCGTGGCCGCAACCCAGGCAGGCGTCGACCCGGTTGGCTCGTGCGTCGGCATGCGTGGCACCCGCATTCAGAACATCGTGGACGAGCTGGGCGGCGAGAAGATCGATATCGTGGAGTGGAGCGCAGAGGTCCAGGAGTTCATCAGCAACGCGCTGAGCCCGGCCAAGCCGACCGACAGCCTGCTGATCGAGGAAGGCGACGTGCACACGGCCGTGGTCATCGTGCCGGATCGTCAGCTTTCGCTGGCCATCGGCAAGGAAGGCCAAAATGCCCGCCTGGCTGCCAAGCTCACCGGCTGGCGTATCGATATCAAGAGTGAGACCGAGGCCGAGACCGAGGGGCTGAACGAGATCAAGCGCCAGCAGATGCAACTGATCAAGGCGCGCAATCTCGAGACCAAGGCCACCACCCCGCCGCCGGACGACCTGCTGAGCCGCGCCGAATGGCTGCTGCGCCAGAAAGATAAGCAGGCCATGACGCTGGAGCAGGTGGCCAAGATGCTGGCCGATTCCGAAGCGACGGCGCGCGAGGCAGAGATGCTCGAGCCGTTAGAGGAACAGCCGGCCCAGGCCGCGCAGGCGGAAGCATTGGCTGCCACCGCTGAGGCCGAACAGGCAACGCCCGAAGCTGCCGTCGTGAGCCCAGCCACAGAGGCGCCGGCAGCAGAGCCCGCGGCCGAATCGGCTCGGGCCGAACCGGCCCAGGCCGTTCCGGAGGGCCTCGAACCTGAGATCGTCGAGCCGCCGTACGAGAACTACCCGCTGGAAGAAGGGGCAGAAGTAGAGGCGGAAGGCGAAGAAGGCGATAAGGCCAAGAAGGTGAAGAGCAAGAAGACCGCCAAGAAACGCGAGCTGGTCTTCGACGAAGAGCTCGGCCGGGTCGTTTCGGTGCTCAAGCGCAAGCGCGGCAAGGGCTGGGGCGACGAAGAGTATTGATAGCGTCACATGACTAAGGGCACAGTCGCTCGCCGGAAGCACGTACCACTTCGCACCTGTATCGCCTGCCGCCAGATCCGCGGCAAGCGCGAGTTGGTGCGAGTGGTACGCACTCGGGACTCAGGCGTGAAGATCGATCTAAGTGGAAAAATGGCCGGGCGCGGAGCGTATCTGTGCCGTGCCCGGGTTTGCTGGTCGCAAGCAGTCAGCGGCCACAGGCTGGACGCAGCTTTGAAAACGACGGTTACGGCCGAAGACCGGGCTGCTCTAGAGGCGTTCGCGGCCACTCTACCAGAGACACTGTCTACGATAATGTCTACGACACTGGCTACCGGAGCATGAACACGGAGCACGCGAGCGGCAGGAGACCACTCATGCTTGCGGCCAAACAACGGCAGTTGCAGGCGGAGGCGATGACAACGGGGCGCGTCGCGAGGTGGGGATGATGATGTTGATGTAGTAACAGCGATCGTCTTCTCTCCTCCCCCGCACGCCCGCTGCACACCTCCTCTCTGTCTGGCAAAGCGCACTGGCACTCGGCGAGCGCCTTTGCCGTCAGTGGATATTCTATAACGATTATTGATCGGCAATCATCCGCGTCACCTCATGATTGTGACTGCAATGGCAGCGGATATTGTCCGCACGCGGGCCGGCCCGCATTGCAACGGCATAGATGCCGTTGCGGGCGCAGCCCGCTTCATGAGGAGGTTTGTGATATGGCAGCGAAAGACCCGAAAGACGACGAAACCAAAAAAACCATTCCAGCGCGGCCTGTGCCTACTCAGAACCGGTCCAACGAGCCTGCTAAGGCGACGCCCCCGGCGACGCCTGCAGCACGCCCGGCCGGCCAGCCGCCGGCCAAGGTTCCGGCGGGTCCTGCGAACGCTAACGGCGCGCCCGCTAACCGCCGCAACGACGGCGGCGCCGCCCCTAATACTCGCCATCCCAATGCCGGCACTCCGTCCGCCCCGCAGCGCCCGGCTGGCACGCCGGGTAACGCCCAGCGGCAAGGGCCGGGCAC
>Ga0209746_1000273_pt1 | contig 27455 bp, 28 predicted proteins | sample BarGraNGADG00211_3_FD_184496 | JGI IMG/M metagenome (GOLD analysis project Ga0209746, IMG submission 184496) | Arctic peat soil microbial communities from Barrow, Alaska - Barrow Graham LP Ref core NGADG0011-211 (SPAdes) (version 2) | ecosystem: Environmental > Terrestrial > Soil > Wetlands >... | reverse complement strand
ACAGGATTGGCACCATGTTGAGCGTATCCCTGAGAGCATCGAAAATGACATTCACCACAGGCCAATCTCCTCTCTACATGCAAATGATTTGCAACAAGACAACCTTCAGTATACTCGCACGAGGACGACATCAACCCATGAACAGTGATTCACCATCATTGGCCTCCAACTAATGAGAAGGTAGCGCCGCTGGCAAGAACACTGCATCTCCATCCATCGGCGGGAACCCATCCTCTGCGTCGTTCCCGCGAAGGCGGGAACCCATCTTGAATCCGTCATTCCCGCGCATGCGGGAATCCAGTCCTTTTGTTGAAGAGTGCAGCAAAGGTGTAACAGTCTTGGAACCGTCCCGAGAGTGTTACACCCAAGATCAAGAAGATGATGAGCACCCCAGAAGAGTTCATCGACATGCTGAACTACAAGCGACGAGAAGAGGTAGTCCGGATTGGCAGTAATCTCTCGTCAAAGCCATTTTCGGAGTTCGCAGTACTCAACCGTATTGCGAAAGATCGAGAGATTGGGCCAGAATATCAGAAGATGCAGCGAATGTATGTGTTCAATGACGACAACATGGTTCCATTCCCTGAGGTAGTAGCATCTATGCAGGATCTCAGACGATGCTTGCTGAATCTGGATCAGAACACTGGAACAAAACAGTAGATCGCATCAGGATTTGCAGAAACGAGGGGACTCTCGATCTGAAGTGTCCAGAGACTAGAAAGCGGTCCGGAACGAGATGTGGGAGAAGACATGCACCCTCTTGAGGAGCAGAAGAGGCCCCACGCCCGCTATGGACGTGAGGCCTTGCCATTTCTGTACCTATACGTCCAGCAGTGCCAGGACTTGTTCTCTCGTTAGCGGTTGAGCGAGTTGCATCATCAAAGAATCACAGCGAAATGGTCCGGCGTGTCGTATCCGCACCACATACTCAACTCCCCCCGATGACCAGAGCCAAGACCGACCATTTTGTTGGCGTCAACAACATGGTCAGACACCACTCAGCGAGCCAAGATTGCATCCATGCTATTGAACTCAACCTCTCGAGACGTCCGACGTCATCTTTCAGGTTGAACCATTTCCATTTTGGAAACAACTGCCGTGTGATGGCTTCAATGCGAGGTCTGGCACAAGACCTTCCCGTCACTCTCGCACTCTTGAAACTGCCGGTCTACCCCAAATGATCCGTCTAGCCAGACGATTCCAGTATGCTGTCCATATGGTAGATGTGGTATCATGTGACTACTGCAAATTCCTGAAGGGGGTGCGTACATGATTCCGACGCTGCTGAAACAGTAAGTCAAGTCCATAATGTTGGTGTAAATTCAGCTTTCGGTAACGATCAGGTCAGGCAGTCAATTGGTCAGTGTGGTTCAGTTCGTTACTGTCGAGTTGCATAGCTTTCCTGGCTTCTTCCTTATCAGCTTCGTAGCATTCCATGGTGAAGTACTTCTTACCCGTCATCCACTTCTCATGCATCTCCAACAGGATGGAACCCATCAGCCGAATCATGCTAGCCTCATTGGGGCAGGTCAGGATGACCCGCTCCCGCCGCCGCAACTCTTCACTGAGCCGGGAGCCTGTACAACGACTGTGCTATTGCGGCTTCTTCTCCGAGATGATGACTCCGAGGATATCCGGCACCACCTGGTTTCCGAGGACAGGTTCAATTTGGGCCACCATGCTCGGCAGATTGTACCTGGAGGTGAACTCACGCTGGAAGCCCTCAACCTCGGCCCGGTTGGTGCCGTACTGGAACCCGATGTATTCGATCCCCTTCTGCGCATGCTTGTCGATGATCGCCCACAGACGTTCCAGCGCAACTTTCTTGGTGTGGGGACGGTCCTCGACATCCGTGACTCCTTGGGTGAAGGTGAGGATGGGCTTGATCTTCAAGATGCTGGCAGTCCATGTACTGACCTTAGTCGTCGAGCCTGCTCCAAGCGCGGCTGAGATGCGGCATCTTGACATACGAGCTGTCAACATTAGAATAGACATTATATTCCCCGATAGCTCAACGGTGGTAGCACTGGACTGTTAATCCGGGGGTTATAGGTTCGAATTCTACTCGGGGTGCCAAATTTCCCGCGGTACGAGCAGGGTGGGGCGTGGTCGTTGTGGCGACGCTTCCCGCCAGTGAGTACGAGGTTGCCCAGAGCGAGAAGGGCCAGAAGGCCTTCGTCATGCTGGAGAAATGGTTCCAGCGCTTGGGGGCAGACGTGAAGCCCGTCGCGGACGACGAGATATACGAGGTCGTGTGGACATGGCTCTTCGAGTCTATCACGCCGGAAAGTGAGAAAGACCATCCGAAGGAAGTCGCGCAGGTGTACCAAGGCATGCATACCGCCAACGCCGGGGAGGGGGTTCCTAACGAGGCTGCCAAGAATACTAACCGAGAGCGGACGTGCAGGGTACTGTGGCTCCTCGCGAGCATTGTCGGGGACCTCTGGAACCGGCGCGAGGGTAACACGCAGACCCAGCATATCATTCAGCCGTGCGACGTGCGTTGGTCGGTGGACGCACTCCAAGCCGCGTTGACCGGTCTGTGGGGCCCGGCCTATCAGTCTGTGGTTGCGGCTGACGTGCTCGGCGAAAAGCCAAACGCCGGGTCCTTTGATGAAGAGCGCGGAGGGGACTGCCGGGGCGAGAGACTCGGCCGGAGCCTTGCGTCCACGATCCTCTTGGGTCTTTTCGGCGGACAGGGCGGACGCAGCGGCTTCAGCAGCACGTACCTCAAACTGGCCTGTTCCCGATTGGGCCTAAACTGGAACTACGCCGTCGGCGCACTCCTGGAGATGGAGAATGGGTGTTTCTATCTCTGCGCCGCCTCGGCGAGAAACCTCGGGAAGCGCTACTGGTTCGGGACCAAACCGACGCTGGACAAGCAGGTCGTTCAGTACCGCCAGCAGAGCTCGGGAAAGAACTTCGAGGACGAGATTCTGGAAGACCTGCGTACCGACGCGGCGAAGGGCGTCCGAGCGGATTACGCTGACCAACTCGACAAGGACCCGAAGGCCGACCCCAAGAAGCGCTTGGATACCGCGCGCCGCGCTGTGCTTGAAGCCTTAGGACCAACTTCCGCGACAGCATTCCGAGTGCGGGGGCAGGAGGTAGAGGTTGTTCTCCTGACCGACGCGCGTCTTGCCTTCCAGGAGCATCTCGGATACGTCTGGGTGACGCTGGTCGAGGATGAGGAGTGGACACTCCGCCGGGTTGGGTCGGTTACGCTGGAGAGTTCCGGCATTGTGCCGAAGGAAGGCTGTTTGCGGCTGAAGGACGCGATCGAGGCGTTTCTCCGATTCACCGACAAGGCGATGGTCTCCTCCAAGGAAGCCGTCACATCAGGCGTCGCGCAGGCCTGTCAGGACGCCCTTGTGGGCCGTGGCGCGAGCGTGAGCGCCTTCCAGGCGCGCTACTGCCGCTAGCCCATGTCCCTTGACCCGAACGAAGACGGTGTCTGGATCATTCCACTGTTCGCGCCGGAGACGGGGATGGATCCGAACGACCCAGCCGTGAAAGCCATGAAGAAGGCTGCGCGGCAACTCAGCCTGACCCTTGAGACTGACGGAGGAGAGAATTTTGGGTAAGCCTTTCATGTCTGAGCTTCATCAATTGGAGGCGACATACTGCACGGCGCTATCGATGGACATATCTGCGCTCAATGCAAATGTATCGGATTCCTTGCGCTATCCGCTGGTCGCAATTGGATCGGGCGGCTCACTGACTGCTGCACATTTCGCGTGTCATCTGCACCAAATGGCTTCAGGGTTACTCGCCGAACCAACAACTCCTTTGGAAGTCGTCTCGCTACTAGATGAACCCGGGTCCCGGCGGAGTCTGGTCAATAGTGCCGTCATCTGCCTGTCTGCTGGTGGTTCCAACGCGGATATCAACCATGCATGGCGATGCCTCATTGAAGCGGAACCACGCCAACTTATGGCTATCTGTGCAAGAACGCGTAGCCCTCTTGCCAGAATCAGCAAAGAGTTTGACGTTGCGCGCTTGTTCGATTTCGACTTGCCGTCGAAGAAGGACGGTTTTCTTGCAACCAATTCCCTGCTAGCTTCTCTGATTCTCTTGGGGCGAGCCTATGGTCAGCTGATAGATGCCACAACACAACAACTCCCACCGGGGCTTTGGAATCTGACGCCCGAATATGACAGCCTAGATGCTGCCCTCGAGGACCTCAGATATACTTGCCGTGAAATCTTGGAGCGCAAGGACCTGATAGTACTGTATGGCGCTGAGATGGAAATTGCTGCCTGCGATATCGAATCCAAGTTCACAGAGGCTGCTCTCAGCTCAGTTCACATTTCGGATTTCCGCAACTTCGCCCACGGAAGACATCATTGGCTGGCCAAGCACGGGGAACAGACTGCAGTTATTGCGTTTGCCAATGATCGCGATCTTGGGCTTGCTCGAGATACTGTGCGGCTGATACCACCCTCAGTGCCTGCCAAAGTCTTCCACTTCCCGGGAGGCCCTGTACCGGCCACCATTGGTGCGGTACTAACTGAGTTCCTCCTAACGGGAATCGCTGGAGAGATTAGGGGGTTCGATCCTGGCCGGCCTGGTGTGCCTGAGTTCGGTCGACAACTGTATCATCTCGGCATCGGTGCTCGGGGCAAGGCAACACAGTGCAACGAAGCTCCTGTCAGGCGAAAACTGGCCGTGTGCCCCATGCCTCCCTCGACGCTGGTGAAGGCCAACAATACCTTCTGCCGCTCACTCCGCGCGACAACCTATTCCGGACTCGTGCTAGATTATGATGGAACGCTATGCGGTTCGGAGAACAGGTTTGGAGCCTTGGATTCGGCGATCGCAGGAGAACTAATCCGATTGTTGCGCGCTTCAATTCTGCTGGGGATAGCTACCGGGCGCGGAAAATCGGTAAGAGAGTCGTTACGGAACGCACTGCCGAAATCCCTCTGGAAGTGGGTCACCGTTGGCTACTACAATGGGGCAGAATGTGCTCCTCTCACTGATGCAGGCGCTCCAGATGGCACGAGCAATGCATGCAGAGAGCTTGAGTCTGTCGCACAAAGCCTGTGCTCGGATCCTGCCATACAGTCATTGGCGACCATCACCATCCGGAAGATGCAGATTTCCGTGGAACCTTCAAACGCTGGTCATGTTGATGCCTTATGGGGGATGATCGGTCCGCACGTCTCTCGCGGTCAGTGCATCGAGATGGTCCACTCCGGGCGGTCCATTGATATTCTCGCGCCTGGTGTGACGAAGCGCAATGTCATCAACGCGATCAAGGAATCATGCACAGTACCAATGCCCGCTGTGCTGTGCATAGGCGATCAAGGCCGGTGGCCCGGAAATGACAGTGATCTGTTATCGGAAGCCCATTCACTCAGCGTGGACACGGTGTCCCCTGATCTGAAATCATGCTGGAACTTGGCTCCTGCTGGCTACCGTGGTCAACAGGCAACCCTGTATTACCTCAAGTGCCTGGTGCCTGTCGGGTGCCAATTCCGTTTTGGGGTGGCTCGAGGCGGGAGGGCATAGAAGATGCGAGAGGCTCTTGCGGAGCGGCTCCTTGCTACAGTCATGAACTGGACGCCCGAAGATGTCGCCAGCGAGAGGCCACTACTGCAAGCGATGGCCACACTGAAATATGACGAATACCAGCAGTTTGCCCCTGGCATTCGGTTCGTGGAGAGTTTGGCTTTGTGGCTGAGGCAATTTGGAACAGGCGATGAGCGGCACATTGCATATGAATTCGTGAAGTCGCGTCTGGTCTTCTTCTCGGCCGCCGAGATCAGTCATCTAGTTTCTATAGCATATCCAGACCACATACGGCCACTGCTCATTGCCCGGGCTGCAAGAACTGCTGGGATTCCTGAACGCTATGTCACCCGCGTTGCCAACGGCAAGGAATACGGAATACTGAGAAGGCAGTGCCTCTTCCTTGGCCTAAGTGACGGTGCACACATCGATACGTTCAGACGCGCCACAAACAAGGAGCTTAGCCACGAGCAGATCTGGCAGACTTATGAGATGTCTCCGGAAAGGAGCAATGACATCCTCTCAAAGCTCGCGAAAGACTTGGCGCCACTCATTGGGCCTGACAGTAGTCCAGGCGCGCCGTTGTTCCGGATGGTCTTTCTCTTGGACGACTTCTCCGGCAGCGGAATTACCTATCTTCGCAAGGAAAACAACGACCAAGAAATTCATGGAAAGCTAGTCACGTTCCGAGAACAACTGCGGTCGGCAGATAGCTTGGGAAAACTGGTGAATACCAATGATCTCTATGTCGGCATCGTTCTGTATATCGCAACGAAACGCGCCGTGGACCACCTGAAACCGTTACTGTCAGAGCTGTTTCAGGACTTTCCTAGTATCACATGTGCAGTGCATGTCGTGCACCCGCTTGACGATGATGTCAGCCTTGATCCCACAAGCGATGCACTTTTTCTACGCTTGGCGGCGACCTACTACGACGTCAATGCAGAAGATGAGCACACGAAGAAGGGTGGCACTGGCGTGGCATGTGGATTTGCTGGGTGCAGTCTTCCACTGGTACTGAGTCACAACACGCCCAACAACTCCATGTTGTTGCTTTGGGCAAATCCTGACACTCTGAAAGTACGCGGCCTCTTTCCCCGAGTAAGCCGACACAGAAGTGAAACATGAGAGAGCCACGGAATCCGTTTCGCTTGCGAGCATCCGAGCACATCGAGTCTGACGAGACTTTCGTTCGTCTTTTCAGTCCTGAAGTCTTGGATATGCTCAGCACGCCGACCATGTGGGAGCGCCCACAGATCATCAGAAGTGCGCCCGGGGGAGGCAAGACGTCTCTACTGCGACTTTTCACACCGTCCTCTCTCCGGACGATCTACGCCTCGAGAACACGAGAATTCACAAGAGATCTCTTCCGCAGTCTGTCCGCTCTGGGAGCCATAGACGACAGCGGACCGACCGTATTAGGTGTGTACCTGAGTTGCGGCCCTAGTTTTGCGACCCTTGACGACCTCGACCTCGACGATGGCCGCAAGATGCGGCTGTTCTTGTCGTTGCTCAACGCCCGCATCATGCTTGCGACTCTACACGGAATACTGAATCTGCGACAGAAGGATGCCGCGCACTTGCCACAAGTCTCCCTGGTGAGACGGGATACAACTATCGAATTGCCAGGACTGACGGACAACCCCACGGGAACTGAGCTTCACGACTGGGCACAGGGACTCGAACGTGCTGTCTGCGATGCCCTAGACAGCTACATGCCGCTCTCGGACAGGTCATTGCCTGGATACGATTCGCTTGTGGCGTTGAATGTGCTCGGAACAAGCACGATTCTTGTCGATGGGGATCCTATCTCCCAGCGGCTTCTAGTCATGCTTGACGATGTTCATCTCTTGACGCCAAAGCAGCGTGAATGGCTCATCCACACGATTCTCTCGCTACGGTCTCCCGTCAGCATCTGGCTCGCCGAACGCCTGGAGGCACTTACAGTCGATCAGCTGTTGTCGACGGGTTCACCCCAAGGAAGGGACTACGGTGAAGTAGTAGTGATTGAGGAATACTGGCGTGGCAGCCGCATCAGCAAGTTCGAGAAGATGGTTTCCAGCATCGCCGACAGACGAACCCGCGATGCACGGGATGTTGAGATTGGGAGTTTCGCAGATTGCCTCCAAGAGGCTCTAGATGGTGATGAATGGCGAGCGACCTATGAGAAAGGAACGAGTGTTGTCATGGCACGTGTAAAAGAAAGGGCTTCCGGGCACGGCGAATTCGCCGCATGGATGTCGCGGTGCGAGGCAGCTTCGGGGACACCGCGAGAGCACCTATTGGGATGGAGAACTCTGGAAATCCTCATCGAGCGCGAACTGCGCAAACCGGAGCAGACCCTAAGCTTCTTCACGTTTGACGAGGCAGACTTGATGCAGAGGGACTCCTCAGATGTTCGCGCTGCTGCGGAGCTTCTCGTTGCACGTGAGTTCGATCTTCCGTACTACTATGGCTTGTCCCGGTTGGCTGGTCTCGCATCGTCCAATATTGAGCAATTCTTGCTGCTATCTGGCGACATCTTTGAGGAATGCGTGTCCGCGGCTTTGCTTCGGAAGTCACCCCAGTTGACACCGTCCGCACAGGAGAGAATACTGCGGAAATCCATAAAGGGAGTCTGGCGAGATCTTCCGCAACGAGTGAGATACGGCACCCAAGTTATGCTATTGCTGGAGTCTATTGGAAACATGGCGCAGTGGGAAACTCAGAAGCCCAGCGCACCCTATGCTCCCGGCGTCACAGGGGTTGCGATTCTCATGTCAGACCGCAAGACGCTACAATCCGCTCTGCAAAAAGGATCGGACACGCAGGCAGTCCTTCTTGGTGAGACCATTGCATCATGCATTTCGCACAACTTGCTGGAGGTAACATTGGACCAGAAGTGCAAAGGCCAGCTCTGGATGGTCATGTATCTGAATCGTATGCTATGCGTTCATTTTGGCCTGCCACTGCAATACGGTGGATGGCGTGAGAGGCATCTTTCGGACTTGCAGGGTTGGCTGACAAGGGGTTTTGTCCGGCCCACTGCAGATACAGATCTGTTCAGATGAGCGAACCAAGAAACCATTCTCGTTGGGAAGACTATTTCATGCGGAGCGGAGACAAATGCTCTGTTTTCTGGAAGGACTACCTGGCGGATCGCAGCAAGAACGTACTTCTCATTCTGGGTCTTGGGTTTGACCCTCGAATGTGTCTCGGACTGCAAATGCTTCTGGACGCTGACCCCACCTGCGTGAAAGAGTGCCTATTGGTCAAATACGACGAGGGAGCGAACTCGCCCTCCCGTGAATACCAGAGCCTTGTGGAGGCCAATGTTGGCAGCGTCCGTTCCCTGATGAATGACAAGGGGATCATCCGCGAACTGACTATTCCAATGCTGTCAGACAATGGCAGGCGAATAGGATCGAGACGAGCGAGTGACGCAATCGATGATAATGTCATAGGTCGTTTCGACAACATCGTAGTGGACATCAGCTCAATGCCACGCTCGGTGTATTTTCCTATCATCGCCAAACTACTGTACCTGCTTGACGTACGTTCAGTAGTCAGCGCGTCTGAGCCGTCGATCAACCTTCACGTGCTGGTTGCTGAAGACATCTCTATCGATGAAAAGATTCGAGAAGACGGGATCGACGATCACGCCGAATACATGCACGGCTTCTCCAGCGACATGGTTCAGGAGGCGACAGCAACAGCCCCAAGGGTATGGATTCCAGTTCTGGGCGAGGGGAAAGAGGAGCAACTGGAGCGTCTTCACGATCACGTGCGGCCGGATGAAATATGCCCCGTCTTTCCGTCCCCATCCACGAATCCCAGGAGAGCAGACGACCTAGTAGCAGAGTATCACAATCTGCTCTTCGACCGCTTGCGCGTTGAGCCATCTAACTTCATTTACGCTAGTGAGTGGAATCCATTCGAAGTGTATCGTCAGATATACGAAACCATCAAACGGTACAACGATGCTTTGGAGACTTTGGGCGGGTGCAAGGTCGTGGTGTCGGCGTTGTCCAGCAAGTTGCTTTCAGTAGGTGCTCTGCTGGCTGCCTATGAAGCGAAGAAGAATGGCTTCATGATCGGTATATCACATGTTCAGACCCATGGATATAAGATCCTCGGGGATCTCGGGTCGTGCGCTCCCAAGCTGTACAGTCTTTGGATTGCAGGTGAATGCTACGATGTCTGACAAGAACGACAGGAAAGGCTATCGAACATGCATCGGGACGGGTTTCATCGCTCTCGATCTGGTCACATACGGGCACGAAGATAGCACGCCGCGAGCTTGGGCCGGAGGATCGTGCGGAAACGTGTTGACCATACTGGCTTACATGGGCTGGAAATCGTATCCTGTTGCACGGCTCGGGCATGACGCCGCCGCCGAGGCACTTGCAGCAGACATGACAAGGCACGGAGTGAAGTTCCAGTACGTTGCCTTCGACGACGCCATTCACACGCCAATAGTACTGCAGCGGATTCTGGTTGATCGGGATGGGCATCCTACGCATAGGTTCTACTGGACATGTCCCAATTGTGGAAACTGGCTTCCCCGCTACAGTCCCATTCGACTACAGGACATCCGGGTCATTTGCGAGGACTTGCCACACACAGATTGCTTCTACTTCGACAGAGTGTGCCCAGCGTCGCTCCGATTGGCCGCAAAAGCTAAGGAACAGCACGCGTTGGTAGTCTTCGAGCCGACCAGTATCAGGGATGATCCACCATTCAGGAAGGCCATCGTGTCATGTGATGTTCTGAAGTACTCAAATGAGCATGGGAAGTGCTCGCCAAGGACCGCGTACGAGTCACCTGCCAGAATAGTCGTGGAGACGTTGGGCGCCGAGGGTTTGAGGTACCGGTTGCGCAAGAATGGAAAGTGTGGCGAATGGCATCTGTTGCCTGCGTTTCGGGTACGGAACCTGAAAGATGCCGCTGGTGCTGGGGACTGGTGTACTGCAGGCATGATTGACGTACTCACGGGTGGCGCGACATCCTTTAATTGCGTCAGCGAAAAGAAGATTGTGGATGCTTTACGGTATGGCCAGTCGCTGAGCGCTCTGAATTGCGGTTTCGAGGGAGCGCGTGGTGCCATGTATGGGATGGAAAAGGCCCGTTTCAACAAGCAAGTCCAGTGTATCTTGGATCGTGAAGAAGGCCGTGCTCCAGCGGTAGATTCGCTTGCGTTCGAGATAAGGAAGAAAGCACAGTGCTTCTGTCCAACGTGTCAAGCGACTTCGAAAAGAGGCAGGAAGAGGGGGAAATGAAAGCTTCCCGGGGGTTTGGAAGTAAATCACGAGATGAGGTGTTCGAGCATCTCTCTTTGCTTTCTGGGGCTGTCGATGTGAGTGATCGGACGAAGTGCGCGCTCGGAGATTCGAAGCGGGGAGATGTGCTCCTGAATCCTCGGAACCAGCCGGAGGAGCATCAGCACCTGCGTGACCCGGGCACGAGTCAGCGCCTCCCGGCGGGCGATGTCGGCCTGGGTGGCGACCTTCCCGGCGTCGAGTTGCCGCCGCCACTTGAGGACCTTGCGAAGCGTTTCGACCACGGGTGGCGTCCGGGTTCATTTGGCGGCTCCGGCGGCCGTGCCGGATACCGGGATGGCGGAAACCACGCGGTCGGCGGGTACCTGGCGCGTCAGGACGCCGATATTGCGGTTTTCGAACGCCTCCTCCGGCCCAAGTGTGATTTCGACCGTTTGTTTACGGAGTTCGACCGAACCCCCGTGTTACCTCAGGTAAGAATGCACGTGAACGATCAGGCCGTAGACTCATCTAAAATGTACGCGTAGCTGCCACGTTTCTTGATCACCAGGGGTTGTCTCCATTTGGTGATCGCGTCCAGTTGTTCCTGGCAGTGGAGTATCTCGTGATGCAGGCTTGCCAGGTCCAGTGCTGCACATGTTGATCGCAACTCTTTCTTCGTCTCTTCTGGAACATCCATCTGTGCCAGCATCCGTGTACAGGGGGTCTGGGCGCCGTCATACACCTTGGTGATGTGGCTCCCGATCCTCTCCTTGTGGAGGAGCTTCTGGCTGGGAAGGAACCAGTTCACCAGGAGGTGCAGTGCCTGGTACAGCTGGTTCAGGAGATCCATCTCTTCCTGCGTGTCATGCCGGTCATATCCCACGAACTTCCGGATGACCGAGTTGTTCTTCTCTTCCACATGGGGGTTGTCATTCTTGTGATATGGACGAGACCGGGTGAAGGAGATCCCTTGGGCATGGCAGAAACGGGTAAGGGGTCCGTTCATGAACTCGCTTCCGTTGTCGGAATGCAGGGAGATGACACGACCTGGGTACCTGTGCAGACACAACTCAAGGGCAGCGACCACGTAGATCTCTGCTTTCGTGCGGACGGCGCCTGCCTCCGCCCATCCCGTGGTACAGTCTGTGACGGTCAGGGTCCAGCCGAAGTCATCCACCGCCTGTCCTCCGTCATGACCCACCAGGTCTCCGGCCAGGACCCCGGGGATATCCACTGGAGGATCCATGTACGTCTGAATGGGGATCCTGCCCCCAGAGGGGTACTCCGGGTGTGGGAGATCCCATACAGACGGTAGATCTTCCGCTCGCCTGCCAGGAGTCTCCCGATGGTGGCAGGACTCATCTGGCGAAGCAGTTGCCGTGTCTCATCATCTATGCGAAGATGCCCATGGGTGACGAGGTTCTCCACGAAGAGGGCCATGCCTCCTGCCAGACGGACAGGACCCAGGAAGGTGCTGGCTGCCCGGATGGTGATGAGTGCCTGCTGTACCGCAGGGCCATACCGGGGAGGACGGTACCGGTGGATATGTCTCGTGGGGTCGGCCACGAGGATACAGTCTCCCAGGAGATACCGCTGTCCTGCCTGGTGCAGGACACGGGCGGCATGTCTCCGGCAGTATCCCGCCCCCTCACAGACGTCGTCCAGCATCGCCGACTTCTTGGTCTTCCCCGCCTTCACGTATGCCTGTGCCTTGACCATCGTGAGTTCCATTCCCGCTGCTCCTTTCTCATCCAGAGGACCAGCAGTATTCTGTCATCCTTCACCTCTATTCTCTCATGAGTTTACGGAGCCAGTTCACCTCCATGTTGGATGAGTCGATGCACTGTGCTGTCTATTACGAGTAGATGTGGTATCATGTGACTATTGCAGATTCCTGAAGGGCGTGCACACATGATTCCGACGCTTCTGAAACAGTACTGGTGGGTCATTCCGATTGTCCTTGCTCTTGTCGTCGTTCAACTGCTCACAGGTTCTCGGAGCAAGGGTACGTCCTCAAAGAAGTCCGAGAACCTGCCCTACGTCCTCGAGCGAAACCTGATGTCCAAGGCAGAACGCTCGTTTTTTGGCGTGCTGGAGCAGGTGACCGACAGTTCGAAGTACTACATTTTCCCGCAAGTGTCGCTGAACAACCTCGTGACTGTCGAGAGGGGCAGCGGATCCTTCCAGACATTCCACAACAGGGTTGACCGAAAGTCGGTCGATTTCGTGCTCTTTGACCGGAGCGCCGTGTCGCCCGTCCTCGCCATAGAACTGGACGACTCTTCGCACGATCGCGAAGACCGGCAGGAACGCGACGTATTCGTCGACCGCGTCCTAGCTAAAGCCGGATTGCCGCTCCTGCACGTCAAGGCAAAGGCAGCCTATGATCCGAAGCTGCTTGCCACGTCAATCAGCGAAATCATCCGAAGGTAGACCGGATGGTGGGAAGGCGAGCGCCGCGCGATCCTGGCGAGCCAATGGTGAACTCTACCTCGGCAGAATGTAGCGAATCGTTAGCTTAGCTCCTCTCCCTTTTGGCGGACTGGCCAGTATCCTGTCGCCCGATTGCATTGCCTTTGTCATGGCATTGCAGCAGGAAGACATCTTGTGATTCCTGCTCGGATATCCACCCAATAGGCGGTGCAACTTGCCAGACGTGACATCTACGAAACTGCCCTTTGATTCATTGAAGATTCCTTTCAGCGCCTCGCTGAACGTGTCAGTATTGATCGTTGCTGCCGGTCGCGCATCTGTCTTCAATCTATCCTCCTCGCAGTATCTTCTTGATCATTCCCATCTGCTCACCTATGCGATGACCCACAAAGGGTGCCTCGATCTTCGCCTTTGTATTGGAGAATGAATCTCTGACTGTCTCCACGTGACCACGACCACCCAAGACCGTTATCTCATCATAGTTGCTCAGTCTCTGTTTCTTCACCTGTCGCTTCAGCCCTTCCACGGAGATTGGGCCAGTGGATAGCTTCGCGAAAGTGACATCGTAGTTGCCCGGGATGACAAAATCCGGCCGTATGAAGCCATACTTGTCGGATAGTATCATCCAATCACAGTGTCGACTCTCAGCATACTGTCGGTTGACGTTGAAATAGGCACTAGTGTACGCGTCACGTGCTTTCTGCGGGCCGGCACCGGGGTATTTGTCCCAAATCTTGCTCTTACCACAAGGAATAATGACAAGTTTCATGCAGACCTCCCCTTCATTTGTCACGGTGACGCTCTGTGTGTTCCTCCGCTAAGAATGACCGTCTCGTTCCACTCCAACCAACCACTTCCCTACAATGGCACACTGACCTATCAGACACGTAGCTAGGATTCTCTTGGCTCCTCTGCATCTACGTCTATCCGCGGTTTGAGCCAGAGGTCGTATTCGGCCTCGACAGGCACCATGGCAAAGTGCTTACGGACCCATTCTTGAACCGTCATATACTGAGAGTAGTCAAGAATCTTGCTCCACGGGACGCCGAGAGGTGGCATCCGGAGCTCCTCCAGACGTTCCAGCACGATGTTGTCCAGTGCCACATGTGCCACGTCGTACACGCAGTGGAATCCAGGAAGACGGCGCTCGCCCAGAGCGATCGCGTACTTGATGCTCATGTTGATCCACTTCTGAGCCTGGCCGACCGACAACGAGAAGCCATGTTCTGAGGAAACCCTCTTCAGCTTCTCCACCGACTCCTGGTGCCACGCGTCAAACAACGCCTGAGTCCAGGCATGCTCGCCAGGGAGCATCGTCAGGCGACCCTTCAGGACGCGGAGCATCGCAGTCCTCCAATCCGAATGACGCTCTCCAAGTTTACTCATGCCGTGCAGTGTGCGGTTCATGTCCAGGTAGGCGCGCCGCATGCACCGATCAAGCCAATCGCCATCGCGCCCGAAGTAGCAGATGGCCACGAAGTCGTCCCAATCGCTCGCAGAAACAACGTGCCTAACTGATGATTCAGCGCTCAGTGCTCCTCCTCTCCATCAGATCTCAGACCTGCACCCAGAAACGCTTTGTCTGCATCATCGTTAAAGACTGACCATTTTGTTGGCGTCAACAAAATGATCGAACGCCGCTCATTGAGCCGAGTTGTTCCGACGGGGCCAAGTCATGGCGGAGCTCTATGTCACGCACCCTTCTTGCCGCGTTTAGGTTTCGCCGTCGGCTCCAGCTGGTGAGCAACGGTCTCCAACGCCTGTACGGTCTCCCGCTGGCCCTCAGCTTCAAGCCATTCACGCCTGCGGGCTGCAAACAGCTCGTACTCTGCTTCGGCTTTCTCCACTGCCTGGTCGTGATTCACCGTTCCAGCGTTGGTCAGCACCTGGCGCTCGGTGAACCGAAGGAATTTGTCCAGCTTCGTTCCCCAGTCCTTGAGGAATATCTCCTTGCGCTGAAGCGTCTGGTCCTCAGCAAAGTCCAGCCACATAACGACAATACGGTTCAGGCCGCTGACTTCATCCTGCGTGAGGTAGTTCTTGGCAACAGACACGTCGCTCTTGTGGACAGACCCCGCCTTCCAGCTCTTGAGGCCCATGTTCGCGGCGGTATGATCGGCTCTGGCGAACACCAGCTCTGCTCCGGTCTTTCCCATGACCGCGACGTGCAGTTTGTTCTGCATGATCTTGAAAAAGGCCACAGCGTCGGGCCTCGTTGGATCATAGTCCGCGGCCAGCGCAAAGATTTCCTTGACCCGCAGGTACACCCGCGCCTCACTGGCACGGATGTCGCGGATGCGTTCCAGCATTTCATCGAAGTGATCAGGGGCGGCAATGCCTTTCACCGCAGGGTGTTTGAGGCGTTCATCGTCGAGGACGAAGCCTTTCACCAAGTACTCCCGCAACTGGTCTGTCGCCCATTGACGGAACTGGGTGCCCCTGAGCGAACGCACCCTGTATCCCACTGCGAGGACAGCGTCCAGGTTGTAGTACTGTACTGTGCGATGGACGCTACGCTTACCCTCGGTTCGAACCTGTAAGAAATCCTTACTAGTTGCCGCCCTGTTGATCTCCCCTTCCTCATAGAGCGCCTTCAGGTGCAAGGTGATGTTCTGGGGAGTCGTCTGAAACAGCTCTGCCATCTGACCCTGACTCATCCATAAGGTCTCTTCTGCAAACCGGCACTCGATGCGTGCCTCGCCATCTTCTGTCTCGTACAGGAGGAACTCTCCCGTTGGGGCGAATATCTCCGAAACCTGTACCGCACGCGAATCTGCCTGCCTGATGTCTTCTTGTCTTCGCTTTCCTGTTTTCATTCCACCCTCACAGACTCCTGTCGCCCACGATTTGCGCCTCACCTGTTGAACTCCACCACCGATGCTGGCGGGCGGGGCTCCTCAGTTACACCTTCTGGTCGGTGGCCGCGGCCTCGTTGACGATATCCTGCACAACTTTCTTGCACGCCTCCAGGGTGGTGATGCTCATCCCAGTGCGGTGTCCCGCGATAACGCTAATCAGGTCTTTGCCGTGCACAACACGAACAGGAACGGTGGCGTTGACGCGGCGGAGTTCCAGACCATCGGGGACCCTTGCCGCTGCAGGGAATGCCAGAATGGGCTCAACGAACACACGATTCTCCTGCAGACGTTCGGACAGAGCGAGTTTCAGTTGATACGATTCCTGACTGGCCTGACGTTCATAGTCCTTCCTGGATTCGTCGAGACCCCGGATCTTTAGGCGTCCGTTCTCCATCTCAACAGTGCCGCGATTGGACTTGGTCTCGATGACAAAGATGCCCGTCGGTCCCACTACAACGTCATCCAGATCACCGTAGCCCAGGTAGACATTCCTGAACACGCTGTACTTCTCATCCAGCGCTTTCAGGATTGCATCTACAGTGTCCTCTGCAGCCCGCTCACGACGGTTCATCGCGATCTCCTCGTTGTACTTCCGAACAACCGGTCGCAGGTTCAGAGGCAGAAGAACAACAAGCACCAGGCCATATAGAAGCAGGAACCCAATGCCCAACCAGCCCAGCGCCCTACTACGCGCAAACCACACATCATACAGATGCCATCCCCCTGCAGCCACGACCGCCAAGAACACAACTCCGGCAATTGCCGAGAACGTGCGAGCTAAGTTGACACGTTCCAGAGCATCTTGCAGGTCACCATACTGCTGATCAAGCAGACTTCCCTTCCTCCGGCTCACCATGTACCCTCCTTGTGCGGTCTCCGTCGCCCGGACGCCGCTGCTACCGACCATCCTTCCTTCAGCGTGATGGTCAAGATCCTGGTTGCAGCATCATGCGACACCGTCGCGCCTCGATGTCCCTAGAGCGCCGCGTTGGCATCAACAGGCAAGCCGGCCTCCCTCAACTCACGCAGCAATGGAAGCTGCCAACGCCCGTCGTCGGACCAAGGAATGAAGGTGACTCCCGAGTAGTCCGAGGGGAGTTCCACTCCGTCTTCATACAAGGCGCACACACGTGATCTGCCAAGCCGGCCGATGAAGTACCCCAGCTCGAAGATGACGTTCTGACGGGCACGCGGCAGGAGAACATCTTCCACTTGGCGCTGATGGCCCTCATCGTCACCAGTCAGCAACACCACTGCGAAGCCGACGCCAGCATTCGATTCCACCTTCTCGATAATGGTCTGGCCTTTGTTAGGCTCGTCCCTAAGGACAGTGACCGTCAAATTGAGCTTCCTTAGAAAGGCTTCTACGCTCCCCAATGCCCCTGTGTCATGGCCATGTACCAGGAACACCTTTGCAGAAGCCACTCCAGGCGCTAACGTTTGGCGCAGATCCGAAGCACAGGGGTTCTCCTCTGGTATCAGTTCGAGCCGCCCGACAATAGATTGCAGGCGATTCATCTTCCGGGAGATGTCCTCATGCCGCCTGTCAACTTGCTCCCCAAAGGATGGGTTCATCGGAATCGAACCTCCCACAGACCTATCGTACTCCTGCTGCAGTTCATCTGTCGTGAAATTCCGCTTGAGATACTCTGCAATGTAGTCGTCCCAAGCGCAGTAGTCGCGCCACACTTCGCCCAACTGCTGCTGATTCAGAATCGGCCGAGCTAGCAGTTCCTTTCCTTTTGAGACAAGTTCCACAAGCCGAGTCTTGGCTTCTGCCCGCGAAACCCTGAGATTGCAGTCTTCTTGTGGACGTCCCTTGTCTGACTTCGCCGTCATTCAGCGCCTCCCGTATCCGCAGGTGTATCGCCTGCCGCAACACTACTCGTGCGCCCAACAGAATCGGTGTCAGCCACTCGCAGACTGGTTGTCGCAGCTGCAACGGCATGGTAGTTCTCATCCAATTGAGGTTGAAGGAGGATCAAGGCCGACAGACGCCGAACCATCTCGGTGACGTACCGTGCTTCGTCAGTGGTCAGGTCACGGCCCAGAAGAGTCTTCTCGCGGTAACTCAACCACTTCTTGATGACCTGATAGCCACCGATGACGTAGTTCCAGACATTGACCGGAACGTTCTGCCAGAACGCGACGTCCTTGAGCCAGATGTCATACGTCTGGCGACCCAAGAGAACCAACGCGTCATCGGGTGTCATACCCAGGGCAAGAACTCCTGCTTCAATGGTCCCAAGTTCAGGCGCAGAGTAGTCGCGCTTGGTCAGGCGGCCCTTGCCGGGCATTGTGACTCCATCTTTGCCTCCGTGACCCCAGCCCGCGGTGATGCCAAGGTCGCCAGCGGCAGGATCCAGTACGTGCCCCGGAGAGACTTGCAGACTGCCGACGGACCGCAGCTCTGGTCGGACAGTGCCGACGCTGACACCGTCGACCGGTGTTTCAGTGTCCAGCAGTGCAGCCACTGTCTTGCCTAGTGCAGCTGAAGATTGCAGCAGTGCACGCGTTGCCGGCAACGGGATGCGTGGCCAATCCTGCCGAATGCCATCAGCATTCTCGGTCAGGTAGGCGGGCGAGAACCCAACGGCAAGAGCGTGCATCCAAACGATCCCGGCAGTCTCAGCATTGCCGTCCACATCAGTGATGTCCAGCAAGGCAAGATAGGAACGGGCGCTAGTAGAGAGATTGGCCGTGATGATCTCATCAACAGGTGTCTCAGGTGCAAACATCTGACCGACCGCATCTTTATCTGACTTGGCATCACCAGAGACGTGCTTCAGTCGAAGAGGAAAGCACGAAGCATCGGGGGTAAGGAAATGATCGTCAGACAGCATGGACGTCCAGAAGAAAGGGACTCCTTCAGGGTTGCTTGACGAATAGACACGGCTCATGAGAAAGGAGTTGCCTGGCCAGCACTGCTTCCACAGGGTGGGACGGGGGCGATTCCAAACGCTGCCAACCTGAGTGTAGTAGCTCCATCGACTATCGAACGGACGGAGTGCATATCGTCTGATTTTGGACTCGTCGAATCGTTCCGTCGCGAGAGCTTTCTGGCGTGCCTCTGGCGGCACAAAACCAGCCGCGGCATACTGTAGCGGATGCCCTAAAGCAACCAGTTCGTTCCACGAGACGTTAGCATCGTAGTACTTCCTCATGCGAAGATCGAGCAGAGAGCGGTCAGTATCGATAAGCGCTCCGCCACGCTTCTCCATCAGGCCGTTACTGGGCGACTCCTCGCATAGCTCCGTTAGCTTTGGCCACGTGTCATAGATTGAAGTGTCACCGGAGGGGCGGAATGAGAACTTGTTCCCTCGAGTTGGAGAAGCGATGGCATAGTGCGCGTCGAAGTCTGGGCTATCTGCCGAGGCGACCAGGGCCTGCCTGCGATCCGCAGCCTTTGCATTGTCGATGTCGTCACGATAGGAAACCAATGCCTGTCTCCCGTTCCGTTTGCCGCTCTTGACCCACAGTGAGGTTGCGACCCCAACCCTGATGCCTAAAGAGAAGCCCTTCACTGCGAAGATGGTCTCGCTCGTGCGACCATCGGGAGCGTATTCCGAGATCTTGCGATTACCATGCAGTTCATCGATCCAGAAACTATCAAATGACTCGACCAGATGCTGGCGCAGGCCAACAAACGACGGTTCGGTCAACCACGAGTGGTTTGATATGAAGGAAACCACACCGCGTCCGGTCGCGTTGATGCGCCGCTCTGCAACTCCAAAGAACCGCACGTACAGATCATCTAGATTGAACTTGCGAATGCCCCAGCCGCCATCCTGCACGGCAGTATTGAGACCATCCTTGTAGCAGTCAACCAGATCACCCTCTTCCTCTGCGTGGACGCCGGCAAAAGCGTTGTACGGTGGATTGCCCAGAACGACGAGAATCTGCTCCTCCTGCTTAATGTTGCGGGCTGCGTCTCGCTCGTCCGTCATCTCGGGGAACAGCAGTTCCTCACGTGTCCGCTCGTGAACGCCGGACGGGCTTGGAGACCAACCGGTCAGCGAGTTCGTGAGGTATACGCCCGCGCGCTCATCATTCTGCAACGGTGCACCCATCGAGGTGAGCAGCAGTCCCAGCTGCAAATGGGCGACAACAAAGGGTGCCGGCATAATCTCGAACCCATGGATTCGCGTCATTGCAGCAGCTTTCACGTCCTGAGCGGACAGCGCGTCGCCACCCTCGTCAATCAGCGTGTGCTTGATACGACGCAGAACCTCTACCAGATATGTGCCGGTACCACAGCATGGATCCAACACGACGACCCTGGAATCGGCCAATCCGCGCGGAATGTTCAGTTCCGTCCGGAGGACATGGTCAACCCGCTCTACCTGATAGCGTACGATCTCGTCCGGCGTGTACCATACTCCCAAGTCCTTGCGAAGCTCCGGGTCAAACTCCTCCAGGAATGGCTCATAGAAGTACTGCACCGCCTGTTCCTCACTGAACGTCGCGAAGAACTGTGCGCGGTCAACCCTATTGAGGACGCCCGCCGCCCAATCCAGCGGTTCCACCAGATGCAGTGGCAGCAACTTGCCGGGCTGAGACACCTGCTCGAAGAGAGCGCGAATCATGGGGACATGCAGTGACCACTGGGCGTCTTTCCAGTCGAAGTCCTCATTGTCCCCGTGCCCCCGACACCACAGTACCCACGCGGAGAACAGCCCGTAGAAGAGCGTCTGAATCAAGGTCGACCGGAAGAAGTGATCGCCTTTCTCTCCTTCAAACGTCAGCCCCAGGGACGACTCCAGCGCCGTGCGCACGGCCGTCAGTGCCTGCAGATTGGCATGCTCGATACGCGCTCGAGCATCGCGGGCGTATGAGGCAAGGAACCACGCCACCTGCTTTGGCGAGGCCAGCTCTGCCTTTGCCAGCATCACGCGCCGTAGATATTCCAGGAAACGCTCTTCAAGCTCATTTGCGGCCGTGTGCGGACGTGCAGCCAGGACCCAAAACTCCGCCTCAGACGGAGCTAGCATTAAGCTCTCCAGTATGGTGGATTCGCCTTGACCGTTCCGCCGCACGAGCACGAACTCGCGCAGGTTGGTCACCAGAATAAGCCCATAGGTCTCAAGGTAGCTACGCACTTGCGTACTCAGAGCCACGGACATGACATCGTCACTCGGTGGCTTGACCTCCAGCGCGCCGCGTTCCGGTGTCAGTCCGACATCATCCCAGCTGCTCGCAGTGTCGCCGTGCAGCTGCTGAGCAGTGAACAAACCGCCGTCGGGGATGCCAGCGCCAATGTTGTGCAAATGCACCAGACATCGCACAGCAGGCTTGAGTGTCTTGCCTACGTCGTTGAACAGGTCCCTGATCGCCGGGTAATATGAGGTCTCCGGAACGCCTGCTCCCGATCGGTGGATCTCGCTGACGTCGCTCAGATACGTCCCCAGCGGACTCACAGGCATGACAACACCGACACAGCCATGCAAACAGCGCTGTCAGCACACACTTCACAAAGCAGAGTATGCACGATGAACCCTCCAACTTTTGTCAATGCGTTTCACACAATGGAGACTATACCACAACAAAGGTGTTTTGGAGAAACCGAGAAGCGGCAGATGGATTCCAGAACATTACACGATGATGCGTACCCACGGACAGTAGAAACCGCAGCATTTCTCTCCGTCCGCTCATGCCTTTGCATCTGCAGACAAACGGACAGCGAGGGGCGGTGAGTGGCGGTCAACTTCTCGCTGTTGTCAGTCACGTCACTGGGTGCTGCCTCGCGGTGTCCTACAGTCTCAGTTCCGGACGCTCCGCAGCTAAGCGTCCGGAACCTCACGATCATTACTCCTTGTCTCTTGGCGCGCCGAGATACCTGAGCACCTTCAACTCCAGTTCAATAGAACGCTCCATGACTTCATCCGTATCCGCAGCCATGAAATTGCGCCTCGCCAACTCCTTGGCTGCGATCTTGGCCAAGTATCTCAGATTCCTCTGGCTGGATAGGTTGCTGCATTCCTCGATGTAGTCAGGACAGTCCTCGTTGACAATAACCATGCCTCCTTCAGCGAGCTGGCTATGCACAGACGTACCAAGATGGCGCCAGTCAAGCATGAGTTGGGTATGGTCAGATTTTGGCCGTGCCAATGTATCGGGTGGTTTTGGAGGAGGACTGGGGACTTTGTCCTGAGTCCCATCGCGCGTTTCGTGTGCTGTCCCCGCATTCTCACGAGTTCCAGCAGTACCACCAATGTTGTGTGATGAGTCTCGACCGCCCTCGAGGTCCAGATCATGCAGAGCGTGTCCCATGGCCTCGCGCAACTTGTGCAGTGCGTCCGATTGTTGTTCAGTGGAGTGCTTCTTGCGCGCATCTTCGACTTCGGCTGCAAGTTGTATCTCGACAGACGCTATCGCATGCGCAAATGCCTCGAAAGCCTCGTCTCGCATGTAGTTGCTTCGAGTCGGGGCGACGGTCAGAAAAGATGCTTCAATGGAACCGTGCAGCACCCCCTCCGTCCATGGTGCATGCTGAAACTCGGGCAACCGGATAATTTCCTTCACAACACCTCGGCCCTTGCTCGTCAGTGATACACCATCTCCTGACTCAATACCACTTGCAACTATGGACAGCGACACGGTGGCCATTCCGAAACCGGGAATGTCCAGATTGATGACACTGAAAGGAGTTCCTTCGACGGGTGGAGGTGTGACGCGTTGCCCTGCGACAAATACCATGACCGACCCGTCCCGACGTAGCAGCTCCGCGAAATTCTTTGCCAGGTACTGCTGGAGCGTCTTGGACGAAAACAACCGCATCGTGTCTCGCGATATGTCTCTCAATTCGACATACGTGCCGTGGTCGAGGCCAAGCAGCTTCTCCTTGTCGGGTTCAAGTGCTGGCTCGATGTGGGCTGTGGCCTGTCCTTTTCCCATTGACAGTCGCCAGACCGCGCTACTCCCCTGCATCTTGGAGACAAACAAGAGTTTCGCAGCAAACGATTGGTATCCAAGAATGCCAATACCCATTTTTCCGATTACCTTGGCCGGGTCTATGTGTCTCTTTTGTAGCTCTTCCGAACTCGTTTTGATGGAATTCGCCAGATTTCGCACGATGCGGTCCATCTCCGACTCCGACATTCCACACCCGTCATCGACCACCGATACGGTGTTTACCTTGCCATTCTTGCAGTCTATGCGAATTGACTGCGCCCCTGCGTCCATACCATTGACAATGAACTCTGCTAGTGCCACTCGTGGATCCTCATACACATTTGCCAAGAGTGTCATGACCTTCGCCTTGTCTGGAAAATCGAACGCGACTTCGCTCATGTTCGTCTGCCCCCCTTCGTTGGAAAATCCTGAAAAGCCTGCCACAACGTAAACTTCTGCTCGTCGAGTAATGCCCCAAGTAGCGTTGTGATATAGGCCACGTCCGCCTTGTTGATGCGTTTGCGAAATGCGTTTCGTCGACTCTCATCCGACGCCACGACTGCAAGTGTCGAGCTAAGATCATACAGTTGCTGTAAGAACACTTCGAGCAGATGATCTGTTTCGGCGGGACTGTCCTCGGTTGCCCTGGTTGCCTCTCTGAGCAATGCAACTTTCGCGTTGAGCTCAGCGGCGAGCCTTCGCACTTCATCGATCAGTATCTGCTCTGACCTCCTATCGACGACTGTCCTTTTAGCCACTACAGGAACAACATGTGCAGATGATTTAAAAGGCAGTGCATCCTCAGACTCTGCTGACGGCACCTCGACCTCGACCAATTTCATCAACTGGTTGCGGGTTTCCTCATTCTTTGGAAGGCTGTGCCCTGAAAACCAACCCCACGCCGTCTTGTAGGGCGCATGGAGGTAGTCGGCAAGCTCACGCGGTGTCCTTGGCGGCTTGCTCCGTGATTCCAGACTCTTCCTGATGTCACTCATGTTCCGCCTCCTCGTTGCGTTGCTGTCCTTGATGTAGCTCATCCCACACTCCGACCCCCACCTTTCTCAAATGACGTCCCTCTGCCAGCTTCAGAGCCAGCCGCACAGATGACGGGCGAACATTGTACTTCCGGCTGACAAACATGAACTCATTCACCTCGCTGAGCGTGACTCCACTGTTTTTGGCATGAATCATGTACAGCACGACACCCAATGTACTCGTTTCTCGAGGGTATCCCCATGCAGTCAAAGCGTAGGTGCCCAAACCGGCCCACGCGAATCGATGATCACGAGACAACACGCCGTGCACGTAGGCGGCGCTCACGCCGTCGCCACTACTGCACTCCTCGTCGAGCCAACGTGCCAAGTCGGCGAAGTGACACGGTGCTTTTCGCTTAGTGAGGAGCCTTTCCAACTGTTCCGCCACGTTGGGGGGTGACATGGAAGCCAGTAACATGGCTGCAACGCCTTTCACTGAGATCCCTGGCAACTCAGAGTGGGATAGAACATACATCGACGCTGCAGATACGTCGCTGTCAGAGACAGGCCCCCGTCTACGGCTTCGCACGTCTCGCAGATACGCTGCAATAGAGTCTAGCTGCTGTTTGGTTCCTCTGCAACACTGCACTCTGATACATCCAATTCTGTATTGCTCAAGAGCCTGATCAGACTTGAGTGCATACAAGAGGAAGCGACCCACTGCAGTTACGTCAATTGACTGTCTCTGGCCACCAAGAGCTACCGTCACTGCGCTTGACAGAACACTCGGCGTGACAATACAGAATCGGTGCAATCTCGTCCAGAATGGCTGGTAAGACTCCTGCGCTAGGAGATCATTCTGCAGTTTTCGGGTCGCCTGAGTGACGACCTGCTGCACCCGTTGGTAGGTCACACCTACTACCCCTGAGATACTACGCATGTCTTTGCCGCAGAAAAATAACAGTCTCAAGTACTCCCTGTCTCTCTCCGAAAGAGAGGGCGCCCGAGACTCACGGAAATCGCAGTACTCGGTCAGCAACTGTTCCAACGAAACCTGAGCGACATGAGCTACGGCGGCAGTGTCCATTCTGGGCAGACAGCCATGTGTCAAGAACTCGCCTCCATACGAACGCATGTCCTGCTGTGTCGGCAATGCAGTCACTGATTCGTCTGGGACTGAAAGCTCAACGTGCAGACTCCCGCCGAACAGATCGTACAACATGTGGGTGACAACTTCAGCAAAGGCATCGACAAACGCCGCTGCGGGATCTGACTCACTCAGGGTTCGACGAAGATATTCTGAAATTGTATGCACGGTGATCAGTGGTTCGGCTGTCACGCATGAAACCAGTTCTTTGAAAGCGTGGTTCTCGTTCAGAGTCCTGAACAGGTGATGTTCAGCCTCGGTAGCTAGAGGCATTATGCAGCCACTGGCGTCAGCCTGTACGTCCTCCCATGACCCCTCTCCAAAGAAGACCTTCCTGACCAGAGCACGAGTCTCTGCCTCGGCAAGGGTTCCCATCCTCAATACAGTGCAGTCCCCATACTGCTCGACCAGCAGGCTCAGCTCACCCCTCGCCGTAGACCTGCTCATGCGCAGAGAATCCGCCTGCTGTCTCACCCGCTCTCTTTCCCCGTCCTCCCCTTAGGCAATCGGAATCGACTGCGTCCAGGTGTCTTGAACCTCGCTCGTGCTGTCCTCAAAGCTCGCTCCAGTTCTGCGAAAACCGCTGTCACTTCATCGTCGGAATAGGAATAGGTGTTGCGGTTGGCACAGTTGCTGAGTACCCTGATGCGTTCGAGCGTCTCATTGGTGCGTCGTTCTACGACACGCACAAAGCGCTCGTGTTTGCTTTCCGGCACACTCTGTGTTCTTCTCACGCCACTCATGCAAACATTCTTTCTTTTCTATGAAAATTGTCAAGTTCTGGTACAAGTATTTCAACTACTTGTACATATTTCTCATCCAATCGTGCTTGATCAGACACTAAACTGGGCGTCACCGACACGCTACCCGCCGAACGTGGTCCCATTGTGCGCATCCAATGCATCTCTCCCGGGCCACATCCTCGAATCCTCTGGCAACAGAATGCGCGAGCCGTGGAGCTGATAGTACTCCTTGCCATTGTTATAGTCTTCTTTGAGGCGCTTGCTGACCACAAACCGGTAGCCATCAGGGTCGATGGTGACGTAGCCGGCATCGAACAGCTTGTGGATGTCGGCACGCAGGAGGATACCGTTGGTGACCTCGTTCGTGTGCGTGTCTGACCACTCGATGATATGTGCAGCTTCAAGGACGGGCAGCGAGTGCTCCCTGCTGACGGCACACTGACGATGATAGGCATCGGTCACTTCGACGCGGAACGTCCCCTGGCCTTGGCGGACCTCACGCAGGGCATACTGCGGCGTGTAGTCAGAGCTGTAGAAGGGCAGTGCATGAACCTGCGGCGTTGATGGGGTCAGCTCCAAGTTGCGGAGTACCTGTCGCACGATGGCCTGGTCGTCAGCACTGGCCATATGCTTGCCGCTCACGAGACTGCCAGTGTGACACGGAATCCATAGCTCCCGCGGCAGATAGACGACCTGATCGAGCACTGCACAGCCTACGTTGATGTTCCACAAATCTGCACCGGGATGCTTGTACCGCATGATGGCAATACGCAACGCGTCCACTGTCGGCACACCGTTACCGATGCCAAATGCATCCCACGCCATCTGCAGCGGCAGGACTGAGTAGTGCATGAACACACCGGCTCCAGCAATGAAGTTCAGGGGTGCCTTGAGCTTGAAGAGCCAGAGTGAACCGGGTTCGACATGTTTGCGTACCGGAGCGCTGGGAATCCAGAAATTCACCTCGTCGGTGATCTGGTTCCTCCGCAGATAGTCAAACCAGTTGTTGTCTGTGATACCCAAGAACGCAGGAAGCATTTCCACCCTCCAACACGGTCGACAGTACTACTGTAGCCGATTGGCGGGTTTGTCAATGTGTCCCGTCGGAATCTGATGCCCTTCACCTCCTTCTCCGGGAAAGACTGCAGGCATGCCAGCGCCATAGCAAGAGAGCTGGACAGAGGAAGAGCGCTGCGCTCTACAGCTCGTACCGCTGAGCCGTCACCGGACCGTCTACTAAGCCCACCTTGTCTGTCGGATTGACCATAAGCGCGGAAGGTCGTACTTATCCTGGAGGGTGTCCAGGATACCGGCGAACGCAGCTATATCTGGCGAGATGTTTCTCCTGTACCGTCTATTTGGCAGACGTGGTATCATGTGGTTGTTGCAGATTCCTGAAGGGGGTGCACTCATGAAGAGAACGCATCTCCTTGCTGTCCTGGTAACCATTCTCCTGGCCGCAGGACTCCTGGGCGCTGCCTTGTCGTCAACGACGATCAAGCTGTGGATCGGGAACGCATCCATGTCCGTCAACGGAGTGCAGCAACCGATCGACGCCCAAGGAACCAAGCCCGTCATCGTCGAAGGACGGACGCTCGTGCCTATTCGCGCCATCATCGAAGCGTTTGGAGGATCCGTTGCCTGGGAGTCCTCTA
>Ga0209746_1000272_pt1 | contig 27582 bp, 31 predicted proteins | sample BarGraNGADG00211_3_FD_184496 | JGI IMG/M metagenome (GOLD analysis project Ga0209746, IMG submission 184496) | Arctic peat soil microbial communities from Barrow, Alaska - Barrow Graham LP Ref core NGADG0011-211 (SPAdes) (version 2) | ecosystem: Environmental > Terrestrial > Soil > Wetlands >... | reverse complement strand
CTTCATCTTTCAAATTTAAATGGTTTTAAAAATTCTTCCATATTTTCTTTTGAACATATTACTCCCCATGATTGTCCAATCGGACGAGTACAAATACCGTTATTACCTAATTGCTTAGTTACCCAAGCTTGCACTTCATCTCTAGTTCTTTTATTCTCTTTAAAACATGGATCTTCCAGTATCATTATAGTTAATGAATATACTAAGTCTATTTCTTTTTGTGTCATTCTATTATCCCTTTCTTCATTCTATTTTAATTTAAAAGCTCCAACGTTCAAATGAAAGATACCACCAATCATTTTACTTGTTAGAGCCTTACTATTTCTTTATTCGTAGTGGTATTACGGTCTACATTACAAATGTAAACTATTTATTGAATAACTGTTACTTTCGTGAATATATTTATGATTTATTAATCACTTTAAATTTTTTGTCTGAATATTAATAAATTCTTCTGTCAACTTATAATGATGATCTCCCGAACAATTACAAGGACATTTTTTTGATCTATAGAATATACATGCTATACAACCATCAATATCCGGCGTATTATCTTTTACTAATTGAACTTCCAATAAGCCAACTTTGATTATCTTATTATCCATAATGTTTATTTTTTAATCTGTTATAAATTTTATTTCATCATCCGTAAAAATATCCCCAGTATCAATTCCATCTAAAATCTCATTCCTATCTTCTTTCTTGTGAATATGCCTTTGATATCTATATTTGTCATAGGTAAAATCACGGTATGGTTTAGATATTCCACTTTTGTAAACTTTCAATCTATCTTCATTGATCAAATTTACCCAACTTCTAGATATTAATCTTTGACCAAATTCATTTCTTTCACTAAAATAATATCCTTCCATATTCATTCTCTTAATCCTACGGAAGTATTTATGCTTTCCCTTTAGTTTTCTCTCTTGTTTATTCATTCTCTTTATTTTCTAGTTCTGTATACCCGAGAATATTTAAATCAATTTTTAGTGTTTTATCAGATTTATTGAAGTTTTTCTTATAGTAATTATTTATTCTCTCTATATCCTTACCATATAACTTCTTTTCTCTTGTAGTGCCTCTATTAATTACTTTCTTCATACTCTATATAGTTAATTATATATACTAGTTATTATATCCATCGCTTTTAAATGTTATAAGTGTCCATAATAGATACACCCTAAATTAATGATCCATACGGCTTAAATATTCATCAATCTTACTCAATTTTTTGTATGAAAAAGAAGTTTGTCTTTTTGAATAGTTGAAAATGATATTAGTAAATTTTCTATTTGTTGACAAATTATTAATTGAATAAGAAGTCGGACTTACAGAATAAGCCAAATTTCTTTTCAAATCATAAACTAAAAAACTGTTTGGATTGTGCGACTTAAATTCTTTTATGCCTTCTTTATTGATTGACTGTGATGCAAGGCGAATAGATGAATCATGTTTAGTTATTATCTTTTTACTTTGTAGATCTTTTGCCAATCTTAAAAAAGAAGTTCTACTAGTTCCACAAATATTAGAGAATTTCTTTCCGGTCAATACTGAATGAGAATTGCACAAGATAGTTCTGTTGCCATCGCTTTCAAACTTATCAATTCTTTCTTTAGCATTAATCGCAGATAGAAATAAACATCCACGAAACTTTTTAATCAACTCTCTTAGGGAGTAATCTTTTATCTCAAATTTTATATTGTACTCTTGATATATCTTTCTATTATGTTTGTCAGTCGTTAGCTCTACGTAATTATGCATTCTAATAGCTGTGAGTGAATTATTATCTTCGTTGTATACAAATAGTTCACTGTTGTTTTTACATGCGTTTAAAAGCGTTTTTGCTTTACTTTGTCCGCAATGTAGCAATTGCATAATTTTGCGTATTGACGCATTTTTTATCACTGATGAGCCGTACTTCGTTTTAATACATATAGATAAAGCGATAAGTTCTAAGTAGTCCTTATCTCTCTTGTGTTCTTGAATAAGCTTTTTGGGAATATTCAGAACAACGGGTGCGCTATATGTTTTAAAATTATTGTACGTCAAATTTTTATAAAAAAAATAAGCAATAATATCAGCAAGATTGAATATTATTGCTTTTTAATTTTTTTAATATTTTCCATCTGGCTTTGATGTCTTCTTATTTTTAAAGCTCCAAATATACGAATTAAATCTGATAAACAAGAATAATTCAATGAATATTTAAGTTTTAACATAATTTATTGTGTTAATAGTTTGAATTGTTGATTTTGTAGAGTATATTTGTAGGTATTAATCAATAAAGATATATGAGCGATAAAATAATTACAAAGACAAAAGTAGATAAGACTTTCAGATTTGGGAATCTTATGTTACACAAGGAACAGAATAATAAGGTTGACTATTACAGATTAACCGATGTAAATCATTCCTTTAGTGTTAGATGGAGATATGATACAGTAATGTATAGAAATATACAAGACTGTTTGAATGACTTCTCTGATTTGAAAAGTAAAAAACATGATTGGTTGGATAGACAATTTACACTTATCCAATTTATGAGTTCTAGGTGTTTAACACCTAATGGTCAAATAAAGATCGCGGAGGCATATAGAGATGATATTCTTGAACTGTCTAAAACAATTAAAGATACGGAAGAAGATAATCAAAAGACTATCGAGGAAGAACGTAAGAGGTATGAAGATTTGCATCCGCACATGGAAGTTGATCAACCCGAACAAAAGGTAGTTAAGCCTTCGGGAACTTTAGCGTAATTATTTTCAACAGTTACGACCTAAATAATGTTAAATAGTATATTATTTGTTTGAATATTGAAATTATTTATTATATTTGCGGAATTAAAGGCAATATTGCCATATATAAATAAATTTATAAAGTTATGTATACATTAAGAAGAGTATTAAAAGACGGAGTTGTAGAGAATGTATCTATTAGTGATAGATATGAAACAGTTGATAGAATTGTAAATTTAGAGGGTGTACCTGTAAATAAACCATATCTTGATACGTTTAAAGAATGTTTCGAAAATGAATATGGAACTCCCGTAAAGAGTGGTGGAATATCTGATGAGAAAGATGTTCATGGATTTGTTTTAGATTGTACAAACGGTGCAATATATCCATTATTTACATCTCAATCTTCATATATTATGACTGAATCAGGTAAAACGTTTGAAAAATTATAATGATGAAAGAAATTGATGAAAGAAAAGTAAACGGAGAAACGGAAGGTTTCTCTAACGATAATGAAAAATAAAAAAACAGAGGTCACTAGTATGATCAGGTTCGGTATTAACAGTTTGTAAAATACAAGTTGTACTAGCATGAGTATTACGCGTTATGTAGATCAGTTCCGTTCTGTTTTTAACATCTAGTTGACGTAAAAGTCAACAAAACAATGAGATTTTCTCATTCTAGTATCTACTACTAGGGAACATAAGTGTAGAAAAACTCTGACACCGCGAGAAATATTAGTCGGTGTAAAAGTGAATATAGCTCAGTTGGTAGAGCCCTTGACTGTTAATCAAGTGGTCGTAGGTTCGATTCCTACTGTTCGCGCCCATCGCTTTCAACGTCTAACAAACCGAGTAAGAGGTTCGCTTGGGAACAGAAAACCTACTGCTTTAGATGGTATTTCTTAGACTTATGAAAATCCATAGCTAGTATTATTAATAACATTGTAATAGTGACTAGTTAGGAAGTGGGTGTAAGGTTATGTTTAAATTAAAGTTTAGTTCATAGCTACCCCACTTTTGAATTGCCGATATAGTTCAGTTGATAGAACGGAACATTTGTAATGTTTATGTCGCGGGTTTGAATCCTGCTATCGGCTCAACCTTTAGATGGAAAAGTAGATTGCTATAATTATAGAGAATGGTTGTAATTTGTTATACGAACATCCCTACTTTTTAAATTAAAACAATTGGTTATGACATACACAGAAAAGAAAATAGGTGAAACATTTCCATATAATGGTGATACAATAATAGTAGTTGAATCACCTAAAATAATATCTATAGATAAGATACCCGATAGCTGTAAGATATGTTGTTTTAAAGATACGGAACAATGCGGAATAGTTAAGTGTATTGCTTTATTCCGTTCAGATAAAAAGAATGTGTACTATCAAAAAGTAATTACCAAATAATCTTCATACCATCTACAAAATCACCAAAAGAATCTCTATCCAACTCAATAGATTTAACTTCAAAAGACTTTGATCTAAAGTAAAGAGATATATTATTTATCTTATTCTCTATTTCTTTTATCTCATTATCGTGTACATTATCTTCTATTCCCATACTATTAGTATAGGTGTACCTGATATTATAGTAGAATAAACCGTTCTTTGCATTCTTTTCAATGCCTTTCTTTATTCTCTCAATTTCCCTGCTATAAGTATCATATATCTTTGATACCGATATCTCTCTTGCGTAATCCGCATTAAATTCCCTTGATTCCATAATTATTCTTTATTAAATGTCCTGTATACGATTCGGGATGATCATGTCCCCATCTATAAAGATGAAAGACGTACAACCCTTGCGCTATTCCTAACTTATACCCTAAAGATAATGCTTTTTCACAGAATATCCTATCAAAGCATATATTATTTTCAGGGAACTTTATTCGTTCCCATACTTTACGTTTAATGATCATGCACATTGCAGCAACGTTTATTTTAGTAGGTAGTACTAAGTTCCCACATGTAGCCCATATTTTATTTGCTATTTCAATATGGTAATCAATATCAGGTATTGAATTTAGTTCACCAACTCGCTGATGTTTTCCTGCCAATCTATTAGTCCGGCAACCTATAATGTCATATTCAGGATTACTATTTATGATATCCATTATCTTATCTCCATAATCAGGAGTAAGAAATAACACATCACCGTCCTTGATAAATATGTATTCATCATTTATATTCTCAATAAGACGGTTGTATTCACCGCCTATGTTCTTATCCGTATTATATGCTGAAATAAAACTTACATTCATAACTTATTTGTGCTTAAACCAACTCACATCATTTGCCTTATCATCCTTAAAAACAGTATTTACCTTTGTTCCATGTTGAATAATATTTCCAAAGTAAGTACGCGCAATATAATTGAATAGTCCCATATCGCTATCTCCGCTATCTTCTCGTTGGTTAAAATACTTTTCACTCACCATTTCAGAATAAGTAGATAGTAATGTAGAAACAAATCGAGTAATATTATCTAAACTACTTCCTATGATTCCGGCATTTAATAATACTTCATCTTTATTCTCATTCATGAATTTTTGAAGGATAGGGTTTAAATGATTTTTCATCATCCATTCGCATGAAAGTTTATTAGGCTCATCACCTGTATACAATACATTCTCTTTCATCTTATCAAATGGATTATTCAATAATACCACATCCGTTCCATCAATACAAAACACATTACCTATTTTATTCTTATTCAAAATAAGATACTCTAATATACTTACCCATCTTTGATAGTATACCCTAGCCATACCCGTATTTACACGAACGAACTCTATGCTACCATCTGTATGGTTTTCAAAACAATCGTTTAAAATAACAAGTTTCTGCCCTTTCATTGAATCAATTAACGGTTGTAATAATGAAGTATCAGATTTGAATATATTCTCGTTTCTTTGGAAGTCTTTCAGTTTTGTGAAATAGCAAGTTATAATAATATTTTCTCTTTCTCTAAAGTCTACATATTCAGTAGAATGTTTTCTACTATCATATATTACAGAGTTCCTTTGTATTTGCTTAGTCCTTTCATCCCCTATAACTGTAGAACCTGCATTCCTTGTATGCTCATCGCGAGAATATATGTAATTACTACTATTTGGAACATCCATATATTTGAACTTAGTTAATCCTAAGTTATATATTCTATTAGATAGGTCGGGGTGTTCATATCCCCATTTACCAAATATTGGTGACATTCCACCTGCTTTGTCAAAACATATTCTACGATAATAGCACATACACCCGCGCGTATGGGAATAAGCTACAATCTTACCGTCTTCATATAGTTTACAGGTATCTTTAAGCATAAATTGTGGTGTGCCGGAGAACTCTTCAAATATATAATTCAAATGATTTTCTCCACATTCAATATAGGTTTTATACCAATCTTTACATGCGGGATAACAATCGTCGTCAAAAATAAAGAAATGTTCACACCCTGCATCATACAGTAATTCAATACATTTATTTTTTCCTCTTGCAATGCCCACATTGGTATTAAATCTATACGTTGCTTCTTTTACGGGTGTATCAGAACAATCATCTACCACTACGAGTTTACAATTTTCGGGTAAGAATTCATTCATCTTATCGTATGTTTCTTTGAATATGTCATAACGATTATGGGTAGTGATTCCAATACCTATTTTAAAACCATCATTCTTTGGCTTACTTATTTCCTTTATAGCCTCGTTTAACCTTAATATAATTTCTTCTTGTTCCATAATTAATCACTTTTATTATCTTTAGTATACGGTAGCATTATACAGCAACATCTATTATGATACCCTAAGAACTTATCTGACATTGGATGAAATTTACCTACTTGTGCTTGGCAAATTGGACAAGGATAATTAGATCCTCTTACCGTGTACCACCCATTTATTCCTTTTTCTTTCCAAATCTCATTCAAAATATAATTGTATGATTGAAAAGTATTATTCATTTCAAGTTCTTTAAGACCCATAAAAGAAGAACTGTTATATCCACTTCCAAACCTAATTCCTTTATTTAATCCTTCGGCTTCAAATTTACCAATATTACTTTTAATGATCGAAGAATTATATGGTTTTTTTCTATTATAATACCAATTATTAAATATTGACGTCATAGAATCACTATTATTTAATCCAACCGCAATATAAGATTCTATTTCAAGTTTCAACCCTGATAAATAAGAGTTTATCCTATCTGCAATAGTCTTACCATCAATTAGTAAAGACATGAAAGAGATAAATAAAGCATTCTTGAATACTTCATGTTCTTTTTGATAAGCTAAATTTATAGCTTTCTTTGCACGACTTGAAACAGAATCATAGATATCTCCCGATAATTCATCAATGATCTTATCTACTTTCTTTTCAATAGCCTTATGATTATTAAATGTAAAGTTATTATCATTTAATCCGCTACATAGCAAGACAATCTTACGAACCTTATCTCTCATATCGGAATTTATATCTGATTCCGAATGAGCCATAAGGTCTATAAGTTGTTCTCTATATTTATCACTTTGCTTGCGCATTTGCTAATAATTGTTTTTGTTTATTGCTTGCATTTTGAGTATCATTCGTAGGACTTGCACCTCCATTATCTGCATTCTGTTGAGTACTTTCATATACGATAGCATTTCTTTCAGTTTGTGCTTTTTCTTCCTGTTCATTCTTAACTCTTATTGCTTCTTGCGGTGTACAATTCGGATCTTTTTCTTGACATGTTTGTGCAGATAAATATCCATTACCCGAAGCATACCCTATATTAAGATTATTAACAACTTCCTGATCATTTTGAGGAATATAAGGTATAATTGTTGATCTTATTTTGATTTGATTTAAATCAGATGGTGAAGAATCCTCTTCTAGCCCAATACTTTCTTTAAATAGTTTTGTTAATAACTTTATTGAACGATTAAAGAAATGTATATCGTTTATTGCCTTTTCTATTGCCGGAGAATAAAGAATCTTGATTGCCGTACCCGAAGTATCACCACTTACACTTGTAGGAGGCATAACTATAAAACCTGACATCTTAATGAAGTCCATAGTCTGTGTTAATTGCTCTTTAAATGAAGCGGAAGCATCAGCACCTTCAATAGTCCCAGCCTTAGCACTTGCATCGTCTAGCATGATGCATGACGGCTCCATAGAGTTATTCTTTAAAGTACCTTGAATATTGAATCCACCTGTGACGTACATTATTCTAAAAGCATAAGATTTATTATTCTCAAACAATTGTGATAGAGCTTTCTCTAATGCCTCTATTAATGGTTGAACTCTACTCCAACATGCGCCTGTTTCTCTTTTTAAATAAACGATAGGTATCTCTTTAAATCCGTGTTTCTGCATTTTAACAGGATAATATTCTCCCGTATCGTTATTTTTTGAGAAGGATTGGCTAAACTCTTTCATATCGTCCCATTCAGGATAACTTAATGATTTATCTTGTAGATTATCATCTGTAGAAAATAGATAATAATTTGTATCATCCCAAACCTCTAAGAAGTCTACTGTTTGATTCGCTATATTTTCATTCGTTGAAAAAGATCTTCCAAAAACTCTTAGTTTACCTGTAAAATCATACACGGGATGCATCACATCTCTTTTTAATATAGAAAATACCTTATAATCAGTTTCGCTGTCTTCATTTCTAAATAAACAGATTGCTCCATCCCCTGTTCCTAATACAGATTTGATAAATTCATACTTGGCTGTATCAAAATTGTATAAATCCCATTTCTGTTTATAGTCTACAAAAGCATTGTCTTGTGAATCTGTAGGGCTAAGATTTAATATATCAAAATGTAACTTATTACCACATAAATGTGTTAAATGTTTACTTAATATAATGTCTTGCATTCCTATTGCAACACGTTCAACCTCTTTTTCAACAATTGACATTGGGGGATTTTCTTCACGTTCATGACCTTTTTCGGGAACTTCCTTACGTATATTCGGATAGTACGTTGTATTAAGTATTAAATGTCCCTTTGGGTCTAATTGTTGTAAGAACATACTTTGAGGTATTTCCCTTCTTGCCTCTACCTTATCACTTACCAATAAAGGTATTGACTGATAGAATCTCTCTGTTTTATTTGCTACTTGTTCTAGTATTATCATTATCTACTTGTTTTAATATTTCATTTTTCTCTTTATATAAAGGACAATCAAAGCATGTAATCGGAACATAAATGTTTTTCGTCTGTGTTTCTTCTTTTTGCTCTCTAGTCCAACCTTGAATAGAAGCTATCTGTTTATTATAGTCAAGTGTAAGTTTTTCATCTCTTATTTTTTCAGCCTCATCCCTTTTACCTAATAGATATTGTAAGTGACCCTCGCGTGTTAGGTTCGCTACGTCTATGGCTTCCTCATTATTATCTTTAATATTCTCTTTCTTCTTATAACCTACCTTAATATCGGGTAATTCATGCTCACTCTTATATACCATTAAGAATGTTTGAACTTCTCTTTGATGGAAATACCTAGTTATCTGCACTCTCATTGACCCATCTGTATTAGGTAGTGACTGACCGTTATATAAACGTATAGACGTATATATCATTTCCCTAGCCTTCGGGTCTTTACTTGTAAGGCATAACGGAAGAATAAATCTTTCGAATGCCGTAAGCCTATTTATTAATGTTTCATCATCTACTAATCCTATTTGTCTTATCATATATTAATCTTATTAAAGCATCCATGCGTTTTTTCTTGTTATTTTCTTTTGTTTGTTATCCCTGTACAACTCTATATATTCTCTTAAAGTCCAACAGTCAATAAAATCGGGAGAGTGACCTACTCTTGATTTCATATCTATTTTCTTTATTGCTTGGAACTTATACTCATTATTCTGTATTCTAGCTATTGCCGGATATTCTTCTCTAAAGTGGTCAACTAACATCTTACCTCCAAATGTCTGATACAATAGTTCGTGCTCTATAGAATATCCTCTTGCCTTAATTCTCTGTGATAAACAGTCAAATATCTGTGCTCTTACATTTTCGTAGTTTGATACCTCTGTACGTCTACCATTAAATAACACGCTCTTTTTATCAAATGCAGCCATCTTGGCAACATAGTTTATTGCATCCGAGAAATACTCTGAATAAGTTGAACCTAAAGAGGTTGCATCAAAACAAAAGTTCTCACGTGCTACATTATGTTTCTCTAGGAACTTATCACAAGCCAACTTAAGAGTTTCAGCTCCGACCTGTAGAAATTCAACATCTGCTAAATGAAAACCTTCCCAATAGAATAAGGTAGCAGGATCATTCCGCCCGTTACCCGACATATCTGCAGTTACACATCTAAAATCTGTTATTTGTTTTTCGGGATTATCAAAGAACGCATCCATATCGTTTGCATTGACCAAAGATTCTGTATCAGTATGTTTAATCCATCGACCTATTAAATCTCTTTCCTTTTCTTCCTCTCCCATCATACTTAATCGGCGAGTATAATCCCCACCTTTCATTATGATTCTATTATCAGAAGTAAACCCTGTTACAAGTGAACATGACAATGCAAGTTCAGCAGGAGATTTCATATATTTCTTAAGTTGTGGATCATTATTGTATATACGATCCATTTTCTCTTTACCTTGCAAGTATACTTCCTCTTTAGTACCTCCCCAATAACACTCATCGGGTCTATCTCCAAACTTATAGAAATAAAGCATTTTACCGTTATTTTCAAGAATAGGCATTCCATCATTGGTGATAAACTTATTCTGAACTTTCCCATCTTTATCTCTATATTCTCCCTTAAGAAATATAAATACCCACGAATCACCATCTGGGTTACACGTACATCTTATCTTATTTGGATACCCATAAGAGTTACGATTATCTGAAAATAGGAAAGTGAAATGCTTGAAAGGTATTTGGTTTACCTCATCTACTCCTATAAAAGGAAATTCCTTACCTCTAAAACGTTTATCAAAATCTTTATACGCTTGTGAGTAATATTCAAAAGATAAATTTCCACCTTTATTAAAGTCCCAACACATATTTGTTTGAGAAGATTTGTAAGTACCGTCTTGTTTAAAGAAGAATTTTGATTCATCCGCTATACCGCCTACTCCACTTGCATCTTTCTTCTCATTACGGAATATAACCCCCGAGAAATATTCTTTTTCAATGTATGGATAGATTGACATTAATAAAGCCCCTGTTTTTCCTGCGCCTCTGGTTCCAGAGTAGAAAACAAGGTCTGCGGTACTAGTAAGAAATTTCTCTTGGTTGCCTTCGTATGGGCATATAGTAGCATCTAATAATTCTTTATCGTTTCGAATTACATTAACATATTCAGTGGAATAAAAATTCATCCCATAAGACTGAAAAACTTTATCAAATTTGCTGTCTTCATTTATTTTCACTCCACAAAGATAAAAAAAATATAACATTTAGCAAAAATAATTATAAAATATTTTGTTAATTCAATTAAAATATGTATATTTGCAAGGTGAATAAAGCACAAACTAATAAATTATATTAATTATGGCAATTGAGAAAGAAAAACTTTCTAACGATTTGAAGGGGAAGATTGGAGAAACCAATTTTACAGAAAAATCTTGGGACAATATCGTAGGTGCTGCTGCTGCAATAGCACCCGAAGATGAATCAGCTTATGGCAAGTTTATTGATGCGCAAGCCTCATATCTTAAAACATTAGATGGTCAAGTGAATCATATTATTGCTACTGAAACTTCTAAGAATAAGACTTCTTATGAAGGGAAAATAGCAGAGTTGAATAAAGAACTTGAAAAAGTCAAAGGTAAACCATCTGTTCCAGATAAGGGAAAAGGCGAAGAAGATGAAACTAAGAAACATATCGAGGAGTTATCTGCAAAGATACAGGCTATGGAAGAAAAAGAAGTAGCCGCTCAAAATGAGAAAAGTGTTTCTGAAAAGAAAAAATCTTTTTTAAAAGAGCTGAAAGAAAAAGGGTGTGACAATGATGAGATTCTTGAAATAGTTGAATTAAAGACTAAAATAGACAAGGATTCAAATATTGAAGATTTGGTAAGCGAAGGTAAAAAAATCTACGACACAAAGTACAAAAAGTTATTCGGCAATAAATATAGTCCTTCTGGTGGAGGTAATGGTAATGGTTCAGGTAAGCCGACAAAAGAAGCCGAATCAATTAAAGAGAAAAATAAAAACAGAATAAAAAACTTTAAATTATGAGTTTAGAAAATTATCAATACAAAGATTCCTACTTTAATGGGAACTCTGAATTTTCGGGCGGAACTCCTGTATGGGTTCATACTCCGAGTTTTAGGATTGTAGGTGGTTTGCTAACTAGCACATTTAATAAAGGAGAATTGCTTCATGCAGGATCTCCTGTACAATATGATGCACAAGCACACACAGCCAAAATTCTAAAATGTTTTGATGTGACAGCAGTAACGGTAAGTGGTTCTAATACCATTATCACTGTAGCAAAAAATATGACTACTCCCGAATTACATGCAGGAATGAATATTATGGTAGCCCCCTCTACTTTAGCAGGAACAGGAAAATCAGTAACTCTTACAGCAGTAGATTCTATATCCGTTGCAAATAGTTATGTGATTACTGTAGTAACCGCTAATATTGATGCCGTAACTACTTCTAGTTATCTAGTTGAGGCTGTATCACAAGGTAGCGCAGTTGCAATGTATTGTCAACCTAATACACTATTGGGAGATGATCTAATTATCGGTGATCAAAACACGGTGTCTATTATAAAGAAAGATTCGTGTTCTATTTATAGAAATGCTATGCCTGATCTACCAGCAGTAGTTTTTGCTGCTATAAACGCAGAGAATCCTATGATTAATTATGAATATTTACCTGAAATAAATTAAAAATTATGGCAGCAATTTTAGATGGATTAACATATAATTCCGCGTTTTACGACCTACTTAATGGTGCGTTAAGTAAAGCGGGATATCAAAATGCACAATCATTCTTTCGTGATGAGTTTACAGAAGACACATTTCCTTCCACAAAATGGCAAGATTTGTTCCCTGCATCGGACGAGAGTAATGATGATGGCGTAGTATATCAATTCTACGGAGTAAATACCGTCCCCGTTATGGCAACATACACGAGTTCATCGGCAGAAGGTCATTTGATTTCAAATGAAGGATTTAAAGTAGCAACTCAAAGTATGCCACAGGCTCGTATATCTTATAGATACAATGAGAAATCTTTCTTGGACGGTCAAAGGCTTATGCGTCAAAGTGGTATTCCTGAATACATGAAGATTTATAGTTCTTTCTTGAAAGATACTACTGATCTTATTGCAGGTGTTCATTCTTTGCGTTCATATACAGCATTGCAAGTTGAATCAACAGGTAAATTACTTACTGATTCTACAAACAATAATGGAGGTATTATCGGGCTTGAATTTGACTTTACAAAGAATATTTCTAATTTTAGTGGGAATGTTCAAAAGGCAGGTGGATTCGGAATAGGTGATAGCGAATATACAGCACAAGGAAAGGCTCACGATTGGACTAATGTAAATGCATATCCTATCGGTGACTTAAGAGATATGGTTTGGGTATATGAAAATTATAAACATCAAGATGCTTCAACAGCGGTAATTCGTATGAGCAAGCATGATGCAAATATTTTCTATAATCATCCGACTACAAAGGCAGAAGTACAATTATGGCGTTCGGGCTATGTTGTTAACCCTTCTCAAATAGGGAATGTTCATGTTGATGAATCAATCACAAATGAATACTTGAAATCTATCAATCTTCCTACTATTGAAGTTGAAAAGTGGTATGGTGCTGTAAGTGCTATTAATCCTGCAACAAAGAAAATGGAGAAGAAAACCATTCAAGGTTTCGCTAACGGTAAGGTATTGCTTCGTCCGGCAGGTATTTGCGGAAATTATCAATGGCAAGCTCCTACTACTATCTTCTCTACTTCGATAAATCCTATGTATTTGTCTGATGGTGGAAGAATTGGTGTACAACAAGAGACAAGAACAATGAGTAAGGAAATGTATTTCTGCGCAGAGAGCAAAGGAATTGCAGTACCTAACAATGTCGACTTGTGGTTGTATTTAGATATCAAAACAAGTCAAGAAACAACCTAAATAATCAGCAATGAATATAGTAGGTAAAGGAACAGTAACTAGCACGGTAAGTGGAACAAACACCACTTACACGGCTATTCCTAATACGGATTACAAGTTTAAGTATTTCACTTATGGTGGAACAAACTATACGGATAATCCTATTACAGTGCCAACAGACACGGATATAACTGTTACTTTCTATTGTAGCATTGAAAGTTATCTTAAGGGTAAAGTTGGATTTGATATCCCTGATAATAATTTAAATTCGATATTACTAGATAGAGGTATTTCTTCTGATTCCGATATTACTGAAATGACTGCACAATCTAAAGACTTATTGTATGCAGACGTACTTATGTTCGGTGCTACTTTGCCTTCTCAATATGGAAGCATTCAAGATAGCGATGGAGGCTGGACGCATCAAGAAGGTGCAAGTACGATAAATGCAGCAGATAAGAAAAGATTTGAAACAATTGCAGAAGGAATTTATAAGAGATACAATGATGGTAAATATCGCTCAACTGTTAATATTATCCATATATGGTAAGTAATCCTAGATTTCCACATGTTTGTACTATAAAAAAAGCGCAAGTAGATTCAAGCGGGACACCCGTAACTGATTCGGATGGGAATGAAGTATACGAAACTATATTAGAAACTCAATGCGGTCTAAGAACGATGAGCCAATCGGATATAAATTCCGGCATGTTAGAAACAGATATAAAACTTGCATTACCTATTGACGGTATAGTAAACATAAAGAATAATACTATCGGAGTATCATATCCGATAAGTTTGCCGATCGTATTCAGTAGCGCAATGATAGCATTAAAAGATAGTATATCGTTTGATAACAGCATAACGGGTGAAACATTATCAGGTGAAATATCCTCATTTAGAGTAACTAATTTTGGATGTAATATATACTTTCATAAAAATGGTTGATATACGTACTCAAATAGAAAGCTTAATGCAGAAGGCTAGTCCGAAGATAGATGAACATATCATTAATCAAATGGATGCTTTCGGTGCTGAAATGGTTAAGAATATCATACCTATTCAGAGAGCATTTAAGAATCTAACGGGCAATACGATAACATCCTTTGCTTATGGAGTATACCTTGACAAACAAATGGTAAAAGTAGGTTATTTTAATGGGAATGATCCTATAAGAGGTAAGTTGACAAAAGATGAATATTTTGGTGGAATAGATTATGACGGTACGCCTAGAAAATTTACAGGCGTTATTCAAACGGATGGTGGTAGTGGAAAATCTACTTCATTGAGTTTCTTGAATAGTTATTCACCTCACGGGAAATACGCAATAGTATTTACTACAGGTACGGAATATTCTTCTTATTTGGAAACAAAACTTCATTTGAACGTTTTAACAGACGCAAGAATATCGTCAATAGCAGCATTTGTAAACAGTTTTAAACCAATAAAATGATATGATTAACCCTAGCGATATAGCAAATGAATTGAAAGATAAGTTGTCGGGAGTTACCGATAATATATATATTTCAGTTCCTAGCACAAGACCTACGGGTAATCCCCCATTTATTGTTACAAGTGTGGATAGTTCTGTTATTGATAAGTATGCTTATTATTATACTGAAAGTTCAGTACAGATATTTGTATATAATTTGTCAAATGGAACAATAAACGGGACGAAATTAGGAATTATAATTGATGCAATATCAAGTAAGTTTCCCATTAAGTCTGATAACTATTATTTTGACGTATTACCTACTATTATTCCTTTGGGAAATGATGATAAGGGGTACAATGTCACAGAGATAAAAATAAAAACATTAATTTATAAAAAATAATTATGGCAGCAACATTAATCAGTGCAGCAATGAAAGCAGATCTCGCTACAGGTAATGCGAGGATATTGCTTATCCCACAAATAGATGTTTTGACAGATACGTCTTTTACAGATGCTGACGAAATATTTACAACAGATGGGACTTTGGCTATTGCAGAGGCAGAACCAACTAAGACAAGTATAAAACTTGATCAGAACGGAGGTGAAATATTGACAAATACATATCAGAACGGAGAAACAACTATCAAGGGTACTATCCCTTCACAGTCGTCACCTTTGTATGATTATATTTACAATAAAATAACGGCTAATCCTGTCGTGAGTGCAGCTAATTTGAAGATAAAAGGATTCTCTTATCAAGTAGCTGGGGTATATAGTTTGAACAAAAAAATCATACCCGTTACTATGTTCGTTGAATCCGCTTCTAGGAAAACTGCTATCGTCTTTATGCATAACGATTTTTATGCTATTATGGATGATAAGACTGTGAATACAACAGTTTCTTCTTTCGGTTTCACAGCTACAAATCTTCATTTTGAAAATGGTGATTTCACTGTATTAAAGAATGGCATTGCCACAACTTAATATATATTTTTATCAGATTAATCACTTAAAGGGATGGGATAACTCCCATCCCTTTATAATATATATTAAATATAATTAAGTTATGGAACAACCAAAAATACAAGATAGAAAAGAATTACTTGACTTATTCAAGAAAGAAGAGATAAATATTGCGGGCACAAATAAAGTGCTGCGTATAGGATATATTAAAGGTTATACACAAGAGAAGTTGTCAGGATTAGGAATAGATTTCCAACAGAAAATGGCAACATTTGATAAGAAAGCAATGAAGTTCAAGGTTAGGTCGGTTGCAAAAGCTGTATCATATAGCGTATTGAACGGAATGAAGATATATTTTTTCCATTGGGCATATTGGAGATGGTTATATTACATCAAAGGATATACCTATAATCAGCTTGAACCTATTCTCGAATTGATAAAAAAAAAGATTCCGCTGCGGGCATATTCAAAAAGTACCATGTTGGTATGGTCGATGGACGTAACGATGATGTCGATGACGCCGGAGGAACAAAAAGCTACCCAACAAGAACTTTTATCGGTGAAAGAGGACAAATCGGAAAAGAGCACGAATGGATAATTAAACCATTAGTGTTATTTTTTGGATTGGTATCTATTAGAGAGTTTCAATATAGGTTTAAAAACTCAATAGCTTATTATCAGATACTAACTATTGATGTCCCACGTACAGACTATAATGTAAAAGATAGTAAGAAACCTGCTGTGGATGATAAGGCTATAAAATTGAATGAAGAAGCATTAGAGAGAGCAATAGCAAGGGAAAATAAGAAAAAGGAGAAACAATAATATGGATTTAGGATTATTAAATTTCGAGATAGGCGGTGATAATAGTAAATTCAATCAAGCTATTGAAGATGCTAAGAAGAAAGCGCAAGAATTACAAACTACTCTTCAAGGAGGTACGCAATCACAAGCCTTTAAAATAAATATTGATACATCCGCTGCTAAAAGAGATGCACAGGAACTTCAATCTTCCTTTAGAAATATATTTACTCCTAGTGTTTCTTCTTCTGGATTAAATTCATCTATAGAAGCATTGGAATTATCTCTGAAAAGACTTACTGAAAGATATAGATTACTATCGGACGCACAAAGAAATTCTTCTGCGGGTGGCGAAATGTTGAATGGGATAAAACAACAAAAATCAAATTTAGATTCCCTTTACCAAAGCATGAATCCTTCTATTAATAAAGCAAATGAAGGGTTAAATGCCCAATCAGGAATAATAGGATATTTACAAAGAAGATTAATCGGATATTTTGCTCTTTATCAAAGTGCAGATATTGTAAAACAACTATATTCAATAACGGGAGAATTTCAGAAACAGAAAGTAGCATTGGAATCAATGTTGCAAAATGCTCCTGCTGCGGATGCTTTATTCAATCAAATTAAAAGTTTCTCTGTCGTATCTCCTTTCAACTTTAAAGACTTAGTAGGTCAAGCTAAACAATTAGCAGCATATTCTATACCCGCACAAGACTTAATGAGCACGCTTAAGATGTTAGGTGACGTTGCAGCAGGTACAGGTACAGATATGTCTAGGCTTGTATTGGCTTATGGAGAGGTAAATACACAAACATTATTAACAGGTAGACAATTAAGACAGTTCACACAGGCGGGTGTTCCATTAGTAGATGATCTTGCTAAACACTTCACTAAATTAACGGGTACGGTAGTTAATGCGGGAGATGTATTCACTATGGTATCAAAGAAAAAGGTATCATTTGGAGACGTACAGGAAGCTATGACTAGTATGACTAGTAATGGCGGTATGTTCTATCAGATGCAAGAGAAACAAGCTGACACATTGGCAGGTAAAGTATCTAACCTGAAAGATAAGATAGATATCATGACGGCTGCATTGGGTCAATCAGGTGAAGGGTTATTATCTGGTGGAGTAGATGCAATTGCTGCAATGGCTCAACATTGGGAAGCTACATTAAAGATTATCAGATCAATCGTATTAGCCTATGGAGCATATAAGGCAACTGTAGCAATAACTAATATATTAGAGAAAGATAATCTAGCTACTAAGATGCAACAAGCCGCTGTAGAGAAAACTATTGCCGCGACTAAGGGTGCGGAAGTTGGAGAAACTGTAGCTGGTGGGGTTGGTAATGTTGGGAATGTTGGCTCATTGGCGTCTACACTAGGATCTAAACTAGGACTTGCAGCAGCAGGACTATCAATCGTATATGGAATTTACAGTGCTTATAAAGCAGATCAAGACCAACAATTACAACAAACATTTGATACTGTAAATCAGATTGATAATGAAACAGAAGCAAATAGTAAATTAATAGAAAGGCTATCAGAACTATCAAAAGAAAGCTCTAAAAATGCACAAGTAGAACAGGAAAGGAATTCTATTATTACTAAACTTGCGCAAACAGAGCCTGAACTATCAGCACAAATAGATATACATAGAGCAAGCGTAGAAGGATTAACCTTGGCAGAGCAGCAATATAAACAAAGTCAAGAAGTTAAGAAGTCTATCACATTTGCTATAAATGATACTTCTAACGGGAATAGTTATAAGGAGTCGCAAGATAGTTATAATAAAACTATAACCGAAAGAGAAAAGGGCTTAGCGGAATTAACCGCTGCGTATTCAAGAATGTCTAATTCTATTAAACAGTATAAAGAAAATGGACTTTCTACGGGTGGAATAGATAAGATACCCGACGATGTTATTGATTCTATGTATAAGGTAATAAATGGGTCACAATCTATGTATGACAAGTTGCAAGCACTACACTCATTAACCGCATCGGGTTTTTCTAGTGCTTCGTTTTGGTCAAATTCAAATACGGCAGGAGCTATGGTAGACTATTCGAAAGCAATTGAGGAAGTGAACCAAAAGACTAGAGGACTTAATTACGATACAAGAGGATTGGCAGAAACAATCAAAACGGTTGCAAAAGAGCATAATATAAATATAAATACAGCGGACGGAAAGGCTCAAATATCTAGTATCATAAAGAGCATGTCTGATATAAACGATGAATCTAAGAAAAAGATATTCTTCTTATTAGGGATAAAATGGTCAGATGGTGATCCAATTAAACAACTTACGGGTTGGAGAAAAGATTTACAAGATTTCTTAGGAAAGAATGTTATCACTATAACTATGGATGATAACATGGATGAAGTTACAAAAAGCATACAAGCAAAATATAAAGATTTAAAGACAGAAGTTGCAAACTATAAGCCTATTCTAGTAAAATTAGGAATTAATACTACTCAACCCGTTCAAAATCAATTAAATCAGACAAATAATTTACCATTTTGGCAAAGAAGTACGGCTGCGGAAGTTGTAAAAAATAACGATGAAGCTAAAAAGGCTACAGATAAACTTACACAGGCTCATAACCAATTAGGTATTGTTGTAGATGCTACGCAATTAAAGACGAAGAAAGCTAAGACGAATATTGATGATCCATATATTAAAGGATTAGACTTACAAAAGAAAAAGATTGATGCAGCCCGTGAAGCATACGAGAAATATACTAAAGTATTTTCTTCTTCGGAAGCTATCGGTAAGATGAAAACTCAAAATGTATTTACAGGTGGAGTAAAAACGTCCGATTTAAATATTGAAGGATCTGACAAGGGATATGAAACATTCTTACAAAAGTCTATCAATGAAATGTATGGTAGATTACAGAATGCCGGAAAGAAATATAACAAGAATTATATCAAGAATGCTATACAGGACTTTGTGAAAGCACTCCATGATACACAGGCAAATGAGATTATCAATTCTGCTGAAAGTAAGATTAATGATATACAATCAGAATTACAGAAATATAAACCTGAATGGAATTTATATAAACAACTATTAAATATCACGGGTGATAAAGAAAGTTCACTTCAAACAGCATTTGGGGGTCAATCTGCACAGGATATTATTAGTTACTATAGAGATGAAATAAATAAAGCGTTAAAAGCGTCTGGTCAACCATCGACAGTTAACGTAGATACTTTATTGAATATGAAGCCTTCTGATATGAAAAAGAATGGTATATCTGATTCTATCAAGTCTATGACAGATGAGCTACATAGTACTATGGTTGAAGCAAAATCAACCGCAGCATTAGACATAGCTAATTTAGTTGCTCAATATGGTGATTTAGATACTAAAAAGAAAATAATAACAGGGAAGGCAAACGAATTAAGATCAGAAGCACAGAACAGTGGTCTCTATACTACCTCTTTTGAAGATGCTTTGCAGAAACAATTAACTAAAGAAATGCAGGACTTGGAAGATTCAGCTTTAGAACTTACTCCTTTTTATCAGAAGTTATTTGGAAATATATCTGATCTTAGTCTTAGCAGTTTGAAGAAGTTGCTTCAACAAGCTAAAGATAGTATCGAACAAATGAAAAAAGATGCTAATCCAATTGTAGATAAAAAGAGTGGGCAAATAACAGGATATGAACTCACTACAGTAGGTTCAGATGGGAAAATAAAAACAGTTCAGACAAGTTTGGCAGCATTTAATAGGATATTAAAGCAAACAGGTGAAGTAGAGAAAGATGTAGAAAAAATAGATCCATTTACTAAGTTCTCAAATGGACTAAAAGATATTAAAAAAGGTGATACTTCGGATGGTATAAAGAAAATAGGTGAATCTGTTGGATCATTGTCAAATGATTTGTCAACTACTTCTTCTAGTGCAAGTACAATGTTTTCAGCATTAGGAGATGATAAGACTGCCGCTGCAATGACTGAAATATCAGGATTGGCTGGTGGAGTAGGAAACATTGCTTCGGGCATTGCTTCGGGTAATCCTGTTCAGGTAATTACAGGTATTACAGGAGCTGTAACTACTTTAGCACAGGCACATGATAACAAATTGAATGCAGCTATAGAAAAGTCTAAACAGAAAGTAAAAGAGTTACAAAATAGATATACAGACTTAACTAGGGAGATTGATAGGCAATTAGGGTCAATAACAGAAGATCAATATAGTGAAACTCTTACTAATTATCAATCCCAATTATCAGAGATACAATTGCAGTTGGCGGATGAAAGAAAGAAAAAGAAGTCTGATAAAAGTGCTATATCCGATTATGAAGAAGAAATAACATCATTAGAAGATAAAATTAAATATTTATCAGAAGATACCGCTAAGTCTGTGTATGGAATTGATATAAAGGATTGGGCTTCTCAAATATCTGATTCTTTGGTGAACGCTTTCTCTAAAGGTGAAGATGCCGCAAATGCGTTTGACGATACAGTTGCATCAATTATGAAAAGTGTAGTTCAAAACATGATAAAGGTAGCTGTTATAGAGCCCGCAATGGAAAAGTTAAGGACTTATATATTTGGAGATAACGGTGTACTGAATGATGGTAATTTGTCTACTTCGGATGCCTTGGGACTTGTATCTCAACTTACTTCATTAAAGACTTCTATTGCAACGGCTGATCAGTTGTATCAATCTATAAGCGATACCGCTTACTCTGCCGGAATAGATATGTCGGGAAGTACTTCAAGTAGTGGAATAACAGCTAGCGAACAGTCATTGACAGAAACTACAGGTAATATATTGGCATCTTATATCAATTCTATTCGTGAGGATGTGGCAAAACAATTGCTCAAAATAGATGATGTAATATCTGCTTTAACATTGAATCAAACAACGTTTAGTTTAGCATTGACTGAATTGAAAGCCATAAATACTAATACTAAACAGATAGTAGATAATACCTCTAGGATAGACGAATTGACTACATTCTTTATAAGTAAAGTAGGAATTAAGGGAAGCGGAACAGGTCTAAACATGAATTAATAAAAATATATATAAGTTATGGAAGTAAATAATGAATTAAAAGATAAAGCCATATCACTAGGGTTATGCCAACAATGGACTAGTGAATGGTCGGACGATGAAACAAAAGATACCTTGTGCGAGAAGTACATGAGAGGAATAGACTTTTGCATTGAACATGATTACCCATCATCAAAATATCTAAAAGATAACTTTGATGGTGTTATGCAAAATCATGGGATGTTTGTAGACGATATAGTAAATAGAGATAATTTAAGAGTAATGACGATAAACGGTTTATCTATTGGCTCTTTAAATTACGATAAGTTTAATATCGGAAGAATATATCTTAGACATAATTCAAGAGTAAATATAGATGTGAAAGATAACGCAAAAATACTTGTATCTATGTATGACAATTCCGTATTAAACGTTACTTGTTCAGGAGAATCTAACGTGTATGTTCAAAGACACGGAGGTAAGATAAACTACGATAAAAACAATAAAAACATATTAATCCATGAGTGCATATAGACCTATATATTTCCAAAAACTAACTACTAACGCACCTGTTGTAGATTCGTTGGTGGATTATGACATGTATATTAAGTCATTCCCCTATAAACCTATGGCTGATATAAAAGATCCATTTATAAAAGATTGGCCAGACGAAAGTGGTAATGATGTTTATATTCCTGCTACTCCTGTATATAAAGCTTATGATATAGATTGTGAGTTTATTTATGTAGGCAGTAGAGATAGTGCAACTCCGGCTGTAAAATTATTTATCAAATATATATCTGAAAATGGATTATTAAAGTTCTATGATAGCTATACGGGTATCGGACGAACAAAAGTAAACTATAAATCGTTAAGTCAAGATATATATTATAATGAAGATACTAATATTGCTTCTTTTAAATTAGTAATGACCGTGAACGATCCTGTAACTGAAATATCCTTTTCACAATTCCCTTATACATTACCTATAGATTTAGGTAATTTAACAACATAAATATTTGCTAATTTAAATTAATTTATATATATTTGCACAATGATAATCTATAGTAGTACAGGGGTTCAAAGAGCGGAAGTAAAGAAATTTACCTATCACGATACTTTTATGGGAGAATGTTATCTTGACGCTGAACTAGAATCACCGTCACCTGTAGCATTTGAAATAGGGGATTATTGCGATTATAGGACTGAACGCTTTTATTTGAATTATGTACCCGCTGTAGAAAAGACTGCTAGAAATTCTTCACGCGGGGATTCATTCAAGTACACAAGTATGAAAATGAATCCTGCTTCCGATGAACTTTCACGTAGATTATTTTTAGATATCGTTTCAAATGATAATGGATTAACATGGACAGGGCTTCCTGATGCAAATTTCTATTGTTCTTCTGCACAAACTTTGGCAGACAGAATATTAGCAAATATGAATGAAAGCTATACGGGTGATCAGGCTTGGACTATAAATGTTATTACCGAAAATCTTAAAGATGCAAATGAAGTTCTTTGTACGGAAAGTGGGAATGACCCTATTGATGCTACATTAAGTCTTAGTAATAAGTCTTGTATGGAAGCTCTTGCAGAGTTATATAACACGTTTAGAGTAACTTATATCATTCGTGGTAGAGTTATTACCGTTGCGCCTTCGGGTACATCTGTGGGAGCTACGTTCGGTTATGGCAAGGGTAATGGAATATATGACTTACAGCAAACGACAAAACAAGATTCATTAATTGTAACTAGGCTATTTTGTTATGGGTCTACAAAGAATATTGCTACTAAATATTATGCCCAATTAACGGGGAAAGGAATAACTTCTGCCTCTCAAATAAGTCCTACATATGAACGTACTTATTTAGGTGTAACGTATGGTTTTTTAATGACATTAAATTTCCCATTTGGTGCTAAATACTATAGGAATAAGATATTTTCAACAGGTGAAACACTTATACAGAATTATTATAGCGTAAAACTAAAGAGCGGTAATTACGAGGTAAGTGCTATAATGACAAACGGGATTGATGGAGATACGGGAGTTTATGCACAAATAAATAAAGCTGATCCAAATTATGCAAACTTTACAGCAAGTGTTTCAGTCGGATCAACTATTTATGTTACCACAGGTCTTTATTTGGATTTATTATCAAGTGAATATGTTAGTTACGATAGTAATATATCTGATAATCTAGCTGTAAATCATTTAATGCTTCCCGACTTCCCGCTAGTAACAAATAATCCTAGTGAGGTATATATTGATTCTGAAAACATCTCTAAATTAGGAGTAAGACAAGCAGAAGTATTCTTTGATGGCTCGGACGCTCAACATCCTGAAATATATCCTACCATATCTTATATGACAGTTGCACAAGTTGAGGCTGCTGGAATAAGTCTATCTATAAAAGAAAATGATAATGGTAGATTAGACGAGATATATTCATGCGATAATCCTACAGATGATGGAACGATACCGACCACTTCCGATAGTAGTTATAGTACATGGCAAAGTACATTCAAAATATATATAAAAGATTTAGGGTTTGATCTTACATTAAAGTCAGGAGATAATTATTACTATGCTTCTTCTGATAAGATGCAAATATCAATGATTAGTGGTAATTGTACGGGTAGAACATTCGATATAAATAAAATAGAAAAAGACACTACTTTAGGTTATACTAGATATGTATTTACCTGTACTAGAATACAAGATACAAATATAAACAAAGCATATCCGTATAGTTCTTATAAAATAAACGCAGACGATATGTTCGTATTGGTAAACACAAAGTTGCCTGATGTCTATGTAAAGGCGGCTTCACAAAAGTTACTTTCTTATGGACGAGCATATTTAGCAAAGAACGATGAAACAAAATATACCTATACAATTAAAATAGATGAGATTTGGATGAATGATCATCCGTCTGTATCTAATATTATCAAGGCAGGAGATTTGTTTGACTTTACCGATACTGATTTATCACTTGACGAGAATGTATTTATTAAAACCGTTACAATCACAGAGGGATCTAAATTATTACCTTCTTATGATATAACGCTTGATGATGATGTAGAATCTACCACAATACAAAAGATACAAAATAGTATTACTAGTATATCTTCGGGTTCAGGATTAAGTAAAGATTCTGTTCAGTAATTAATAGCTACTTATGGAGGTAATTATTATTTAAGTAAATTAAAGGATGATACCGCAGCAGGGAATATGATATTTCTGAAAGATGTTGGTATTAGGGGATTGTTAAGTGTAGATAATATAAAACTAAACGGATCAATCGTATCAGATACATTTACTAGCGGATTGGCTGGAAATGGATTTAAACTTTGGAATGATTCGGACGTATGGAATATGGAAATAGATACATTAACCGTGCGTAAAGTAATGACCATATTTGAATTGATAATAAGTAAATTACGATCTGTAAATGGAGGTATGGTTATTAGTCCGGCAAATGGAAAAATAAAATCTGTATCTTATGCAGGTGGAGTATATACTTTAGAGATAGACGGTGATATGTCATTCGCTGAAAATGATTTGATAAGATGCCAAACATTTAGAACAACCAATAGTAAATATTATTGGGCAAAAGTAGAATCGGTAACAGATCATACTATTACAGTGAATGCAATTAATTTAGATCATGATAATACATTTACCTATACTTTGCCAATAGAATTTAGTAATTGTTTGCCCGAAGTCGGAGACGAACTCGTACAAATGGGAAATACCACTAATACTGCAAGGCAGGGAGCTTTATACTTAGTTGCAAGTGAAGACGGGAAGCCTAGGATAGAAGTGCTCAATGGATTAAATTCTGCTAGTACTACAGGAAAATTAAAAGCTACATTTGGAGATTTAGATGGAATAGTAGACACAGATTTTCCTAGTATATCGGGATATGGGTTATATGCACAGAATGTTTATTTAAAAGGAATTCTAAACGTTATAGGTGGAAGTAAATTAGGAGCTTTGAATGTATCGGCAGACGGATCTATATCAAACGGAACTGCATTCAGTCTTGATTCAACAGGAAAACTTATTTGCAATAATGCTGAACTTTCAGGAAAGATAATATCAAATACGGGTAATATCGGACCGTTCGTCATTTCTTCTTCTCAACTTTCAGCAACAGTAGGTAATGAAGAATCTGACAGGTTAACTTTCAGATCGGGAGTAACAACAAATGGAACACAGGCTATTATATTAGATGGAGTTTCTTTTGCAATACCCGTCACAACTAATCAATCAACACCGATATTACTCGCCGCACATGTGGCTAGCAAAAGTTACGAAGATTGGACGGTAAATTATTCTACTGGCAATGATTATGTAGATTTTACGTCAAGATATTCAGGAAGTAGGTCAGCTCCTTCTTTTAATCCAAATTCTACAGGTGCAGTAGGAATATTCACTGTAAATTCTGCGGGAACAACTAACGAACAATTGATATTAAATGCCTCTTTAATTAGATTCAATAATAGTGACAATTATATTTGGATGGGTGGAGATGTTATGCCTAGCACAACAGGAGGCGCTTTATCTTGTCCTGCACGAATAGAAAGTAATAGGATTCCAACATCGGGAGAATACGCTAATGCTTGTATGTATTTATATTGCACAGGTGCTCCTGCTTATGATAGTGAGGTAATGACAGGGAATCATGCATTATACATACCAAAAGGGAATATATGTGGATTTAGATTAAGAATGAGGAGATTTACAGAATCAGCCAACCCCTTTCAAATTACAAACATGGATAGCATATTAAGAGGTATAAGCAATGGAGGGAGTGATTATGCTGCTAATTTACCAACAGATGCAGAAGATGGTCAGGTTATTCTTGTAAGAAAAAGCGGGATAGCTAACATGTGGATTGGTGGAACAATACAAGATGGATTTGCAGGAACTCAATCGTCTGTAGAAATAACAAATTCACAATTGCATATATTTATATATGACGCCACTAATTCAGTTTGGACACATAATTATATGAATAATTAAAAATAAATAGATATGAAAGTAAAAGTACAATTTATAGCGGAAGAAGAAATTATCGTCAAAGAAGATGGTAATGACGTAGCTAAAGTAGAAATAGTGAAAGATGCTATTCAGACAACTGATTTTAGTGGAAGGAAAATAGCTTGTAGAGAATTTGGGAAAAGAACATCTAACCAATTATTGGCAGATATTGTTCCCGAATCTCTTAGAAATGACATTGTAGGGTATCACTTATTTATTGATAAACTTCATGAAAACAATGGAGAGGAAATAGAGATTGAAGATATCTATATACCAATTGTAAAATCAATTGTATCTAAGACACAGCCAATGGTAATCACTTATGCTGTATATGAATTTTTTGATAATGCTTTGAAAAAAGCGAAAGAAGATCAATCTAATAATGTATAAATCATGACAGTAGCACATTTAGACAAATCGACTATAACGGGGGATAATATTGTCACAAAAGTAGAATTTGACGGTATTATAGATAACATAAACGCTGTTA
>Ga0209746_1000268_pt1 | contig 27850 bp, 19 predicted proteins | sample BarGraNGADG00211_3_FD_184496 | JGI IMG/M metagenome (GOLD analysis project Ga0209746, IMG submission 184496) | Arctic peat soil microbial communities from Barrow, Alaska - Barrow Graham LP Ref core NGADG0011-211 (SPAdes) (version 2) | ecosystem: Environmental > Terrestrial > Soil > Wetlands >... | reverse complement strand
CCCCGCCGCTTCGAGCGACCGGGGCTCGCGCCGCGCCAAAGGAAGAGATCGGGCCGAAGATCGGTTTTCGAACCGCGCCCTCCTCGCCTCAGAAACTAAGACCTTGACGAGTTTTGAGGTCCCGCTGTCATCCGGGTGAAAAGAAATCGAAAAAACGAATAATGTGAAAGAGGGGATTATGAAAAAAGCTCTTTTCATGATCGTCGGGTTGGTTGCTTGTATATTATTTTTATCCGAATCGTCTCTGTCCTCGGCAGCGAGCGGGCAGGCGGCGCCGGTTGCCTCGAACATCATCGTCAATCCGTCGTTCGAAGACATGGATGGCGCCGCGCCCAAAGGCTGGTTCCAGGCGACTCACCAGGGCCGGGGCGTTTTCGAAATCGACGCGGCGGTCGCCCATTCCGGCGGCCGCAGCGCGAAGATCAGCTCGGCCGAGGGCGGGGACCTCTCCTGGAGCACCGTCGCGCCCGTGAAGCCCTTCTCGAAATACCGCCTCTCCGGCTGGATCAGGACGCAGGACGTCAAGCCGCTCGGCCGGGCGCGGGGCGCGCTTTTCAACATCCACGGCCTCGACCCTCTCCAGACGAAGCCCATCGTCGGCACGCAGGACTGGACTCGGGTGGAACTCTTGTTCGACACCGAGGCCAACGACGCGCTCCAGATCAACGGCTTGTTCGGCGGATGGGGAAGGGCGACGGGCGCGGCCTGGTTCGACGATGTCCGCCTTGAGCTCCTGTCGTCGAAGCCCATGAACCCGACGGCGGCGATCGACGCGGCCAGGACCGGCGCTCCGATCTCGAAATACATCTACGGCCAGTTCATCGAACACCTCGGCCGCTGCATCTACCAGGGCCTCTGGGCCGAGATGCTCGAGGACCGGAAGTTCTACTACCCTGTCGGCGACAAGGATTCGCCCTGGAAGGCGGTCGGCGACGCGCGCAACGTCCGCATGAACCCGATCCGCCCCTACGTCGGCGTCCACGCCCCCGAGATCCGACTCCGCGGGAACGGCGACGCGGGCGGCGTCGTCCAGGAGAACCTGGCCGTCATCAAGGGCAAGGGCTATACGGGCCGCATCGTCCTCGCGGCCGATCCCGGGGCGCTGCCGATCCGCGTCTCCCTCGTCTGGGGAGCCGGGACGAACGACCGGCAGACGCTGACAATTTCCGACCTGACCACCAGCTACAAAACCGTCCCCTTGTCCTTCAAGGCCGAAGCCTCGAGCGCCGCCGCGCGCCTCGAGATCGCGAGCACGGGAAAAGAAGCCTTCCTCGTGGGGACGCTTTCGTTGATGCCCGAGGACAACGTCGACGGCTTCCGGCCCGACGTCCTCAAGGTCCTCAAGGAGCTCGACTCGCCGGTGTATCGCTGGCCGGGCGGGAATTTCGTCAGCGGCTACAACTGGCGCGACGGGTTGGGCGATCCCGACAAGCGGCCGCCGCGCAAGAACCCAGCCTGGCTCGGCGTCGAGCACCACGACGTTGGGATCCATGAATTCCTGAACTTCTGCCGCCTCCTCGGGACCGACCCCTACATCTCGGTCAACAGCGGTCAGGGCAACGAGACGCAGGCCGCCGACGAGGTCGAATACGCGAACGGCGCGGCCGAAACGCCCATGGGCCGGCTGCGTGCCGCGAACGGCCATCCCCAGCCGTGGGTCGTCAAGTTCTGGTCGATCGGCAACGAGATGTACGGCGGCTGGCAGCTCGGCAGCATGCCCCTCGCGGACTACGTCAAGAAGCACGCCCGCTTCGCCCAGGCGATGCGGGCCAAGGACCCTTCGATCCGGCTGGTCGCCGTCGGGGCGGTCGGGAGCTGGAGCGAGGGCATGCTCGCCGCGAACGCCGAGGCCATGGATCTCATGAGCGAACATTTCTATTGCGGGGAGATGCCCGGCCTGATGGGCCACGTCGCCCAGATCCCGCTGGAGGTGAAGCGCATCGCCGATGCCCACCGCAAGTATCGGACCTCGATCCCGGCCCTCCAGGGCAAGGACATCCGGGTCGCCCTCGACGAGTGGAACTACTGGTACGGGCCGCACGTCTTCGGCGAGTTGGGAACGCGCTATTTCCTAAAGGACGGGCTGGGGATCGCCGCCGGGCTTCACGAATACTTCCGGCAGAGCGACATCATCTACATGGCCAACTACGCGCAGACGGTGAACGTCATCGGCGCGATCAAGACGACGAAGACCGCGGCCGAGTTCGAAACGACGGGGCTCGTCCTCAAGCTCTACCGGGCGCACTACGGCACGGTCCCGATCAAGGTCGGCGGCGCGCCCGAGCCGCTCGACGTGGCGGCCGCCTGGAAGGAGGGGAAGAAGGTCCTGACCGTGGCCGTCGTCAATCCCACGCGAGAGGCGCAGACCCTGCCTCTGATTTGGAGTGGAGTGAGCGTCCCGAAATCGGCCAGGCTCTATCTCATCACGGGGAACGACCCTCAAGCCTACAACGATCCGGGGAAGGAGCCGGTGATCAAAATCCAGGAGGTCCCCAACGTGCCGTTCGGGAGCCGGCTGACCGTGCCGCCGATGAGCGTCTCGCTCTACGAGGTACAGGTCGCGAATAAATGACGAGGTTTCAGATGACAAAAGCCATAACAAGGATGTTCCTTGCTCTCTGCCTGCTCGCGGGACTGGTTGTAGCCGCCGCGCCCATCGATGCCAAGAACGACAAGCGGGGCTATGCCCTGCACTATGCTGCCTTGGGGCATAGTGTTGACTACCCCGTCCGTCCTGTGCCGTTCACCCGGGTCCAGGTCAACGATGCCTTCTGGGCCCCGAAAATCGAGACCAACCGGGCCGTGACCGTTCCGTTCGCCCTGAAGAAGAACGAGGAGACCGGCCGCGTGGACAATTTCCGGAAGGCCGCGGGGCTGATGAAAGGGGCCTTCCAGGGAAAACGCTACAACGATTCCGACATCTACAAGGTCATGGAAGGCGCGTCCTATACCCTGATGCTCCGTCCCGATCCCGCGCTCAAGAAACAGCTCGATGACCTGATCGTCATCATCGCCAAGGCCCAGGAGCCGGACGGCTATCTTTATACGAACCGGACCATCGACCCCAAAAACCCCGCCCCCGGGGCGGGCAAGGAGCGCTGGTCGAACCTCCGGGTCAGCCACGAACTCTACAACGTCGGACACATGTACGAGGCGGCCGTGGCCCATTTCCAGGCGACGGGGGAGAAGGGTTTTTTGAACATCGCCGTCAAGAACGCCGACCTGCTCCTCCGGACGTTCGGACTCGGGAAACGGCACGGTTTCCCCGGCCATCAAGAAGTCGAGATCGGTCTTTCGAAGCTCTACCGCGCGACCGGCAACCGGGCGTATCTCGACCTGGCCAAGTTCTTCCTCGACGAGCGAGGCCATTATTTCGGGGGCGAGAGGCACGATCCCAAGGACGACTTCGCCGTCTACGACTCCGACGAGTATCTCCAGAACCACAAATCCGTCCTCGAGCAGGACGAGGCGGTCGGCCACGCCGTCCGGGCCATGTATATGTATGCCGGGATGGCCGACGTCGCGGCCCTCGGCGGCTGGCCGGAATACGTCAAGGCCATCGACCGGCTGTGGGAGAACGTGGTTGGCAAGAAGATGTTCCTGACCGGCGGCGTCGGCGCGCGCGACACGTCCGAAGGCTTCGGCGACGCTTACGAGCTGCCGAACGCGGCGGCCTACGCCGAGACCTGCGCCGCGATCGGGAACGCCCTCTGGAACCAGCGGCTGTTCCTCCTCCACGGCGAATCGAAATATGTCGACGTCCTCGAGCGGATCATGTACAACGGCCTGATCTCGGGCGTCGCGCTCGACGGCATGTCGTTCTTCTATCAGAACCCGCTCGAGTCCGACGGCAAGACGAAGCTCTACATGGACCAGGTCGGACGGGCGCCGTGGTTCGAAGTCGCCTGCTGCCCGCCGAACATCACCCGCTTCCTGCCGTCCGTGCCGGGCTACATCTACGCCGTCATGGATGACGTCCTTTACGTGAACCTTTTCATCGGCAACGCGGCTGCGGTCGAAGTGAACGGCCGAAAGGTAGCCGTGCGGCAGGAGACGCGCTATCCCTGGGACGGCGCGGTGAAGATCGCGGTCGACCCGGAGACGGAGGCCGAATTCACGCTCGACGTCCGCATCCCCGGTTGGGCCCTGGGGCGTCCCGTGCCGACTGACCTCTACCGGTTCGCCGACGCCAACGACCAGAAGCCGGCACTTCGGGTGAATGGGGCCGCCATCGCGCTCGACATGGACAAGGGCTATGCCCGGCTCAAGCGCGTGTGGAAGAAGGGCGATGTGGTGGATCTGGCCCTGCCCATGCCCATTCGGAAAGTCGTCGCCCACCCCTCCTTGAAGGAGGATGCCGGAAAGATCGCCCTCCAACGCGGACCGATCGTGTTCTGCGCCGAGGGCATCGACAACGGCGGCCGTGTCCTCGATTTGGCGCTCGCCGAAAACGCGAAGTTCACCGCCGAATTCCGGCCCGGCCTCCTTGATGGTGTCGTGGTCCTGAAAGGGAAAGCCTCGGTCCGATCATCCGGAGGCTCGGCGGCCGCGGCGGCGGAGGAGCGCGATTTCCTGGCCGTGCCGTATTATGCCTGGGCCAACCGCGGCGCGGGCGAGATGCGGATCTGGTTTCTGAAGATCCGCTGAAAATATTCGAAAAAATTTCTTAACGGGGGAGTCGCCCCCTTGGTCGCAGGGCGGCCGGGTCTTCCCGGCGCCCTTTGGAAGGGCGCTTCCCCTCCAAATTGACATTCCGGGTTCGTTGGCCTGGAGCGAAGGAGTTGAATGTGAAGAAATTCGTACCGATCGCGATTCTCGGCCTGGCCCTCCTCCTGAATCCGCTCTCCGCTTCGTCTCAAGACCGGAACGACGAACAGAGCGGCAAGGGAAAAATCGATATCGCCGAAATGAAGAAGCTGGCCCCCAAGGTCTTCATCGACTTCGAGGACGGCGACCAGGACTATATCCGCACCGAAATCCCCTTTGTCAACTATGTCCGTGACCGCAAGGAAGCCGACGTCCACGTCCTGGTCACGACCCAGGACACGGGGAGCGGCGGGACGGAATACACCCTGGCCTTCATCGGCCAGGGTTCTTACGCGGCGATCAACTGCACGCTGATCTACGCCTCTCAGAAGACGGACACGGAAGAGGAGGTCCGCCGCGGCTACGTCACGGTCCTGAAGATGGGCCTCATCCCGTACGCCTCCCGCACGCCGATCCGGGACATGATCTCCGTCGATTTCAAGCAAAAGGTGAACCCGACCGACGTCGTGGACACGTGGAATTTCTGGGTGTTCAGCGCCGGGGTGGGAGGGGAAATCAACCGGGAATCGCAGACGAAATCCGATTCGATCAACTTCAGCTTTTCGGCCAACCGGATCACGCCCGAATCCAAGATCCGTCTTGGCCTGGCCGCGTTCTTCACCGACGAGAAATTCCAATACGGCGAAGGATGGATCGAGAGTACGGCCGAGCAGATCGATTTCAGCGGGCTGTACGTCAAGAGCCTCGGCGAGCACTGGTCCGCGGGCCTGATGCTGACCGCGGCCTCCTCCACGTTCCGGAACATGAAATCCAAGATCACGCCGGCGCCCGCCGTAGAATTCAACCTCTTTCCCTATGCCGAATCGACGCGCCGCCAGCTGCGCTTCCTCTACCGGGTCGGCTGCGAATTCGCCCGCTACCGCGAGGAGACGATCTACGACAAGACCCGGGAAAGCCTGTTCGGCCAGGCCTTGTCCGTCACCCTGGAGATCAAGGAGCCGTGGGGCTCCTTGTCGTCCTCGCTCGAAGGGTCGCACTATTTCCACGATCTCCGGTACAACCGCCTGATCTTCATGACCGAGCTGTCGTTCCGGATCGTCAAGGGGCTGGACCTGAACATCGATGGGATGTATGAGCGCGTTCGCGACCAGCTTTCCCTGGCCAAAGGCGGGGCCAGCCTGGAGGAGATCCTCCTCCGCCGCCGGGAACTGGCCACGAATTACAACTTGTACCTTTCGGTCAATCTGAGCTTCACCTTCGGCTCGATCTACAGCAACGTCGTCAACCCGCGCTTCGGCAGCCTGGGGGTCTTGAACCATGATATGGACGGCTGGGACTGAGTCCGCGGCCGGGCTTACTTGATTTCCACCTCGACCGTGAAGAACTTGAAGTCCTTGTAAATGACAGTCGTCTCCGAGCGGACGAAGTCCCGCCCCCGCTCGTTGAGATAAGCTTCCTCGATGAAGAGCTTGCTGGGGAAGCGGATCCCCGTCTTCTCGACGCTGAATTCTGAGCGAAGCGTAATCCGGGGCGTCCGTCCGTATTTCCGGCCGCGCTCCTCGAAAACGCCGTAATGCCGGACTCCCTTCTCGCTCCATTCAATTTTCAGAATGTCGAAGGTCGCGGGATCGATCCAGGCTTTCCCGTAGAGGTTTTTCGCCGCCGAGTCCGGGTCGCGGGGGGCGCTGTCCACGAGGACGACCGGCCGGCCGCCGATTTTGTCCCTGCCCGCGATCCTGTACTCGTAAAGGGCCTGCACGCGCTCGCCGAAGAGCCCCACGGGACCCTGGATGGCGTTCCCGAAGGCGAAAACCTCGGTCTCGAGGGTCGCGTCGGATCGGTTCAATTTCTTTTTGTTCTTTTCGAGAAGAGTCCGGACCTCCCTGGCCTTGCGGCCGGTGCGGACGCACTGATAATCGTAGACATAGGAATTTCTGATGTCCGGCAACCGTCTTTCCACGAAGATTCCCTGGCCCACGGTGGTCCAGTTGGAAAGGAGCGGACGGCTCGCGTCGAGATTGGGATCGATCCTCTCCGTGATTTCCTCGCGGCAAATGTAGTCGAACGCCACGCTCTCGAGCTTCCGGCAGTATTCGGCGGTCTTGGCGAGGATCACGCCCAGGTCGGGGGCTGCGGTCGATGGTCCGTCCGTGGCTTGGGGCGATGGGACGCCCCGAGAACCCGCGAGGAGAAAAAGCGACAACACCGGGGCGACGATCGGCGACCGGCTCATGTTACGGATTAATAACCAGCGCCGTCTGGGCGGTGGCGATCGATTTCGAGGCCGCGTCTTCGGCGTGGAAGAAGATCCGGTATTTTCCTTCGGGCGCGCCACCCAGGTCCAACTCGAGGAATAGGATGTCGAGGCTCCCGCTCTCAGTCTTGTTCAATACGGTCGCTTTGAGCGGCAATTTTTCGCCCGTCCCCGCGTCGATCAGCCAGGCCGCTACGGCGATCTCCGGCTGGACCAGGCCGGCCGTGGAGCAGGGGAGGAGGGCGTAGATCCGCCCCGCCGTGCGCGGCAGTGCGCCAAGGAGGGGTGAATATTTGGCCCGCTCGTAAGGGTAGGCGTCCTTCCAGTCGGCCCTCCCGGTTTTTTTGGCCGCGACGGATTCGAGGTAGGCGAAGTTGCTCTCGGCCGTGAGCAGGAGCGGGGTGTGGAGCCCCAGTCCGGTCAGCGGCTTAGGCACGACGTTCACCCGCGTGGACGCCACCGCCGCCGCTCCGTTTTCCATGTCGCGGATGACCAGGCGGGCTTTGTAGCCACCGGGCCGGGCCGCCGCGCCGGACGTGTAGAAGACGTCCATGCCCTTGAATTTCGAGAGGTCGGTCTCGTATCGCTGTAGGCCGAGCAGATTGTCCGCGTTGTCGAAAATCAGGGCAACGAGCTCGGACTTTGTCCCCGAGAACTTGTCCATCACGGCATTGGGGATTTTGGAGAGCACCTGGATGCGGCTCTCGCCGCCCAGAGTGAACGACAGGGCGCTCATCGAGAACGACAGCGGCGTCCGGAGGAACGAGCGTTCGGACAGGGCCAGGTCGTAGAGCTGGAGCTGCTTTTCCAGGTCCGTGTATTCGGCGTAGGGCTTCGGGTTGTAATAGCCCGCCTGGGTCCGTATGTCGCAGCCCTTGCGGTCGACCTCCACCTTGAGCTCGTGATACGCGCCGTCCGGCTGCTCGCCGACGGAGTAGCCGAGGACGTAGTACATCCCGGTGAGGGCTTGGACCTGGGAGAGCGTGTTCTCGTAGTCGCCGATGTTGGAGAAGTATTTGCCGCCCGTCACGACGGACATCCGGCGGAGCGAGTATTCCCCCGTGACCCGGTCGTCCTTGAGGGGCAGATTCACGTTCTGTCGCACGCCCTCGTCGTAGAAGAGGTCGCGGTATGATGTCTCGTAGGTCTGTTCGTCGTACGTGAAGAGCGAGGGGATGACGGCCGATTCGCGCGTGTCGAAGGCGAACACGGTGCAGTTGGCCGCGCTCAACTGCTTGAGCAGGTCCTCGTTGATCGTCCGGAGGATGTGGTCGCCCGTGTCGAAGCGGCTTCGGGAGTTGTTCCCGATGAGCACGGACTCGATCGGGTCGCCCTGCTGGGCGCCGTAGATCATGGTGCTTGCAACGCCGGTCGTGAACAGGACAATGTGCTTCTGCCCCGGAACGTAACGCAGGGCCTCGGCGAACGAGGTCAGCTTGAGCAGGAAGTTGGCCGACTGGCTCTTGGACTCCTGGCGCTGCCAGTTGTAGACCTGCGGGACCTTCGGGGTCATCGTGCCCACATCGGGGTCGGAGTGGGAGACTTTCGTCGCTGTCCCCTCGGCGGCCTGCCGCCAGTATTGTTCCTCGATATCGCCCACCCGCCCGACGAGTTTCTGGGGGCTCAGGTATTTCACGGCGTCCCGCACTTTCGCGTGGTCGGTCGTCAGGAACTCGTGGATGGCGAGCCCCCCGATGCTCCCATAGGAAACGAGGCCCACTTCGTCGGCGGGCTTCAATTCGCGGTCGATGAAATGGAGGGCGGCCTCCTTCGACTTGTTGATGCCGCGCTGGTTGTTGAAGGCGAAATCGAAGAAGAGGAAGAATTTCCGGGTCATCGGCTGGAGAGGCGGCGTCAGGGACGAGAGCAGCTTCTCGGGGCCGGTGGCCGCGGCGCCCTGCGCGGGCGGCTCCAGGACGTGCTTTTCGAATTCGGTGATCGTCACCGGGACGCCCTTGTCCGTGACGTGGAAATCGCCCTTCCGGAGGTCCTGGACGGGCTTCCCCTTCTTGTCGATGACGTAGACCTGGACGAGCTTCAGCGTGACGGCCACATTGTGTTCGAGCGGCTTCTGGAAGCGGATGGGCTCCTGCGGCGTCGACCGCAGCGGCGGCGGCGGGGCGGCGAAGAGACAAAACGCCGACAAGAGACCGACCATAGACCAGCGTTCCTTGATGCTCATGATAGAAGACCTCTGAATATATTATAGATCCCCGCCGCGGAAAAAAGTCAACACTATCCCCCTGGGGGGTAGTCCTGGGCATGGCCCCGATGGTCAGCGGATGGGGGCGGCGGAGGTCAGGGTCAGGAACGTCTGGGCGTAGGACACGGCTTTCGAAGCCGCGTCCTCGGCGTGGAGATAGAGGCGGTACTTTCCGGAGGGGACGCCGGCGAGCGGGATTTCGAGGAACCTGATCTCGGCGCCGGCGAGGCCGGTTTTGGCCAGCACCGTGAAGGGCAGGGCGATCGATTCGCCCCTCGTCGTCCGGACCAGATGGACGGACAATGCGACGTCCGGCGCGACGAGCCCGGTCATGGAGCAGGGGAGGGCGGCGTAGATTTTCGCCGTCCCGGCCGGCGCGGCCGCCACGAGGGGGGAGTAGCGCGACCGGTCGAAGGGATAGGCCTCGGCCCAGCCGAGCTTGTCCCGCGTCTTCGAGGGCGCCGCTTCGAGATACGCGAAGTTGCTCTCGGCGACGAGCAGCAGGGGGGTGTGGAGGCTGAGGCCAACGGTCGCGGGTTTTGCCACGCGCGCCGGCGACGAGGCCACGGCCGCGGTCCCCGATGCGAGGTCGCGGATGACGATCCGGCACCGGTAGTTGCCCGGAGCGAGGGCCGCGCCCGACGTGAAGAAGACGTCCATTCCGCGGTATTTCGAGAGGTCCGCCTCGCGGCGCTGCAGGCCGGCGACGTTGTCCTTGTCGTCGAAGACGATCGCCACGATCTCGACCTTTTTCCCCGAGAACTTGTCGAGGACCGCGGTCGGGATCTTCGAGAGCATCAGGAGGCGGGGCTCCTCGCCGGAGGCATAGGACAGCGCGCCCATGGCGAAGACGGCCGGCGTCTGGAGCAGGGGCCGGTCGGACAGGGCCAGGTCGAAGAGGTGGAGCTGCTTTTCGAGATCGGAATATTCGGCGAAGGGCTTGGGGCTGAAATAGCCCGCCTGGGCGCGGACCTCGCAGCCTTTGCGCTTGAGCTCGACCTTGATCTCGTGGAACTTGCCGTCCCACTGCTCGCCGATGGAGTAGCCGAGGACGTAGTACGAGCCGGTCAGGTTCTGGAGCTGGTCTAGGTTGCGCTCGTATTCGTTGATGTTGCCGAAGTACTTGCCGCCGGTGGCGTTGGCCAGCTTGCTCAGCGAGTACAGACCGGTGACGTTCTCGTCCTTGAAGACCAGGTTGGAGTTCTGCTGGACCCCGCCCTGGGAGAACATGTCACGGCTGCCCCGCGACCCGAACGTCTGTTCGTCATAGTCGAAGAGGGTGGGAACCTTGGCCGCCTCGCGGCTGTCGAAGGAGAAGATCGAGCAGTTGGCCGCGCTCAGCTCCTTGAACATGGTCTCGTAGTCGGTGATGAGGACGTAGTCGGGGAGCTGGAACTTGGAGCGGTCCGAGAGGCCCGATGTCCCCTGGGGCGTTCCCGCCTGGTTGCCGTAGATGAGAGAGCTAGCGATGCCCGTCGAGAAGAGAAGGAGGTTCTTGTGCCCGGGGATATAACGGAAGGCTTTGGCCAGGGCCGTGAGCTTGAGAATGAACGCCCGGGCCTGGCTTTTCGAGTCCATGCGTCGGGCCGTGACGTCATGCGACAGATCCGAAGGAATCGTCTCCTGGGTTGCGAGGCGCCAGTATTCCGCCTCGACGTCGTCCGCCCGCCCCGAAAGGCCCTTGGCGCTCAGGGCGTCCACCGCCTCGCGGACCTTTTTTTGGTCGGTTGTCAGGTATTCGTGGACGGACAGCCCTTTCACCGTCGAATAGGACATCAGTTCGACCTCGTCGCCGGGCAGGAGCTCGGTGTCGAGGAAATGGAGGGCGGCTTCCTTGGCCTTGACGACGCCCCGCTGGTTGTTGTTGGCGAAGTCGAAGAAGAGGAAGAATTTCCGGTTCATGGTCGTAGGCGCGGGGAAGGCCGTGGCCACGATCTTCTCCTCGGGCGGCGGCGCCTGGGGCGGGGGCGGCGCGGCCTCGAGGATGTGCTTCTCGAATTCGGTGAGGGCCATGATCCGGCCGTTGTCGGTGATGGTGAAGTCCTCCTTCGCGAGGTCGCGGACGGGCTTGTCCTGCTTGTCCGTTACGTACACCTGGACGAGTTTCAGCGTGACCCGGACATCGTGTTGGAGCGGTTTGGGGAGCCGGACGGCATCCTGGGGCGAGGGATCAGGCCGGATGGCGGACGCGGCCGGAGCGAGGAGCGCCCAACCCGCGAGGACAGCGGCGAGGAGGACGGCGGCTCCGGTCGGGCGGGGTGTCTTCATCGGCGCGCTTCAATAATGGAATGCTATCACAGTCCGGATTCTTGGGCGAATTCCGGGAGAAGGCCCAGGGCGGGAATGCGGAGGAGGAAGAGGGGCCGGCGCCGGCCTCAGATGATCTTTTCCTGCCAGGATTTGACCGAATACGTGCCGCTTCCGGTCCCGAGGCCGGTCTGGAGCGCGCCGAGGGCCTCGTCGTAGTGGATCAGGCCGTTGTTTTTTTGCTCGACGGACTTGGCGCAGACCGAACCGTAGATTGCGGCATTGTTGGCCAGGTAGAGATCGGCCCGGGGGGTATAGATGCAGGCGTAGGTTTCGACGTTGTTGCTGAACGTCTGGGTCCCGTTGAACGTGTCGGTCCCGTAGATTTTCAGGGCGGCCGGGTCCATGCCCAGGTTATTGATACCTGCGTTGTTGTTGATATTCCACGTGCCGGCGAAGTAGATCGTGACGTCGGCGCCCGGACTGATCCGGAATTGGGTGTTGTTGCTCAGGGTGAAGGCGCCCGTGACGTAGAGCGTCACGCTGCTGGTGACCGTCACGACGGCGTTGTTGTCGAGGAAGAAATTCGCGTACTGACCGCTTTGGGAGATCGTTCCCGTTCCTCCGCCTCCCAGCGCGTAGTCGCCCCGATACGTGAGCCCCGCGGGCGGCGGGACGGATGGCAGGACCTTGGGCTCGGCAAGGGCCGATTTCGTCCCCGTGACGACGGCGTTGTTCCGCTGGGTGATGACCTCGTCGGGGTTTGACCCGAATCCGGTGGCGACGCTCCCGTCGACATAGGCGTTGTTGTAGAGCGTCACGCCGAGGTCGATCTTGCCCCAGGTGCTGGAGTTGGTCCCGATGTTGCCGCTGTGGCGGGGGGCGGCCGGATCGTAGGGCCCCGACCGGGAATCATAGCTGTCGATCCAGGCGTTCTGGTAGAGCGTCACGCCCGTGTCGCCGAAAACCCCGAAATTGAAGATCGGCGGCGCCCCGTCCTCGAGGAGGACGACGCGGAGGCATTTCGATATGCTCGACGTCCCGACATGGGCCACCGTCCCCGTCGCTTCGATCGCAGGACGGAGGCCCGCCGGATCGTAGACGGTGACCGCGATGTTCCCGACGACCGTCCCGTTGGCCGACGTCATGCCGGTAAGCGATAGGCTCCGCTGGATGGACGACCCGCTCCAGCCCGAGATGGACCCGTGGTTCAGCTCCCAGATGGCCCGTTCGACGCCGGCCTCGGCCAGGTTCAGCGCCGCGAGCGAGCGGAAGGATTTCTCGGTGGTCCGCTGGGAGGTGCTGAGCCTTGTCAGGACGGGCACGGCGACGAGGAGCAGGCAGACCGAAACGAGCAGCGTGACCGAAAGGGCCATGCCGCTCTGTCGCCGCGATCGAAGGGCCGGTTTGCACATTAGTCTACAGTTTAAGCCCTCCGGATCGAAAAAACCATCGTCCCGCGGGGTGAATATGAGAGGGTTTTTTTCACCCTCCGGCCTGACCCCGAAGGGCAAGGTGGGCTAGCCCCTGAAACGGGGGCCGGGACTACCTGTTTCTCAACTTGAACGTGGAGTTGAGGGACTGGGCTAAGAGCGTCTGCGCCCCGCGAACGTTCGTCGCGACATCGGCTTTCACTCTGGCCGCAACCGAAAATCCAGAGGTCAGCACGGCGTCGGAGGAGTCGAAATAGGTGAAGGAGAGGGCGACGACGTTATCGGACAGAAATCGACGGCCGCTCGTCCGGGCGCTCGGCGGGACGGCGATGAGGATGCGCTCCGCCATCCGGCCGCTCCGTCGGTAGACGATATAATCGAAATCGTTGTCGACATCGATGATGAGGCCGCCGGAATCGATCGCCGGGACCTGGAGGACGAGGACGTCGGCGGAGGTGGCGTAACCCGAATACGCGGCCGCCACCCGGACGGCCGATTTCACGTCCCGGGCGATCCAGACCAAGGGGAAACTGCTGTCCTCGAGGATGTCGGCCGCGGCCGTCTGGTTCATGAAGTATTTGTGCCCCATGGTGTAGAGCGACAGGACCGCCAGGACGAGGATGGACGTGATGACGAGGGAGATCAGCACCTCGATCAGGGTCAGGCCCGGCCGCCCGGCCCGAGGCCGCGTCTTCGCCTTCTTCTTCGATCGCGCGCCCATGTCCGCCTATTTCCTGTCCACGCCCATCCGGGTGATGAGCGTCACGATGTCTTTCCGCCGGGTTTGGCCCCGATACGACCAGGACACGCTGACCGTCAGCTTCTTGATGTCGGGGCCGCTGCTCGTTTCGACCACCTGGAGGCCCTGCCCGGCCGACAGCCGGGCGAGCTTGTCGCTCGAAAATGTCGGCCCGAGCGCCAGGATAGCGTCGAAGGGCATGTTCCGGACGGCCTCCACTCGCTCCTGGCAGATCTGGGCGGCCAGGGCGACTTGGCGGGTCCGGGCCACGCTTCCAAAACCGTAAGTCAACACGGAGAGCAGGGATATGACCATCATTCCGAGGACGGCGATCGCGACCAGGGTTTCGATCAGCGAGAAACCCCGGGTTCGGCGAGAAGATCGGCGCATGTTTCGCTCTTTGGGGCGGAGAGAATCCACCTTCATATATTATAGGGCGAAACCGGCGGGCGATCCATGCCCCCCGCAGGCGAATACAGGGGGGAGATTGAGGCCGGAGGCGGCTAGCCTCCCGCGTCGGATCGGGACGCGCAACCCGGTCGACTCGGTAATTCATTTTCTTGGGCATTTAGGGATTGAGTTGTCTGTCACCGAAATTTATTAATTTAAGAGACGGCCCTGTTCGCGGTAGATGCCGATCCATTTTTCCACGGCCCGGGCCAGCTCGTTGCGCAGGGATTCCCCGCTGCCGTGGATCGGCCGCAGCTCCTCGGCGAGCTCGGGGTAGGCTTTGCAATCCAGGCTCCCGTCGCCGGCGCTCCGGAAGAGCGTCGGAAAAGTGAATGCGGAAGGGCCGAAGGCCCTTCCGCATTCTAGCGTAGGTTAAGAAGAGATTAAAAGGCCTTATCTCTTAAACTAAACCCTGCTCCATCATGGCCCGGGCGACTTTTAGAAAGCCGCCGATGTTGGCGCCGTTGACATAATTCCCGGGCGTTCCATAAGTTTCGGCCGCTTGGACGCAGGTCTTGTGGATGTTTTTCATGATCTGATGGAGACGCTGGTCAACTTCCTCTCGCGTCCAGCTCAGGCGCATGCTGTTCTGGCTCATCTCGAGTCCAGACGTCGCAACGCCTCCCGCATTGGCCGCTTTGCCGGGGCCGTAAAGAATTTTTGCGTCGATAAAGACATCAACACCTTCCGCCGTAGTCGGCATATTGGCGCCTTCCGCGACGACATAGATGCCGTTCTTGACGAGGTTCTTGGCGTCTTTGCCGTTGATCTCGTTTTGCGTGGCGCTCGGGAAGGCGCAGTCCGCTTTATGAGTCCAAAGCGGATCATGATCCTGGTTAATAGCAAAGGGAGTATATGTCGCGCCCTTGAACTTATCGGCATATTCCTTGATGCGACCGCGCCGGACGTTTTTCAGGTCCATGATAAAGGCCAGCTTTTTCCCATCGATGCCGGCCGGATCATAAACGTATCCGTTGGAATCGGATAAGGTGACGGCCTTGCCCCCCAATTGATTGATCTTTTCAATCGTGTATTGGGCGACATTTCCGCTGCCTGAGACCAAGCAGGTCTTTCCTTCCAGGGTCTGATTCCGGGTCGTCAACATTTCCGAGGCAAAATAGACGGCCCCGTATCCCGTGGCTTCGGGCCGGATGAGAGAACCGCCCCATTCCAGTCCTTTTCCGGTGAGGACGCCCGTGAATTCGTTTCTCAGCTTTCTGTACGTGCCGAAGAGGAAGCCGATTTCACGCCCGCCGACGCCGATGTCTCCCGCCGGAACGTCCGTGTCGGGGCCGATATGGCGGAAGAGCTCGCCCATGAAGCTCTGGCAAATCCGCATGATCTCGTTGTCGCTCTTTCCCTTCGGGTCGAAATCGCAGCCGCCCTTGCCCCCGCCCATGGGCAGGGTCGTCAGGCTGTTTTTGAACACCTGCTCGAACGCGAGGAATTTGAGAATGCCGAGCGTGACGCTGGGGTGGAAGCGAAGTCCGCCTTTATAAGGGCCGATGGCGTTGTTCATCTGGATCCGATAGCCCCGGTTGACATGGATTTCTCCGGCGTCGTCCATCCAGGGAACGCGGAACATGAACACGCGGTCGGGCTCGACGATGCGTTCCAGAATCTTGGCTTTGCAATACTCGGGATGCTTCTCAAGGACCGCGGCCAGGGAATTCACGACCTCATGGACGGCTTGATGGAATTCGGGCTGGGCGGGATTCTTGGCGATGACTTCGGACATAAAATCGGACACATAATTACTCATGCAGTTCTCCTTTTTATGATTTGGACCGAGATTGAAAGCTAGATACCTCCATACTTCACTTCTCAAATACACAACAATTGTTATAAATTTATTTGGTTTTTATTTTGATTTTAATAAAAAAGTCCGGCCCTGATTAGGCTGCGGGCGAAAGCATTCCAGATTTCTGGAAGCCGATGAAGATGCGCTGGATTCGACGCGTCAACGATCCGAGGGTGAAGACCTCAGAGTCCGCTGCAAAAGCTTTCTTGACATTAAAAATGTCAGAGGGTATTTTTATTAAAAGAAGGAAGTTCAAAACTCGGATTCCGTCCATAAGATGGAGATATTTACGGAGAAAGGAAAAGCGTAATGAGCCAAAAGCCTTTTAACTCATTCGACATGGCTCAGTCCCAGTTTGACAGGATCGCCGACCTGCTCGGGTTGGACGGCCCCACCAGAGATTTTTTGCGGTGGCCGATGCGAGAATATCAATTTCTGATCCCTATCCGCATGGATGACGGCCGGGCCGGAATTTTTCGGGGATTTCGTGTTCTTCATAATGATGCCCGGGGCCCTGGGAAGGGCGGCCTTCGCTTTCACCCCCAGGAAACGATCGATACGATCCGTGCGCTGGCGATGTGGATGACCTGGAAATGCGCCCTCATGGATATTCCTCTGGGGGGGAGCAACGGCGGCGTTGTTTGCGATCCTCACAACCTCAGCTTGAGAGAACAGGAACGGCTCTGCCGGGGCTGGGTGAGGCAATTGTCCAGAGATTTAGGGCCTCAAATCGACGTGCCCGCTCCGGAGATCATGACGAATGCTCAGCATATGTTGTGGATGCTGGATGAATTCGAAGCGATCCGCGAGCAGAAGCTGCCGGGGTTTATCACCGGCAAACCGGTTGTCTTAGGCGGCTCTCTCGGCCGCCTCGAAGCGGCGGGTTTCGGACTGGCCTTTACGCTGCGGGAAGCGCTTAAAGAGCTGGGCATGCGGCCGGAGGACACGACGGCCGGCGTTCAGGGATTCGGCAACCTCGGCCAGCATGCGATTCGGCTTTATCAACAGATGGGAGGCCGGGTGATCTGCGTCGCGTGTTGGGATCAAAAAGACGGAACGTCCTATACCTATAAAAAAGATTCAGGAATTGATTTCAACAGCCTTCTGAGCGTGACCGATCGCTTTGGAGGAATAGAAAAAAAAGGAGCTCAAGATCTGGGTTACGATGTGCTTCCGGGAAACGCGTGGCTCGAGCAGGACGTCGATATCCTGATACCGGCGGCATTGGAAAACCAAATCACGATCGACCATGTGAAAAAAATGCGTCCCCGCGTGAAAATCATTGCCGAGGGCGCGAACGGCCCGATGACAGCCGAGGCGGATAAAGCGATCGCAAGCCGGGATATATTCCTTATTCCGGATATTCTGGCGAATGCGGGCGGCGTAACCTGCAGCTATTTCGAGCAGGTTCAGAGCCATATGAATTATTACTGGGAAAAAGACGAGGTCCTGGGCAAGTTGGACGTGAAAATGAATTCGGCATTCCATGCGGTTCTCGAATTGGCGAAAGAAAAGAGTCTTTCGATGCGGGATGCAGCTTTTTCCATCGCTATCGCCCGCGTGGCTCAAGCCTGTAAAGACCGGGGCTGGGTGTGATGCCGGCGACGGGCCGTTTCCGGAATGCGTGAAGCGCTTCAAACGCGGGATTTGAATGTTAAAAAATAGAGGTCAGTCTTTTATGATGAACCCGGCGCCCTTCGATCGCCATTTTTTTACGGGCAAGGAAAAATTCACCCTCATCGGCCGGGGCGCGTTGGGCGGGAAGGCTCACGGCCTGGCCGTCATGAAGGAAATTCTTGAAATACAAATCACCCCCCGGTTCTTACCTGAGATCCATGTCGGGATCCCGACCTTGACGGTGATCGCGACCGATGTCTTTGACCTTTTCATGAAAGAAAACAGGTTATCCGACGTCGCCTTGTCCGACCTGCGCGACGATCTGATCGCCCAAGCTTTTCAAAAAGCAGAATTTCCGGTCCAGCTTGTCGGCGATTTGAGAGCCCTCATTTCTCAAGTCCACACACCCCTGGCGATCCGGTCCTCGAGCCTGCTCGAGGATGCCATGTTTGAGCCGTTTGCCAGCGTCTATGCGACGAAGATGATCCCCAATAATCAATGGGATACGGATACGCGTTTCCGTAAACTTGTGGAGGCCATAAAATATGTCTATGCGTCGACTTTTTTTAGGGACGCTAAAAACTATATGCGGGCCACAAAACATACGACGGCCGATGAAAAAATGGCGGTCATTATTCAAGAGGTGGTCGGAAACCGCCTAGGCGATCGTTTTTATCCCAATATATCCGGGGTCGCCCGCTCCCACAATTATTATCCGCTCGGCCATGCCAAACCCGGCGACGGCGTGATCGACCTGGCGCTCGGATTGGGCAAAAGCATCGTCGACGATGGAGTCGGCTGGTCATTTTCGCCGGCCTATCCTCAGGCGAATCCCCCCTACGTGTCCATCAACGCGCTTTTAGAGCAATCTCAGACCGAATTCTGGGCCATTAACATGGGACAACCGGGAGAATATAATCCCATCAAGGAAACCGAATACCTGCTGAAATTCAACTTGGAAGACGCGGAAGGAGACGGGACTTTGCGCTTCATCGCTTCCACGTATCGGCCGCAAGACGACAAAATCGTCTTCGGGATCGTCGAAAAAGGACCGAGGATTGTCGATTTCTCCCCGATCTTGAAATTAGATCTCATCCCTCTCAACAACCTACTCCGGACTCTCCTGAAAATAGCCGAAGACACGCTGGAAAGAATGGTGGAGATTGAGTTCGCCTTGACGCTCGACGAAACCCGGGGCACGCCCGCGCGCTTCGGCTTTCTCCAAGTCAGGCCGATGGTGGTTTCCGAAGCGAAAGTCGATGTCTCCCTGCGCGAACTTACGGGAGAAAACGTCCTTGTGGCATCCGAATCCGTTCTGGGCAATGGAATTCTTGAGGACATTCAGGATATCGTCTACGTCAAACCCGAAAAATTCGACATTCATCAAACGCAAAATATCGCCGCTCAATTGGAGGTCTTGAACCAGCAATTGACGGCCTCCGGGAAGGCCTTCCTTCTCGTGGGCTTCGGCCGCTGGGGCTCTTCCGATCCTCAAGGGGGCATCCCCGTCAACTTCGGACAAATCTCCGGGGCGAAAGCGATTGTCGAGTCGACATTGCCGGAGATGAATTTCATGTTCAGCCAAGGGTCTCATTTTTTCCATAACATCACGAGCTTTCGAGTCCTTTATTTTTCCGTGCCCCATTGGGAGAAGTATACGATTGATTGGAACTGGCTGAAACGGCAAAACGCCGTTGCCGAAACGGAATCTGTCCGCCATGTCAAACTTCTTTCTCCCTTGAAAATCAAAGTGGATGGCAGGACGAGCCGAGGAGTCATTTGTCATGCCTGATCAGCCCAAGAATAGCGACAATTTGATTTGGTTTCTCTCCGAAAGGGCTAAGGAGCTGAACTGTCTGTATAAAATCGAGGAGCTTCTCAATAGGCCGGACGCGAGTCTAGACGATATTTGTTACGGCATCATCGAGGCCATCCCGCCGGGCTGGCAATATCCGGATATTTGCGTCGCTCAGATTGCCATTGAGGGCCACACCTGCCAATCTCTAAACTTTAAAGAAACGCCCTGGGTGCAGTTTGCCGACATCAAAGTCCAGGAGCAGCAGATCGGCCGGCTTAGCATTCATTACACGGCCGAAATGCCCCATATGGATGACGGCCCTTTTCTTAAAGAAGAAACGAAACTGTTGGGCACGATCGTCGAACGCCTGGGGCATTACATCCAATATGCGAGGATGAAACAAGTTTATCAAGAATACCAGGCCGCCAGAGGCAATCGGACCGAACGCACGGCCGAAGAGTGGCGTTTCGCTTTGAATTTTTTACGGGAGACGAACAAAAATCTCTTTCTGGATATTTCCCGCCGCATGCTGAATTTTTTATGCTGGAGCGGAATCAGCGACGCCGAGGTTCTCCTCCAGAAAGCGGGCGGGGGGCTCCGATCGAGAGACGACGGCGCGCCGGCCGGTGAAAACCGTCCCGACCCAAAAAGCTCGGCCTCTTTTAGCGCTCAACTCCTCGACGAAACGTTCAAGCTTGCGGCGAAACATCTCACGAATGAACAAATTCTGGCCAATATCCAAAAGTGGATCCAGGAAGACCGGCTCAGCTTTTTAGTCCAGATTACAAATCGAAATCTGCCGCTGGCCAAGGTCGTCGATGCCATCCGGCGCTATCACCATATTGCCGCGGAAGGCATCGAGCTGCCCCCGCCGAGCCAACGAGGGGTCCAAGTCTCTCTGATCCAGCGTTTTCTCTCGGCCAGACAGGAGTTCGTCAACACGGCCGTGGAGTATATCGACATCGACGATTTTTATGAAGTGTTAGCTCATATCGTCTTTTCTCCGGAAAGCCAAGGGAGACTGGGCGGGAAAAGCACCGGATTGTTCCTGGCGAAACACATCATCCGGAAATGCGGTTCTTCGTCCGATCTTCTAAGAGACATCAAGGTCCCCAAAACATGGTATATCACTTCGGACGGATTGTTGAGTTTTCTCAACTATAACAACCTCAACGAGGCTGTTGAACAAAAATATAAAGATATCAATCAGGTGCGGCTCGAATATCCTCATCTCGTCCAAACTTTCAAGAATTCCGTCTTCCCGACGGACATCATCCAAGGTCTCTCGGTGGTCCTGGATGATTTCAAGGACCAGCCTCTGATCGTCCGAAGCTCAAGCCTGCTTGAAGATCGCATGGGATCGTCGTTTTCGGGAAAATACAAGAGTCTTTTTCTGGCGAACCAGGGCAGCAAGCAGGAGCGCTTGGAAGCTCTCACCGATGCCATCGCCGAAGTTTATGCCTCCACCTTCGGTCCCGATCCAATCGGATATCGGGCCGAACGGGGCCTGCTTGATTTCGCTGAAGAAATGGGAATCATGATTCAAGAAGTCGTCGGGACGAAAGTCGGCGACTATTTCCTGCCGGCTTATGCGGGGGTCGCCTTCAGCCGGAATGAATTCCGCTGGTCGCCTCGCATCCGACGCGAGGACGGCTTGCTCCGGCTTGTCCCCGGGTTGGGAACCCGCGCCGTCGATCGGATCGGCGATGATTATCCCGTCTTGATGGCCCCCGGCCAGATCGGCCTTCGGGTGAACGTCTCTCCCGACGAGATCGTTCGCTATGCTCCGAAGAATGTTGACGCGATAAATCTCAAGAAGAATACGTTTGAAACCGTAGAAATCAAGGACCTCCTAAAAAAATTCGGCCATGAAATCCCCGCCGTGGAGAGGATGGTCTCCATTCATGACGGCCCGCGGATTCGTCAGCCCGTAGGAAAAAATATCGACTTCACAAAGGATGATTTAATCGTCACGTTCGAGGGCCTGATCATGGACACACGTTTCATCCCTCGCCTCAAATCCCTGCTTCAACTGTTGGAGGAAAAACTCAAAACTCCCGTGGATATCGAATTTGCCTCCGACGGCAAGGATTTCTACCTCGTCCAATGCCGGCCTCAAAGCTATTTCGAAGGATGCGAGCCCTCTCCGGTTCCTCAAGACACTCCGAAAGAAAAAATCCTATTCTTCAGCAGCCGTTTCGTTTCCAACGGCAGGGTCCCCGATATTACACATATCGTCTACGTGAATCCGGAACGATATGACGCGCTGAACGATGAGCCAGCTCTGCTCGCCGTCGGACGGGCCGTCGGGAAACTCAATAAGCTCCTGCCTCGGCGGCGGTTCATCCTCATGGGCCCGGGACGCTGGGGAAGCCGGGGTGATATCAAACTGGGCGTGAAGGTCACGTACTCCGATATCTCGAATACGGCCGTCCTTGTGGAAATCGCCCGAAAAAAAGGCGATTATTCGCCCGACCTTTCCTTCGGGACGCATTTCTTCCAGGATTTAGTGGAAGCCGAAATCCGCTATCTGCCGCTTTATCCGGGTGAAAAGGGCACGAAGTTCAACGAAGATTTTTTCCTGAAATCTCCGAATATCCTTCCCCAAATTTTGCCCGAGTTCGCCTTCCTCGCCGATATTGTCAGGGTCATTGATATTCCGAAGAGCACGGACGGCCTTGTCCTGAAAGTCCTGATGAACGCCGACCGGGACGAGGCCGCGGGAATCCTGGACAGCCCATCCCTAGGCGCGTCGGTTCCCATCGTTTCCCGGGAGCCGGCTGAAAAACGCTCGGAAAATTTTTGGGCCTGGCGGTTGCGGATGGCCGAGCGCCTCACATCCCGGCTCGACGCTATTCGCTTCGGCGTCAAAGGCTTATATGTCTTCGGCAGCACAAAAAATGCCACGGCCGGCCCTCAAAGCGATATCGATCTATTGGTTCATTTTCAGGGGACAAAGGAACAGCGCCAAGAGCTTCTGGTCTGGCTGGAGGGGTGGAGTTTAGCGTTAGACGAGATCAATTATCAAAAAACCGGCCTCCGAACGGGCGGTCTCCTCGATATCCATATCGTTACGGATGAAGATATCGCCAGACGGGAGAGCTACGCGGTGAAAATCGACGCGGTCACCGACGCGGCAAGACCCCTGACTCTGAAGAAGCCCGAGCCGATAAGCTAAATATGCTGTCGGGCGGCCGCCGCCAGATCGTCGGGATCAAATCTAACGAGGGCCAGCTCCGGACCATCGTGAGCAGCGGAAAAACAATGGGTGCGCCCAATCAGGTCTCTCCAAGACCACGAGAGTTTGGCGGATTCATGGACATGTCCGTGCAGGGTGAGCAGAGGCTGGCGGCTTTCAATAAAGCGCCGGACGGCAATGCTGCCCACATGCGGATCGAGCGGGACGTGATCAATCATCTTGCCTTCCAGCCCGGCCAGATCGAGCGCAGTTTTATAAGGGGGGGAATGGAAAAGAAAGATAGCTTTGTCCATACTATCATCACCTGTCAAGCGGGCGAGATCATCTTGAATAGTGGCGTAACGTTTTTCTTGGTCCGAGACCGGGAAGGAACGGATTCCCTCTTCGGGGGAAATGCTGCCCAGATCGACAAAGCGAGAAACATCATATCGTTCCCAATCTTTTAGACGATAGGGAGTCGGCGGAACATAGGTATAACCATAGATCTGATAATCACGAAAACCAGTTTTCCGATTATGGATATACTCCCATATCCCCTGAGAGGCGACGTCTCGGACCGCGGCTTCTTCAAAACGGGGGTCATCGTTGCCCATGATGAGAAAAACCCGGGGATAAGCGTTCTTGAGGTCCTGGCGCAAGCGGATCAACTGTTTCAGAAGATATTTATAGATAAAATCTCTTGGGGAGATATGAACGGACGTCGGTGGGTAATATGGCGCCGGTAGAAAATCTCCCCCGATGAAAACCGATTCAGGCCGCTCAGCCCCTATGGCTTGGAAGAGTTTTTGGTACCGCGCGGGATTTCCATGCAAATCTGTGACAAAAAAACAATTCGCCATTTTTCTTTTTAAAATCTTTACAATATCTAAGGCTTGGATTCCGCTTCGAATTTATATCCCACGCCGTGAACCGTGTGAATATATTTTCTGGCTCTGCCGAGTTTTTTCCGGATGCCCGTAATCTGGTAATCCACGACCCTCTCGGTGATGGAGTAGTTGTCTTCGCGGACGTGATCCAAGATCCGAGACCGGGTAAAGACTTGATTCGGATTTCCGGCCAACAACGAGAGGATGTCGAATTCCGTTTTCGTGAGGTCGATTTTTTCTCCGTCGGCATGGACTTCGTAGGCGTCGAGGTTGATCGCCAACTCGTCGAATTCTAGGATGTGCCGGTCGCTGTTTTCCGATTTGTTTTTTCTGCGGAGCAGGGCGTGGATGCGGGCGATCAAGATTTGTGGCTCGAAGGGTTTGATGACATAATCATCCGCGTATTCTTTCAAGCCGAGGACGACGTCCTCGATCTTTCTTTTCCCGGTGAGCAGAATGATGAAGATATTGGCGGTTTGCACATCCTTCTTGAGAATCTGGCAGACTTTGTACCCGTCGATTCCGGGAAGGACGAGGTCCAAGAGAATCAGGTCGGGCTTTTCTTTACGGGTGATGATGACCGCTTCTTCCCCGGTTTGCGTGGATAATACTTTAAAGCCTTCTTTCTCGAGGATAAAGGCAAGGCTCTTTTGAAGACAGACATCATCTTCGACCAAAAGGATTTTGACTTTAGCCTGAGTTTCAGTCATAGATTGTCGCTCTTCTTGATTAGGCCGGGCTCATCTAATTTTTGATAGGCTTGGGTCGCCTGCCTCCCCTATTTTAATATGGCCCCAACAAAAATCAAACAAAATCCCAATAATTTCTAAAAAAGAACGGAGTTTCTCCGAAGCCTCGCTTCACGCCAACCCGAGTCACAGGCTACGATCGCTTCGAGCGTAAGTTTTTTGCCATTTCGCAAAAATCGAAATCAAGGTATCGCTCAATTTTGAGCCGCTCCCGTGGATCGGACGAAGCTCTTCGGCGAGCTTCGAATAGCCTTTTCTGTCCAACCAGGAGGAAATGACATCGTTGTCGGAGAGCGGCTGGATGGCTTCGGACGGAACCGTCTGCAGCGCATGCAGGAGATCATCGAGGGTGAACGCTTTGAGGCCGTCGATGGTCAGGGGCGTGGCGTCGAGCTGGTGAATTTCTTTTTCCAGATGTCTTTTCAACAATGCGATCAGCCTCCGGCCCTGGCTGCGCTTGGGCCGCAGGACATCTCCGAGCTCTTGGTAACTGTGCATATAAAGCCAGGTGGAGAATTTATCTTTTTGCCCGTAACTTTCCATGATTTTTCTCAGCTCCCGCGCAGGTTTGGTATTTTTTTCCGCGGCCCGTAGAATCCGGACCAGGCCTTGGATGTTTTTGATCCGATGCAGCTCCCGGCCGCTTTTGTCGAAAATCAAGAAGTCTCCCATCCCGGAATGATCATGAATATGATCCTTGAGTTTATGAAGGCTCCCCGGATCTCCCTTGGGCAGAAGGAAGGCCGCGCCTTTTAACTCCTCGGTCTCCTTGGCTTTCGAAGCGATGATGATGGGAATCCGGGGGTAAAAGTGGGTGATCAAGCGGACGAGATCACGGCCGGCATCGTTGTCGGGCCGATGGGCTTTCGGAAAAAAAACATCGGTGATCAAGCAAACGACATCGTCTCCATGGCCGCGCGATCGATAATCGCGGCCGTCGATTCGGGATTCGTCCTCCACGCCGAAGAGAAAGCGCATGGTTTCTTCGTATGTTCGTGTGATCATCACGTCCGCGCGCTGCCCTATGATGCCGTAAAGAGTCGGCAGGAATTCCGAGAACCAGCGCGGTTCGTCGTCCACGACTAGAAAGATAAACCGCCGGACTTTTGACGATTTCCGGATATTGATCAAATCTTCGGCGGCCCTGACGACCGAAGTGATGATCAGGGGAGGAACGAGGCTCGTCGTGCTGTAGGCAAAAACAAGATCGGCCTTGGCCGTGAAGGGATATTTGACTTGGGCCGGCTGGGGGGGCGAACAGTGAATAAAGGGATTTGCCGAAAACAGAACGAGCACGGAATCGGGATTATCTCTCCGGATTTTTCCGGCATCGACAAGCGGCAGGCTCGTATCGTCAAAGAGGAAAACCGTTGCCTGATCGGATTTATATTGGGCCACGGACTGCGGGCTGCAGAGAATTTCGGTCTTGAGCCAGGGCATGTTTTCATCGAGGATCTGGGCGGATTCCCGGATCCGGGCTTCCGCGCAAAAGAAGACGGCCGAGGCGATCTTGACCGGATTGATGATTCGGGGGATGAAGGGAAATTCCCGGATCGGCTTTCTATCTGCCATTTTCGAGGATGACCTTGCAGCGCTGCCGGATCGAGTCCGCATAAAGCGTCGCTGGACGAGGAAACGTCAAAAGGGACAGGGGCTCATCGGGCTGGGGCGAGGAAAAAAGCCACGGATCCAATTTGTCCCGACCGGGCATAATATAGCCGTAAATGATGTTGTTGCCCATCAGGTTTGTTAAGAAATGCGTTCCCTGCGTCCCATACATCCGGGTTTGAAGCCTTTTTTGGTCTTCGTCAAAGCCGCCTTGAATCATATAAAGAAAATGACTGCCATAGATCCCGCCGGTCAAGTAGCCTTCTTCCAGGAGAGGCTCCGCCCGACCGGCGATATCCACGCCGTATTCAAAAATGGCCGCCGCCCGGTCGACGTCCTTGTAATCCACGGAGAGCCCCCAATCCCGATTTTTGCTGCCCAACCGGCCGGGAACGATCAGGATGTAGCGCTCCCGGGCCTCCAGCATTTGATGGTTGATGGCGGCGATTTTGCCGCAGACCGGATCATGCAGGTCCTTCGTATAAGTGAAGGGAGAAACAACGACCGCATATTTAATCCCCCTGACGATGCCGTGTCCTTGAGAATTCGTGATCGCCAGAAACGTATGGCGGGGCTTTTGGGGAATTTGAAAAGACTCGAGTTTGAGCTCCGGCAGCGGCGTGAGCTGAACGATGGAAAACGTCCCGTCTTCTTTGTCCTTCTTGGCGAAGTTGATGTTGAAAACGAATTCGATCTGAAAATAGGGCGTGATGTGGGAGGCGATCGTTTCCATAATCTCGGCGAGGCTGGTTTTGAAACGGAAATGATCGTTTTGAATGAGCTCTTCGATGGTGATGAAGTTGTTGTGGAGCCCCAGCAATTTGATTTTATGGAAATTGGCGAACCGGATGTGCAATTTTTTCATGGTTTCCATTTCCTCTCCCTTCAAATCTCTATTCTTGGTCATGTCCAGAGCATAGAAATATTGCTGACCGTTCCCGATCTGGAGCAATTTGAGAGGAAGGGGGTTTTTGATGGTCGCCATGGAAATGACGGGAAAGTCATCCAGGACGGTGGCATACCCATGGCCGAAGGCGATCCGGGCGAAGCCTTCTGCCGGATCCTGCGTTTTCAGGGCATGGGGAAAATAGGAATTTGCGACTCCGGAGATATAGGGATAATAACAGGGCCCGGCCAGCGTATCATCGAAAATGCCGGGGATAGGGTTCAAAATGATCGCCATTTTTTCCCGGCTTGAAGGAGGCTGCTTCCGCTTAAAATCATGATAGATGTGGGAGATCGCCTGGTGGACTTGTTGAACGCGCATATGATAATCCGGGTGATTGTTGGGCAGCATGTGGGATGTGTATTCTCCGGCATGAATGAGGGCCGCACCTCGGGCGGACGTCGCGGCTTCATTCGTCGCCGAGGAGCGAACGCCGATGGGGGCATCCCCCAATTCGGCTATAATCGAAGCCACGATATCCGATTCTTTTTTGTCGAATTTTCCGCCGCGGTCCATAAAACGGTCGTAGAATATAGTCGTGAGAATGCGCGTTTTGAGCTTATGGGCCTTCGGGATCGGACATTCATTGATTTTGGCCAGGCCGAGCCCTTTCCCGCCCGGAGACCCCTCGCCGTAGATTTTCACGTCCACGATTTTTTCAACGATTTTTAGACTCATCGTCCTACGAGAATCTTAGGTGAAAACCCGCATTTAGTAAAGCATCGGCCATTACCCGTCGACCCATGGAAAGATTTTTGCTTGGCAAGATACAATGCCTCGCGTTTCCGGCCGCTTGGCGCTGATGATCCACCAGGCGAACATTTTTTTCTGGGAGATTGTAACGCGCCCGAGGTTCGCCTTCGCCCGGGCGGCGCTCTGCAAAGAGTTCTTAGGCGCCGCGGCTGAGCGCTGGGTCCTATTTCGGGAATCCCGGGAGGGGGCTATAATAGGGGGGCGGTGCCGCGGGGAGGCCGCGAGGGATGACGATCATGAAACCGCGCATTCTGATTCTCGGTCCGCCGAAAAAGGCCGCCTATTTCGCACCCTACCTCGAGGCCGTCCGGGGCGTGGGCGGCGATCCCGAGCTCGCCTGGCCGGGGGCCGGATTTCGCGGAGAGGAGAAGGCGCTGCGGGCCTTCCTCGGAAAATACCGCGGCGTTCTTTTTCCCGGCG
>Ga0209746_1000267_pt1 | contig 27870 bp, 26 predicted proteins | sample BarGraNGADG00211_3_FD_184496 | JGI IMG/M metagenome (GOLD analysis project Ga0209746, IMG submission 184496) | Arctic peat soil microbial communities from Barrow, Alaska - Barrow Graham LP Ref core NGADG0011-211 (SPAdes) (version 2) | ecosystem: Environmental > Terrestrial > Soil > Wetlands >... | reverse complement strand
ATTTGATTTTACGGCAGAGGATAAGGTTAATTACGCGCAGTTTAACGAAGTTATCTGGAAAGCAGTGAAGGGAATCGATTCTCCATGTCCTCCGTCTGTAAGGGCTGCGTTTCTGAGAACAGCTGGAAAAGAGGAAGAATAAATAATGGAACCCTTCCAGGGTTCTCATCTGACCCCATTTCTGCTTTCTATCATTGATGGAACCGCTCTGAGGTATAGAATTGAAATAAAATCCCGGAACATCGGAGATGTTCCATCATTGCTAATCAGAGATACGATTCAAAAGGTGGAACCGCTCCGCGGTTCCACTCCCGTAGAACCCGACCAATAAAATAAAAAGGTGCGGACTATTGATCCGCACCTGAAAAATCCCGAATATATAATCGTATGAAGATTACGGATTGGTTTTAACCGTGTCTTTAGCCAGTGAAAATGTAACCGGTACCATATAATAAACAGGAACCGGTTTGCCACCCTGGTAACCAGGCTTAAAATCAGGAAAAGAGCTTACCACCCTGATTGCTTCCGCATCAAGCGAAGGATCAACTCCCTTGAGAACGGTCGTTTCCTGTGCTTTCCCTTCTTTGCCGACGACAAACCTGACAATCACTCTACCCGTAATCCTGTTTGCTTTTGCATACTCCGGATAACGGGTGTTTTCAGCGATGTATTTGAGAAGCGCTACATCGCCTCCCGGAAACATCGGCATCTCTTCAACCACGACAAATGGTTCTTCAGGAACATAGATTTTGTCAGGAAGTTCGAATTTAATGGAAACTGATGCTTTGAAAGGGTCAGTGGATTCCGGATTCTTTGGAGGTTCCCATTGTGGAGAAGAAGCTATTGCTTTAACCACTGCATCTCCCAGAGATTTGTCAGGAGAAAACATGATCGCCGGAGTAGAAAGTGTTCCGTCAGGATTCACGATAAAACTGGCCGTTACTTTTCCTGAAACTCCTTTTGAAACTGCATCCTCCGGATATTTTATCTGTTTGATCAGCCAGTCATTAAATGACGCATGTCCCTCTCCCTGGAAAGTCGGAGAATCTTCAGGGTTTATTCTTGGATATGGCGGTTTAAGTCCCATTTCGATAGCTTTCTCACGGGTAATAATATCATATCCCCCGTTCTTGCCTTGCTCGCCATACTTTTCAAGACCTTCCTTTGCAGAAAAGGATTTTACTATTCCCCATTTATGGCCAAGATCTTTGTTAATCTGGGGAAAAGACTTGTCAGTGAAAACGCCATCGACAAAAATGGCCTTTTGCGGCTTTTCCTGCTGAATTACCGGTGATTTGAATTCAGGGTCTTTTACCATTACGATTTTCATTTCAGAGGTAAAGGATGGTTTAAGTTTTTGTCCTAAATAACCTTTACAGGAAATTAGCAGAGTTGCGTCATGTTGTACGGAGATTACAGTAAACCGTCCGTCAGCATCTGATATCATCCCATATGCATTACCTAAGGTTCCGGTTCCACCTATATAAGCGCCCTGTAGCGGTTTTCCGTCTTCCAGAACAACAGTGCCTCTGACTGCATCTCCATTTTTTGTCCTGACCAGAATAACGCCATTTTTAGCGTTGTCTCCATATAAAGCGGTTGCAGACTTATCTTTCAGAACACTGACAGATTCGATCGCCTTAGGATCAATCCATTTTAATGTTTCCCTGTCACTGGGGACTCCGTTTATGACAACCAAGGGGTTGCCAACCAAGGCTTTTTCGATTTTAATTGAATATTTTGACGTATCCTGAGTCACACCTTTTTCAATCGCAATGTTCTTTTCTTCCTTCAAAGCCCGGATTGGAGGCGGAATTTCAATAGTTGAAAATGCCGTTTGACTGGTTGGATTTACAGGCTGTGCCTGGTAATGATACTCCGGTGTCGCAAATGCATAAAAGACAATTGCAAAAACAGGCAACACCAGCAAAACTTTTAATTTCCTGTAGGGTGAGGTTATTATTTTTTTCATCATGTCGAATCTCTTTTTGTTTAGTGAATAATTAAATGAATTCGAAAGGCTGATAACCGGCGATTCAAAGAGCTGGTTCATAAGTGCAGCCCTGTAGTTTGCCGGGCTGGCAGTGCGCTGCAGCGCCACCTGGTCGGCAAGGTATTCGTGGTTCAGCCTGATAAAGCCGGTATAAATCCAGGCAAACGGATTTATCCACTGGATCAATCGAAGGATCTCAACAAGAAGAAGATCGAACCAGTGTTTCTGCCGTACGTGCACGATTTCGTGGTTCATTATCTCCTCCGCTTCATTCTCGCTTACTGAAGGATTGATAAAAACATAATTGAAGAATGAGAACGAGGCCGGGAATTGCGATGCTCTGATTAGCTTTGCAGGTCCCTGTTTATTGATATCAGCCTTGTTTATAGTTTTGAATAAGCTTCTGAAATGCCCTACAGCCCTGAACAGAAGAAGAATCATTCCCGTCAGGTAGAGGGAAAGCAGTATAAGCCGATAGTCAAAAGGCTTTCCTGCAATATCCTGATGCTGCACTTGGATGGCACTTACTGATACACCCGAAAAGGCAGCCTGACTGATGGCCGGAACTGGCATCTCAACCTGGTAATGAAAGGAGATCAGAGGAAAGATAAAAGAGATTAGAATACCTGAAATCAGGTAAATCCTCTTCAGCATGAAGTACCTTTCATTCCTTAAAAAGAGGAAATATATAATGGCGAAGCCGGTGAGCCATATCGCCGATTTCATAAGATAAGCTGCAAATGCTTCCATTACTTTTTCTTTTTATTGCGTTTCAGTTCTTTCCTGGTATCATCAAGAAGTTCATCAAGCTCCTTGACCGAGAGATCCTTTTCCTTTGCAAAGAAAGATGCCATTGCAGGGAAGGAATTGTCGAAATAGCTTTCCATGAGTCCGAATAGCTGTTTCTTCGAGTATTCGCCTTTTGTAACCAAAGGATAATAAATGTGTATGTTACTGTAGGCTTTATGTGCTACGAAACCTTTCTTCTCAAGGACTCTTACTACCGTTGAGATAGTATTCCTTGCCGGTATTGGTTCATCGAATCTGTTACGTATATCCTTTACCAGTCCCTCTTTCATTTCCCAGAGAATCTGCATCACCTGTTCTTCTGCTTTTGTCAGCTGCATAATATATATGGTATTAAGGTATTATGGCATTAAGGTGTTAGGGCTTTATGGGTTACTTGTACAGACATAAGATAGCATTCTGTCTTATGAACCTTTTACAGGTAACCGGTTGCCTTTTGTCGTTTTTATCAATCCTGATACAAAGCTATGACTATTTTTATAGTCATGCAAATATTTTTTAATATAATTGACTATGTATGTAGTCGTTATTTATTGTCTTGCCCATTTTATGCGGGTTTTAAACATTAAATAAATCAATATATTTTTAATATTTAGTTTTTTTGACCACTAAGGACACAAAGGATGAGCACAAAGGAATACGAAGAATTGTGGAACCCTTTGTGTCTTTCGTGGTTAAATTTTTCCTGATTTGCATCTTCAACCATTTCCCTCCTGATCATGAAAAAATTAGTTAATATCTCCATTCTTGTAGCCCTTTCTCTTCTGATCAGCTGCAATACGTCAACTAACAGAAAAGAAACCCGTGCAAAGGGAAAAATCCTTTCTCCAGCCTCCAGGTCAGAAAAGAATGGCTGGATATATATTCACCTTGAGGGAGCTCCGGCTGAAATCGGATACCAGCACGGTTACCTTCTCGCTAATGAAATAATTGATCTCCGCAATATCATGTCGATGTTTTATGAGAAAACAACAGAAAAAAACTGGATAAGGCAAGCTCTCTGTCTCTCTGCGGCCATAATGACGAAGATGAGGCAGGGTGTACTTCCTTCGACTGGGCACCTTTTTACCCTACCGGCGCTATACAGGCGAAAGCTACTGATGGCACCCTTGCTGCTGAAATGAAATTATGGGCAATAATGGGGCGTCCATGGGGCGAGCCTTTCTACGCAGCGAAATTCCTTGAAGCACACCCGCAGTTCAGCTGGCAGAAAAACTACCTGCGTGACATGCCATCACAGAAATGGACTCTCTTCGGAAAAGACATGAAATAGATTAATAGATTTTGTTATTTTTGTGGCACAGAGGGGTTGTTAGCTCAGTTGGTTTAGAGCATTACCTTGACAGGGTAGGGGTCACCGGTTCGAATCCAGTACAACCCACAAAAAACTCCGGCATCATCTGCCGGAGTTTTTTTCTGCGTAGATTACTCTATCCCTATTATTTGTGTATGTCGGCAATAAGATCCTTCCCGACCATCTTGAATTTTGCAGGCTCGGCCGGCGGAACTAGATATATCTGGGTACCGGGGTCCAGCCCCGCTTTTACAATAATATTCTTTTCATTCATGTCGCCAAGTATTACTATCTGCCTGGTGTGGTTCTTCCTGAATACATAAGGGATGCTGTCTTCTCCTGTTTGAACACATTCAGTGGGAATATAAACGGCATCATTAAATGATTTGATAATTATCTTATTCCAGGTTGTCATTGCTGGCCGCAGCTGATTATCTGTTCCGTCTATCTTGACCTGCACTTCGAACATCTTTGCATCAGAATTTGGCAGTACCTCACCAATATTTGCAATTGTGAAAACCGAACCGGTTAGCGATTTCCCCGGCATGGCATCGATTGTAACACTGACTTTCTGTCCCAGCTTGACTCTATTTACTTCAATTTCACTGACATATAATTTTGATATCATCGTCGTTAGGTCGGGGAGTGTTGCCACAACACGGTCAAATGCGTTTATTGAAGAGCCTGATTTCCTTTTTGTCCCTCCCCAGTCTGTCTTATAAATTACGATCCCGGAAGAAGGAGCTGTTATAGTGAATTTTACCAGGAACTCCTGCAGGTTCTTTACAAGCGTAACTTCATTTGTATACTGCATTTTCTGCTGCTTTATGTCTGTCAGCGACTGGGCTTTTCTCAGATCATAGTTTTTTATCAACTGCTCAAGACTTCTTTTTGCCTTGTCAAGACTTATTTCAGCCTGCCGGATTGTGGCCGGGGGTTCATATTTCGACTGCTCGAGGGTTATCTGGGCCTCTTCTACCACGTACTTCTGGTTTTTCATGTCATCCCTGAGGCTGGAAAGAGTAACTGCTGTATCCAGCACCTTCATCTCCAGTTTCGATTGGTAGTTCTCAAGGTTTGTCATCTCATCCTTCAGGGTGTTGTCATAAGTTGTTCTGTCGAGCTGTGCGATATAATCTCCCTGCCTGACAAATGTCCCTTCGGGAATAATGTCCTGTATCTTGAAATCAGCTGCGCGCATGTTCCCGCCACGTCCCATTCCACCACCGCCACGATTCCCGCCGCCTTCACCGCCCTGGTTGGATGTCTGGGCTATTTCTGGCCCTTTGATTTCAAGCGATTTTTCAGCCAGAAGTTCCCCTGAATTTGTAACAGTCACTTCAAAAAGGCCTTTGCTTACCTCAACGTAAATGCTCACCTTATCCTTTTTTGATACCAGCTTATTGAAGACAACCAGCGCTATTATAATGACCGTTGCGACAATTCCGGTAATAATTAATGTTCTTTTCATATTACACAGACTATTTTAGAATCTATTTATGTTTAATAGACCATTTTAAGAAGATTTTATTCCGGGGAAAACCCCTAAAATGATTCATGATGCAAAAATATATTATGATAGCCGGATTTTTTACCGGTAAAATATTTTATGAGAAGTCAAACCCTGAAATATATGCCGGAGCATCATAAAACCTGTCTTTATCCTCCTGCGTCATGTTGATGAATTTGGTATATACCAATCCTGGTTTCGCATTCAACATCCTGTTAAGCGCTCCCATTTTTACGCCTGTTCGCATTTTGTCGAAGAGATAGCTCCTGTCGTCAATCCATGTAAGCCCTGTATTAAACCCTTCTGCCGCACATGCCGATTCAAAAAGATTGGCGAGTAATCTTTCCCTCCCTTTTTTGCAATAAATAGCATCCAAAACAAGGTAACGAAATTCTCCCGGGCGGAAAAGTCGTCTTAAATACGGGAAGCCTGGCAACATTTTCATCATCACCCAGCCCCATATTCCCGGGATATCATAAACTTTATATGCAGATGGAATAGTACAGACACCGGCAATGATCTTGCCTCCCTCCCTGAGGACATAGTAACGATCTCCGTAAAAAGCATTTTCCGGTGTAAATAATGAGTAATCCTTATAATAATCGACAAGAAGTTCTTTCATTCCCGGTTTCTCCGTGTCGGAAAGTTTTGATACACGGGGATCGGCTTTTGGTGAAAAGCGGCTGAAAGCTACTGTAAGAAAGGATCTTATATATTCATATCCTGCCTGGTTAACCAGATTCTTTGATCTTTCATTCATGCTTTCAAGAAAAGCATACATAATATGCTTGTCTTCCTCAAAAACATCGGGAAGCTCAAGAATATGGGGTCTGCTGAATATTTCAAGGGTTCTCTGCTTGAATGAGAAGTCAGATTCCGGCTTAATGACAGCTTTTTCCCGTTTTCTCCAGTTCAGGCTTGTCTGGTATGTCGACAGGAAAGCCAGGTACCTTATATAAGTTGAAGGATATCGGAGAGCACCTTCTCCCGACATCCGGAAACAGGCGCCAACGGTCCCTGTTATCCTGTTCTGCTTATATAGTGAGACAAATCTTATTTTGTTGCCGTAAGCCTCTATCCTTGGGGCAATATTCTGAAGGGAAAACCTTAATCCTCCTTCCGATCCCTGGACAGTATGATTAAGAATGCCGAGAATGTCTTCATTTGCATGGTCGGTGACCCGTACCTCGAGGCCCTTTATATTCAGAATTGTTTTTTCAATCATCCGCGATGATCAATTGGTGGAAGTTTTGCTATCGAGGCTTCCAAAGACTCTCTGGAGGGTTGAGGTTACCCGTGCATTCACGTCCTTTCTTATTTTAAGCTCTTCGCCCTCAACTTTTGTGAACATGCCTCCAAGCGCTTTATTTGTAAGGTAGTCATCAAGGTCGGTATTTACCGGTTTCAGGTTTGCTATTTTGCCTGCTATCGAATTGGCTATTGAATTCCACTTTGAAGTGAGCGTGTTCCAGGACTCCTTTGTGGAGATATTACCGATCAGTTTCTTTTCAGTTGACGCCTGGATTTTCGGTTTGTATAAATTATACAGGTCAGTGTATGTGGTGCTTTTCAGATACTGGGTGGCGGCATTGTCGGATCCATTAAGGATATTGAAAGCGTCCTTTATTGACATCTGTGTAATACTGTTCACGAATATGGGGGCAACATCCTTTGCTGCATCTTCAGCTGCCCTGTTGATGCTGAGTATTGCATTCTGTACAAGCTTATCGCCGCCTGGAATTTTAGAGATATTGTCTACAATTGTCTTTGCCTCATCGGGAAGAAGGATCTTTATGGCAGCATCGCCAAAGTATCCGTTTTCAGTTGCCAGTTTTGTGGCAGCATTCTTTGCTCCCAGTGTCAAAGCCTCTTTAAGTCCGCTGATCACTTCGCTTTCGGTAAGAGGAAGCGAACCGGCCGATTGCAGGACGTTCATCAACTCTGCGCATCCTGCCAGAACCAGCATAAGCATAATGAATATTATCGTTCTTGGTTTCATCTGTTTTATTTTAGAAATATCCCGCAAGATACAAATAAAGGAGTGTCATTATAAAAGAACTGTGACAAAGAGAGCTGGTGTCTGCCACGTTCCTCTTTACAGTATTCCGGGAAGAAGAGCTGATGATATTACAAGGTCTTCCGGTGTCGTTATCTTGATGTTTTCTCTGTTCCCTTCAATAAGGTTGATCTTAACACCTGTCTTTTCAAGGACAGAAGCATCGTCGGTAAATTCCGGAAGATAATCCTGCCTGTAGGCTTTTTTTATGATTTCGGCATTGAACACCTGGGGAGTCTGAACTATTTTTAAATTCAGTCTGTTTACAGGTCTGCTTCCTGTTTCAGTCAGCAATCTCATAGATTCAGTAGGTGAGATTACAGGCACGGCATTTCCGAGCTTTTCCGCCATCTGAAAACAGCGCTTTATAGTATCTATGCTTACAAATGGCCTCACCCCGTCGTGTATTGCCACAAGTCCGGGAACATCAACAAAATTGAGCCCGTTCCTTACAGAATAAAAGCGTGCCTTGCCTCCTTTTACGATTGTATGGGGAATGTCGAAAGAATATTTCTTCTGCAGCTCTGCCCAGAACCGGAGCTGGTTCTCAGGAAGTACGGTTATGAGCTCAATCGATTCATCGAATGCCTTGAATCGTTCGAGAGTGCGCATCAGGACTGGTTTTCCTGCAAGCTCCAGATATTGCTTCGGAAGTTCAGATCCCATCCTTTTGCCGTGTCCTCCGGCAACTATTACCGCATACAACTTCATATTAAAGTAGTATTACCTTCTTATCAGTTTTAAATGATCAGTTCTCCTGATCAAGTGGTCCATTAGCCCCCCGGCATGAAATCCTGATTTATCGGGAGGGGGGATGGGGGGTCATTCCTTAGTATATAGGAATCGTTTAATGCTCCTCTTTGGTGTTTTTGCAAACTCTTCAGGGTGTATCCTGAACTTGCTCACAGCCATAAATTCGGGTATCTTTTCGTTAACTTTCTTCTTCGCTTCATCAAGAATGGTAATCAGCTGCTCTTCTGATATATTGTCCCTTTTCATCATTTCATAATCGGGGAATATCAGACCGATAAGCTTATTGTCTTCAGCAATGACAAGCGATTCAGCAATATAATCCATGTTGTTAATAATCGCTTCGATCTCATCCGGGAATATATTCTTCCCTGACGGACCCAGGATCATGGTTTTGCTTCTTCCCTTAATGAAAATATTACCTTCTTTGTCAATGATGCCAAGATCGCCAGTGTGCATCCAGCCTTTGTCATCAATTATTTCCTTTGTGGCTTTTTCGTTTTTGTAATAGCCTAACATAACATTATCGCCCCTGAGGATTATTTCGCCTAACTGTTTCTGAGGATCGGCAGAATCTATTGTAACTTCCAGGGTATCAACAGCGCGTCCTGACGCACCCAGTTTTGTTGTATCCCATGAGGCATAGCTTATCAATGGACCGCATTCAGTCATTCCATAACCAACAGAAAACCTTAATCCGATTTTTTTGAAAAATTTCTCGGCTTCAGGATTAAAGGCGGCGCCACCAATAACGATCTCCTTGAATCTTCCACCGAATGTGTCGGTAAGTGTTTTGCAGATCTTATTGAACAGCAACCTGTTTATGCCTGGAATTAGTAGCAGTATTTTCATAAGCGGTTTGTTGATGACCGGCAGCAGCTGTTTTTTGTAGATCTTTTCAATTACAAGAGGCACGGAAAGAATAAGTCTTGGTCTGATCTCCTTGAATGCCTGAATCAAAATCTGGGGAGATGGTGTTTTTGTGAGTATGGTTATATGACAACCGAAAGTAAACGGGAAAAGAAATTCAAACGCGCATCCATAGGTGTGTGCCAGTGGCAAAAATGATACCACTGGATCTCCGGATTCAAGAGGCATATTATTCTGTGCATACCTTACATTGGCAGCAAGACTATTATGAGATATCATTACCCCTTTTGAAAAACCGGTTGTGCCTCCTGTATAGCTTATAACAGCAAGCTTGTCGTTCGCAATGTCTGAAAATTTTATGTCTTCTTTTCGTATCTCAGGATACGCTTTTGCAAACTTTTCTTCAAGGGATGTAAATGCCTCCTTAACCATTGCATTTCCGGCGGTGATCATCGAAAAATCCTCGAGAGAAAAAACTCCGGTTATTTCAGGAAGCTTTGTGGCCTCAAGTGATTCAAAGATCTTGTCGTCGACGAATAATATTTTTGAATCAGAATGACTGATAAGATTTGCCAGGTCTTCGGGCTTAAAATCAGGAAGAATAGGCACAATGACTGCGCCATAAGTCACTGTGGCAAGATATATCATACACCAGTGAGCCGAGTTCCGTCCCACGAGGCCTATTTTATCGCCTTCATGAATGCCAGCCTCTTTATAAAACAAGTGGATTTTGAGGATCCTTGATGCAATCTCCTTGTAGGAGTACCCCTTTTCCTTGTAATTCGACAAAGCTTCTATGTCCCAGTTTTGTCTTATACTCTGCTCGATATAACCGATTAAGCGTTCGCTGATCATAGGTCTCTTTTTAAATTATGAAACAAAGTTACAATTTGGAAACCAATTAGAATCGGTAAAAGGACCTCTTTTTATGCTCCGGAAGACCTCATGTGCGTTCTTTACACAAAAAACATCACGAGGATTGCAATCACCGAGAGGATATTGACTACGGTGAAGAAATAGTTGTAGCTCTCTCTCTTCTTGCTGAATTGACCCAGTTTGCGAGCAAATATCCCGATGTTCGGCACAAAGAGCACGATCAGGAAAGCAAAAAATTCTATGCCGAAAAAGACCTTCTCAAGTCCACCCCTGACAAGCGCCGAGAGGTACACTATAATAAGAAGAACAAGCAAATATAACAGGTAACTGACTTTAAGAAGAAGTGTTGAGACCAGTCTTCGTTTATGAAGCTGGTGTGGTTTCAGGTATGCGTAGGCAAGGGCAAAAATAATAATGATAAAAACTATCCCGAGGATATGATTGAGGACCGTAGGGAAATTTGCCATTTCTTCAGATATTAAATTTCGCATCATCTTTCAATCTCCGTCCAGATGAGGGAGCTTGCTCCAAGAACAGCTGCATTCTGTGTGCTAAGCTGTGATTCAAGAAGCTTAACTTTCCCCTTGTAAATACTAAGAAGGTTCTCTTCCATATATTCTTTTGCCGGTTCAAAAATAAGGTCCTTGGCAAGCGCAAGTCCGCCGAAAAGGAAAATAGCCTCGGGATTGGTGTGGGCAACAACATCGGCAAGCTTGAACCCAAGCATTTGTCCTGTATGTTTAAACGCCCTGATTGCCAGGCTGTCACCACGTTTTGCCGCATCATGGATAATCTCAGCATCGAGTTCATCGAAACTATATTTCCTCAGCTCGCTCGGCTGAATGGAGTCGGCCATTATTTTCAGGAGAGATCTTTTAAGTCCTGTTGCAGAAACATAAGTTTCAAGACACCCTTTACGTCCGCATCCGCAGTCGCGGTTTGAAGGTCCGGGCCTGATGGCTGTATGCCCAATTTCGCCGGCAAAACCATCGTGCCCATAAACAAGCTTCCCGTCAATTACGAAGCCACTGCCCAGGCCCGTGCCCAGGGTTATCACAACAAAGTTTTTCATTCCCCTGGCCCCGCCATAAACCATTTCGCCTACAGCAGCTGCATTGGCATCATTTGTCACAATAACAGGAAGATCGGTATGCGTGTGGAATATATCTGCAAGGGGAACAATCCCTTTCCATGGCAGGCCGGCAGCATGTTCAATTGTACCTTTATTGATATTCCCCATTGGGGCTCCGATTCCAAATCCTTTGAGCTCGCAACTGTTACCGATCTTCTGACTGGCAATCATTATTTTTTCATAAAGCGCTGCAACAAAGACTTCTATTTCGTCATATTGCATTGTTTTTAACTTGCCCTCTGCAAGGATATTTCCTTCCCTGTCAACAAAACCAAATACCGTATTTGTGCCCCCAAGATCAATACCAACAGCAAGTTCTTTTTTAGCCATCCTGTTATGAAAAATTGTTTAGTTGTGTAAATATACCATTTACAAATTAAATAAAAAGAGGCGGTGAGAGAATTCAACCTGCCTGTTTATGATGTTATTTTTTTTCTGTTAAGTACTCTGAAAGATCTTCCTGAACCTGGGGTTCTTTCTGAAACCCGCCGCCAAGATGCTGCCAGTAAACTTCAGCATAATCAACACCCGCCATGGTACCATAATTCCGGTTACCTTCAAGAATATAACCAAAAAAATCGTCAATTTTATGCATGTGCTTCATAAGTTTAATCTGGGATTTATGTTGTGACAGCATTTCAATTTTAGTCTCAATGACCGATGAGATATCCACATAAAAATGTGGCGGGGCTATTTCTGTTCCGAGAGGATCGAAAAGCGTGAAGGGGGATGAATAATAAAGCAGCGGAGTCACTTTCAACGGCTTTTCCTTTACCGGTACAGGATCAAGTGAGGAGACCATTGCTGCGGCCTCAACTATGTTTGATGCTGCCCTGTGATCCGGATGATAATCGTTCGGATGGTGAGTAAAGATAATCCCGGCTTTCACTTTTCTGATCAGCGAGATGGTTTTCAGCCTTATTGCTTTTGTGTCGAAAAGAAACCCGTCGGTTCCGCCAAGGGCATAATACTCGGCATCGAGAACAGCCGCGGCTCTTTTTGCCTCTTTAAACCGGATTTTTGCCGTCTCTTCCATGCCGGTGCCGCAACCCCCCAGATCGCCCCACGTCAATGTTGCAATGACTATTTTATACCCCTTGTCCTTAAGGAGCTTAAGCGCTCCGGCATTCCATGATTCAGCGTCATCGGGATGAGCATTGATCGACAATGCTACTTTATTGAACTTTGTTGTCATGATTATTAATAATAATTTCTAAATCATTATTGAAATTTCAGCACTCCAAAAAAATCAGGTTGATGAAAATCCGGTTTTGAAGTTCCTACAGGGTTCCATGTTACATAATGAGGAACAGCAAGCATGTCTCCGCATTTGTAAAAATTTGCTCTGAAAGTACTCCCATCCAGTTTCTTTATTTTGTGACGAAAAAAGACATTCAGCGGAATGGCAATTGTAATTGTCCAGGAAATTTCTCCCTCCCTTTCACTGATTGGATTATTCCCCAGAGATGTCTTCCTCCTTATGCCTGAAATAATTTCAGGATCAGCTTTTGTGCTGTTCTCCCTGGCTGTTCCCGCGCCAAGAAGACAGGTGCCGATACCGTTGAATTCCAAGTTGTAATAAATGCCGTCATCGGCCGGCGAAACAAAAAACTCAACGCAGGAATCTTCACACACCATCTGGTTTGATCTGGTTTTTTCTGCCTTGAAATATTTTTCGGTTATATAGTACTTAAGAAGTATTTCATAATCGGTGTACCCTATGGAAAACTTCACATCAGGCTTATAATTAAAATCATCCCAGTTTATTTCTTCAATATACTGTTTCCCTTTCAGCTTATCAAGCTTTTCTGAAATATCATTCAATCCCGGACAGGAATCGGTAAATTTTAATTTATTGACCTTCAGTGTCTTCATCGTTCATTTTGTTTTACTTCTGAACTTAACGAACCAAATGCAAATAATATTAACAATCAGATGTATTCAGCATTTTTAAACACTAGTCAGATATTTCGTTCCAGATAAGAGCAGCAGATCCCATCATAGCGGCATTGCTTTCTGATATGCCCGAAGGAAGGATCTTTACAGTATTTTTAAAGAGAACATAATTGTTTTTTGCAAGATACTTTCTGACCGGAGCAAATAGCAATTCTCCTGCCTGTGCCAGTCCGCCGAACAGGAATATAGCCTCAGGACTTGAAAATACAATAGAATTGATAATCCCGAATCCAAGTATTTCGGCTGTATCGTTCATTGCCTTAACAGCTATCGGGTCTTTTTTTGCTGCAGCTTCGGCAATTTTCTTTGAAGTAAGTTTTGACGGAGGTATCTCACGCAGAGGGCTCTCTTCCCTCATTTCGCTCATAAGTTCAATTGTCGTCCGTACAAGTCCCGTTGCAGAAGCATATGCTTCAAGACATCCTTTTCTGCCACAACCGCAGTCTCTTCCATCCTTAACTACGGTCATGTGTCCAAGCTCGCCTGCAAAGCCGGTATGTCCGTAAACCATTTTCCCGTCAATAACTATTCCGCTGCCCAGTCCTGTGCCAAGTGTGAGAACAATAAAATCCTTCATTCCCTTTGCGCCGCCAAAAATCATTTCACCCATGGCAGCCGCATTGGCATCATTTGTAACGACCACAGGCACTTTTATCTTACTTTTAATCAGGGCGGCAAGAGGAACGATCCCTTTCCATGCAAGGTTGGGAGCATGTTCAATAGTGCCCCGGTGATAATTTGCATCAGGAGCACCTATTCCGATACCAATAAGAGTAAAATCTTTTTTGGATGATAATAATTTCTTGATTGCGGTGGTCAGCGCCTGGACAAAATCATTGATCTTTGGATAATCAGTTGTCTTAAGCCTGCCTTCGGCCAGCACCTTGCCAGTCTTATCTACAAGACCAAATACTGTATTGGTTCCGCCAATGTCAACTCCTGCTACTACTTTCTTCATATTCATCAGTTTTTTAGTTTTTATCATATGACCGGATCTTCCCGGAGTAAAATTTCAAGTGTTTTTATTTAGCTCCTTGCAATTTGCTTTTTGCCTGTCAGCAGCATGATTATAAGGGGCCCTTCAAAGTTATTAATATTTTATTACCTGTCCTGACTTTTTGAAGTCGTGGTTTTAAGTTTTTTGACATTCTGTTCTCCAATATCCCAGTCCTCGGTATCGTACCAATTCTCTTTCATATTTATTTCCTGAAAGTAATATGATGCCGGTTCGGGCTGAAGGCCTTTATTAAAATCGCCCGTAGTCCATTTACCATCGCCGTTAAGATCATAAATAACCCTGAGCCGGTATTTCCCCTGGTCAAGATATGGAAATTCAACCTTCCCGTCTTTCGTCATTTTGGTTTCCCTTACAAGCTTCTCTTCTCTGGTTAAAAGTTGTATTATCCGGGCGCCTTCATAGTTTTTAACGTTGATTGTAAGCTTGCCGAATGTCTCGTTATTCCTTACTGTCGTCTTGTAACCTGAGGAATCAGAGACGTCGCCATATATATTGCGAAATGCACCAGAATCAGCAATGAATGTATAATTCTTTCCCTGTACCAGACGTGTTATCATGAGCATTTTGCAAGAATTGGCCGTGTCTGGCAAAAACGTGAAGGGGATTTTCACCCTTGTTGTTCCGCTTCCCTCATAGAGTCTGATTTTTGATGTGTCGGGGGTGCCTAACGGGGTCCGCGATTGCATAATGATCTGCTGCCCGGGTCTGAGAGATCCGGTGAATAAGCTGGAAGTAACTGAAAATGGCGGCTTTTTTATTCTTGACCTGATTGATTTGGGCGTCATGAATCGCATGTGTATTGAATCCTGTTTCTGAATGACATTCTTTGTAGAATCAGTAAAAGGATACCTGACAAGTGTTGTGATTTCATTCTGCTCATAAAGTGAACTGTCTGTAAGCCATACCAGTATTGAATCATTATTCCTGCTTCTTTCAATATAATATGAGCCCGGCTGTGTTCGCGGGATTGAAAAACTGAAGCCTGCTGAATCGGGAGGCAGGGAAAGGGAATATTCCAGCTTGTAGGGCTGGCTTCTGGAAGAAGATGTAAGATAATGTGCGGTTTTGGCAGGCTGAAAAAGTATAAGTTTATATTCTCCCTTCATAATAATAGTGTCGGCAGTTTTATCGGAAGGGATTTTTGTTTTTAATGTATCCTTAATGACCGGCAGATAATTTTTTAACGAATTGACCTCAAGAGTGTCATTCAAAAATGCAAACTGCTCATCGGGCAAATTGAAATTTTTACTGTTGTCGGCATCCTTCAGGGCATAAAGCCTGTATTTACCTGCTTTGACATTATCAATGCGAAAATATCCGTTTTTGTTAACTCTTGAAATATATGCGGGAAGATGCTTTACCGCTGCTGAATCGTAAAGCTCATTATACAGGAGGACCAGCGTTTCTTCAGGTGGGTTAAGTTTTAGGGCAGTATAAACATTCCCGGTAACCGAAAGGGAATCAATGACCGGCCCTGTCGAAAAAACAAACTGGTAATTGTTCAGAACATTATTTTCATTGAGGTCGCGGATCGCATCCTGGAAATTAAAAGTGTATGTCGTGCTGTCGCTAAGAGCATCTTCATACTGAACGATAACGCTTTTGCCCCGAAGAAATATCTTTGGCTTTTTTTTCATAGGGGGAGAGGCCATGAATTTCTCATTGATTTTATCAAGGGTTACAAATTCGTTGAAAGTTATCGTCACTTCGTCGCCCCTAAAATTCTTGGCTCCGCTTACCGGAACGCTTTTTATTACCACTGGCGGTACCCTGTCCCTGGGTCCGCCGGAAGGAGCGCTGACTTTAGCACAACCCGCAATAATTATAAGGAGAATTATTCCGGGAATTTTATGCTTATACAGACTCCTTGACATCAGTCTTATTTCATTAGTGATTTACAAACTTACATCATTTTTTAATGAATTTCTGCAATAGAGTTAAAAGCGCTTTTCTCTTCAGCAGTTTTAACAACTTCTAATAATATATTTTTTACCTTTGGCGATTATAAGAAACCGATTTGTATGCATTTACTTGTTATTCCATGGGATGTTAATCCCGAGATTTTCCGGATAGGCTCTTTTGCAGTGAGATGGTATGGCTTATTATTCGCATCATCTTTTCTTTTCGGATATATTATAATGCTGAGGATCTTTAAAAATGAAAATCTCAGCGAGGCGCTTCTTGATAAACTTACAATCTATATGGCGCTCGGGACCATTATAGGAGCCAGGCTGGGGCATTGCCTTTTTTATGAGCCGGGTTACTATCTCTCCCATCCTGTTGAAATACTCAAGATCTGGCACGGCGGACTTGCAAGCCATGGAGCAGCAATAGGAATTTTAATAGCTGTGGGAATTTTTGCCTATAAAGAAAAGAAAGGGTACTTCTGGACTCTCGATCGAATCGCTATAGTTGTGGCATTATCGGGCTTTTTCATCAGGATGGGAAATCTTATGAATTCGGAAATTTACGGTGTTGAAACAACTGTTCCCTGGGGCTTTGTATTCCTTCGAAACGGGGAAACAGCGCCAAAACATCCTACACAGATATATGAGGCACTAGCTTACTTATTTATCTTTTTCCTGCTCTTTGGCATATATTGGAAAAAGAAGGGGAAACAGATAGAGGGTAGTCTTTTAAGCCTTGCCGTTATACTTATTTTTATTGCCCGCTTTTTTATTGAATTCCTGAAAGAGGATCAGGTTGCATTTGAAAAAGTCCTGAAATCTGATATTGGACTTAATATGGGACAATTGCTAAGTCTCCCTTTTATTTTGGTTGGCATTCTGGGGCTGATAGCAAGCCTTATTATTAAAAGAAGGGCAGTAATAAAGCAGTAAATTATTTTACCAGGATCCCGTTAAAAAGGATATCAAGGACAGCATTCAGCCTTAATTCAATTTTGTCTTCTTTTTTCTTCCAGAAGAGAGGAACTTCCAGTCCTTTAAGTGTAGTCTGAACCGCCAGGGCCGTGTATTCGCTGTTGACTACGTTGAAGACCTTCTTCCTGGCCCCGTGATATAAAATGAGCCTCAGTATTGCCAGCTCTTCCCTGTCATATTTTGAACGTATGTTCTCAACAAAATTAAAATGATCGAGGTTCTTGTCAAAAATTGCATTGTAATAATTTGAAAGTTTTTCGAACGCTTTCATCCTGACAAAAACATAATTTCTCATCTTTTCGACAGGCGATTCAACCGATTTGATTGTTGTAGTCAGCTCATTTCTAAGGATATTGGCTTCGTACAATAGAACTGCTTCAAATATCTCTTCCTTGCTCTGGAAATAGTAATAAATAGAACTTTTACCCATTTTAAGGGCTTTTGCAATTTCATCCATTGTGGTTTTTTTAAAGCCATAATGACTGAAAATCTGTCCTGCCGTTATGATTATTTTCTTTCTAAATTCTTCTTTATTAATCATATAATCAGTATTTGCGATACTACATATTCCCGGACGCAAAGTTATTATATTAAAATTTCAATTCAAAGTTTTCGAATAATCCGGTCGACAATTCGAATCGATGTCTGCTTAACTTTTTAAGCAACCATTCAGCCGTTCATTTTCAGGAATTAATCTCCTTAATTTTTGTACTTTTGATTTTAACTAAATTCCATTTTCAGAAGGGCCGGACTAATGCTTGTTGATGGTAAAAATTATCAGAGCATCTGGGTTGATGAAAAAAATCCGATGGTCGTCAACGTAATTGATCAGCAAAAGCTGCCATTTATTTTTGAGATCAAAAGATTATGTTCCGTCGACGACATCTATAATTCAATCAAAGATATGACGGTAAGAGGGGCTCCGCTTATCGGCGCTGCCGGTGCCTTCGGGGTTTACCTTGCAGCGCTGGATTCAGTCAGATACACTGATCCGCTTCCTCATATTGAAAATGCAGCCAGGCATCTTATTTCATGCAGGCCTACTGCCGTCAATCTTGCCTGGGCTGTAAACTATACTTTGGACAATCTCAAAGGAAAGGGAAAATCGTTGCAGGAAAAGGCTTTAAAAGCTGCCCTTAAAATATGTGAAATTGAAAAGGAAAACTGCCGCCGGATAGGGAATTACGGTTTACCTCTTATTAAAGCGGTCAGCAATAGAAAGAAGGGCGCTACGGTAAATATCCTTACTCATTGTAATGCCGGCTGGCTTGCGTGCATTGATTACGGGACTGTTTTGTCTTCAGTTTACTTTGCACATGATGCAGGTATTCCGGTTCATGTCTGGGTTGATGAGACAAGGCCCCGGAACCAGGGAGCCAGGCTCACTGCCTGGGAGCTGGAAAATGCAAGTGTACCATATACACTTATTACTGATAATGCCGGAGGGCATCTTATGCAGCATGGAATGGTTGACCTTGTTATTGTGGGATGTGACAGGGCTACAAGGAGCGGCGATGTCGCCAATAAAATAGGAACATACCTGAAGGCTCTTGCTGCCCGCGACAATAAAATACCTTTTTATTCTGCGTTCCCCTCATCATCATTCGACTTTGAAATAAGCAATGGCGTAAAGGAGATCCCGGTAGAAGAAAGGGATCCGGAAGAGGTAACGACCGTTTCAGGAATATCGGGAAGCAGGATGACAAGCGTCCGCATTTGCCCGGAAAAGAGCCCGGCAGCCAACTTCGCGTTTGATGTCACCCCGGCAAAATATATTACCGGACTCATAACGGAGAGGGGTATTTGTTCTCCTTTTGAGAAAGATATTAAAGAAATGTTTTCAGATAAATTAATTTAAAATGGAAGGGGTAGTAAAATTCAATTGCCACTGGAACCAGTCGGGTCCGGTCATCTCAGATGAACAGTATGAAATAATCAATTACTGGCGGGAGGTACTTTATAACATGGACCTGATCGGAGCGTATGAAAACGGCGTTGCTTTTGGAAACATCAGCATGCGCATCATTGGGGGTAACCAGTTTGTCATCACAGGTTCTGCTACCGGCGAAATCCCCGAACTTGAACCGGGTCATTATGTAAAGGTCAATTCCTTTAACATTGACGATAATGCTGTTCAATGCGTAGGTCCGCTGAAAGCATCATCGGAATCGCTTACCCATGCGGCAATTTACCTGGCCGACCCTGGAGCAAATGCTGTTATTCATGTTCACAGCATTGATCTCTGGAATGAGCTGATCTATAAAGTCCCGACCACCAACCCTGCGATGGATTATGGCACAACGGGACTGGCAAAGGATATTTTCAGGTTATTCAGCGACTCGGATGTTATTGAAAAGAGAATTATTGTAATGGCAGGAGACAGGGCGGGGATCCTTGCCTTTGGTCATGATATGGATGAGGCCGTAAATGTACTCATGTCGTATCTCAGGAAAGAAAAGTAATGAGGAAACTTTTCGTCCGGTCCTTGCATAATTAGTTGTAAATATATAATATTGCAGTCCGTTTTTACGGAGGGGCCCATAGCTCAGATGGTTAGAGCACCTGACTCATAATCAGGGGGTCGCTGGTTCGATGCCAGCTGGGCCCACAGATCACAAACAAAAAACCCTCTAATTCAACCGATTAGGGGGTTTTTGATTTTTCGGGGGACAGTACGAGGGACATATATAGCATTATCTTTATTCAGATTCAGTTAAATTAATAACTTGGACAGGTTTAATAAAGCTAGATTCAATATTAATAGAGAACGAAGAACAAGTTATTATCTTTCCTTCAACCTCAAACAAGGTATCCATTTTTGCGAATTTTAAAAATGGATATTTTTCTATATCAGCTTCAACTGTAATTATTGGACCTGTTTGTTTAATTGGGTAAAAACTAATGCTATAAATTTGACCATTACCCTTATGTATAGAATAAAGCTCTAAATTCCATCTTATTTTAATTCCTATATAATTATTTCCAATATCATCTTGTTGAAATGCATGAGCATTGCTTATTTCCTTTTTGATTGTAGTTGGATCAGTATCAATTATTACATCATTCCCTTTGGACTTTTCTAATAATGAACTTTCTTGTATTTTATTCGTAATTATTTGATATAAAATCAATCATAATAATTTATTTAAACTATTTTGATAAGTGGGATTTTAAGTTCTGTTATAGCATGTCTAATATTCTAAGTATCTCACTATTTCAAATTTACAACTTGATTAAGAGAAAGACAATTATTTTTTCAACTCTAGCGGAACAGTTGATACAATAGAATCCCTTTTACACTTTTTACAATATACTATTGAATATCCTTCTTTAAATTCAGGACGTTTTATTGCCTCTTTGAAAAAGGCAATTTCATTCTTTGGTAAATCTTTTATTTGAAAGATTTCATGTACATTTACTGGTCTCACTGCAATAACAAAATTTGCACTTTATGATAACTGCCATAGTTATATTACTTTTAATGCTTTTTATTGGTATCCGCTTCTCAAAGAAATATAGGAGAATACGACACCAACAATGGCATGTAAGAGATTGGATAAAAACAATAAAAACCAAATTAATAAACATTAAAAGCAGAAAAACATGATTTTTCTTTTGATCCCCTTATTTCCAGTATTTCTGCACAACTTATGAATTATCGGGATTCTGGTTAAGACCGAGGTCACTGCTGGCGTTTTAACTGGGAAAGCCAGCGGTCTTGGCCACTTGTGGTCGAATTAAATTGACCACCAAAATCCGGAGTTATTTGCTTTTTGTTTAGTTATGTGTGTTAAGTGTAATCTGACCGGATTTTGAAGTGGCTAAAGAAGGACGGATTTTGCATTGTCTGCAACCTGGCCTGCGGCTGGTAATATTGGCGGAAGTGGATTTATGGTTTATGTTTACAAAAATGGCAAAGCGATAACAATTGATTTTCGTGAAAAAGCTCCTTTTATTTGACTTTTACTTTCCCAGCTCGTAACTTGCTGTAATTAACAGCAAAACCTAACCATAATGAATAAGAAACTAAACCGCAGACGGTTTCTTAGAAATACTTCAATTGGAGTTCTGGGAGTCGGATTATTTGGAAACAAGGGCCTAGTAACTACTGTTAAGAATCAGAAAAATGAACTCCCAAAAAAATTAGTTTACCGTACACTTGGAAAGACCGGCATTAGAGTACCCGTGATCGGAATGGGAATTTTATCTTCTGGCAGCCCTGCTTTGATAAATGCTGCACTTGATGCCGGAATAACTCACTTCGACTCCACCGCCGCCCAGCCTCAGCAGATGCGGAATGAGGAAATGATTGGAAAGGTTCTCAAGGGACGGCCTCGGGAATCAGTTATCTATGGCACTAAGATCCACCTTCCCCAAGATTACAAGACGGGTCTCTATGAAAAAACGGCGACTGAGAAAGAATTTACCAAGCAACTTGATGCAGCCCTGAAGAGTTTACAAATGGACTATGTGGATATCCTGTATCACCATATGGTCTCTCGGAAAGAATCGGCCTTCTATGAACCTGTCATGAAAGCCATGGAAAAGGCAAAAAAAGCTGGGAAAGCCCGATTCTTGGGTATAACCAGCCATAGCAATGTACCAGAAGCAGTTCATGCGGCTGTTGATTCGAAATTTTATGAGGTTATTATGGCTTCATACAACCCCAGACAATTAAATAGGCTTCAGGTCAAAGAAGCTATTGCCAATGCAGCCGAAGCAGGACTGGGAGTCGTTGCTATTAAGGTGATAAGGGGAGATATTGAAAAAGGACAGGAACCAATAAATCCAGGTGCGTCATTGAAATGGGTCCTTCAAGATACGAATGTACATGCAACAGTACCCGGCTTCAGCAGCTTTGAAGAGATGAATATCGACCTTTCGGTTATGGAAGATCTAAGCCTTACCGATGCTGAAATGGACGACTTGAAAAGAGAGGATTCTTACTCTGGCTTATTCTGCCAGGGCTGCGGCCAGTGTCTTCAGTACTGCAATGCCGAACTGCCGATTCCTGATTTGATGAGGGCATATATGTATGTATATGGTTATCGACAACCAGCTCTCGCTCACTGCCTGTTGACATCTCTGAAGCTTCCTCATAATGTTTGTGATGATTGTTCTTCGTGCCAAGTTGTATGCCAGAATGGATGGAAGGTATCAGAGAAGATTCGGGATATTGTCCGGCTCAGGGATGTACCGTCAAGTTTTCTAGTTTGATCTTTGACTGCCTATTGTAGAAAGGGCTGGTATACTCTTTGCAAATTCCGGGGATACTGAGCACTCTTGTCTGGTCATGAGTGGTATAGCCAGTGACCTTGGCCACTTTTAGCCGGAGCAAATTGGCCACCGAAAGCCGGAGTTAAAAATTTGATGCTTAGATAAATATAATTAATATCAATTGACAGGCCAAATGTGGTCACTTAGTCCGGCTTTTACATTCTACCCCAAAAATACGATTATTTTACTTGGCAGACATTAATATATCGAATATTTAATGTTTACTCGAATTCTGACCTTAAAAGCATGATGTTTTATCTATCAGACATTATAAATTCAAATATTTAATGTCTACTCGGATTCTGACCTTAAAAGCGTAATGTTTTATCTGTCAGACATTAAAAATTCAAAGATCATTATGCTTTAATCCAAATGAAAAAGGGGCCAGATTTTAAGCTAGATATTTTGAAAACCAGTATTAATTAATGGATATCTTCAAAACAAATTTCCTTGATGCTGAACACAAAAACAAATCTATGTAAACTGGTGGAAACCAGATAATAACACTCATAATCAGGGGGTCGCTGGTTCGATCCAGTGCCCACCTTGGGAACCAATCACTTAGATACTTTTTTAGTGGTTGGTTTTTTATTTGGTGCCAGTTTGGTGCCAGGTTTTGAACGAAAATGGGAGACCCCTAGCTGAAAAATGAGTTGGAAATATTACTCCCCTACAAGAGCATCATCTGATAAACATAGATGCGGGAATTAATGGTTAAGAGAAATAATGGAAACAAATATTATGAGATAAAAGATTTCCTAGTTTGTCGAGATCCCCGCTGTCAATAGCATTGATTACTTCACGAACAATTTCTTTATTTTGTTCTTGCATTTGGGCCGTTGCTTTAAACTTATCTAACTCGGCTTTTTCAGCCTGATTCTGGCAACCAATAACGACGAAAAGCGATGAAGCTAAAAAAATGGTATTAACGAATTTTAATTGTGATGTTTTCATTTTTCACCTGCTTTTTATATGTTGATGAGATTATTAAATAGTTAATTATTTGTATCTTAACATATTAGAACTATCCATTTGACGTTTTAATTACTTTATTTACTTTTAGTTCCTTTCCCTTCAAATGCTTTCCACCAAACATTATCCTTCAAATTTTCACCTTTTACAATAAAGGACATCCAGTCATCACTAAAATTCCATGTCCATCGTGAAACTTCAACCTTCCCATTTGGATAATAGGTTGCTCCATCTTCTATGCAAATTCTCCTATCTGTAAATGTTGGTGTTGAGTTTAACCAAGTTCCATCATCATAAAAAATATGTGTCATACATCTTTTTTTTACAGGATCATAGCCTGTTATCTCAACTCCATTTTGTGTAAAGTTTTTGGTTTTCCACTGGTGTAAAATTTCAAGTGCATAGCCATTTAAGATCCTTTGACCTGTAAGAGTCCAATCTACATGATAGTAGGGTGCAGATATACTGTCTCGTGCTTCTCCTTGAACGTTCCAGATTCCAGACCAGGCATCCAAGACATTATATTCAGACCCTGCTTTGGGGGATTCTTTTTGCGTGGTTTGTGCTTGTATTCCGTTTGTATAAAGTAACAGGAATACAACAATCATTGTGGGAAAACAAAATGTTTTCATGGATTGTTTATTGGATTACATTATAGACTTTCCATCGGTTTACGAGTGTTCCAGATGCCTACACTACACTTCCAATCTCCATCTATCTTCTTATAGATATCAACAAACTTGTCCACATATTCGACAGTCCCATTTGATGTTTTTAGGCTGTAGTGAACAGTACCTCTGGCGTATCCGAGGTCTCCAGAAGCTGAAACTTCAATATTGTCAATCGTCTGTGTAATGGTGTTATGAAGATAGGTGGTATCAGAAAAGTATATTTCCCATGATTTTCTGATAGCTTCTATACCAACAGAAATTGGTTTGTTTGGTTCTATCTGAACAGCGTCTGACGTATAAATACTTAGAACTTTATTGATGTCTTTTGCCTTGTTAGCAGCTATCCACTGGTCTTCGATGTTGCGGATTGCATCAGCATCATTTGATGAAGTGGGGGTTTTGGATTGGCATGCAGTAATTATAATCACCACTACAAGCATTACGTAAAAAGTCTTTTTCATTTTAATGTTGATTAAAGGGTTACTAAATTCTGGAAAGGAATATGTAATGAAGATAATATGTCTTTTCTCGTTTATTTCTTTTCAGTCACTGAAAAGACTATCCACCCATCTTCAAATTTTTGCTTATACTCCAGTCCAAGATAGTCTGCTAATGTTTCTGAATATTTACCATAAAAACTCGCATATTCTTCAATTGTCACACCAAGGTCTGCTAAGGCTTTGATATTAGTTTCTCCATATACAGTCATTTTAGCTTTCACAGATTTTTCCGAAACGCTCAAAATTTCCATCTTCGAATTTCCATCTGTTTGGAGAAACCTATACCAATATTGTACAAAAGGCACTGAGCCTTTACCTTTGATATCTGCCCAGAAAAAAGCAGTATGTTCACCAATGTATTTACCAAAGTCTTCAGGGGTTTTCCCCATTGACTTAGCATAAGCAATGCCAACAATATCTCTGGTCGTAGTATTCCTCGCAGAACGGTCTAACTTCTGTTCAAGGGATAATTGAGGTAATTGAATGATTTGGCCAGGTTTGGTATCAGTGGTTTGTGCCTGTATTCCATTTGTACAAAGTAAAAGGAATGCGACAACCATAGTCTTTAAACATAATGCTTTCATTTGATTGGAATTTTGTGACTGGATAAGATTAGAATAACTGTAGGTTAATTGTATGATGAAAGTTACGCCAACAATTAACCAAAGTCAAATAAATTAATTTCACCACATTTTAATTTATGACGGTATCTGACGAATATCGATGCGGTTATAAGACAGTAAATCAAAATCTGGAGTTAAATCCTTGTAGTTTTGTTATGTATGTTAAATGTTTTCAGACCCTCTTTTGAAGTGGTCAAAGAAGGACGGATTTTACACTTAGTGTCAGGTTACAGGAAGTATGGAGATAATCCTTTAGAATTACTATAAAAGTTTTGATCTAAATATTACTTCTGCAGATGTTATGAATTGTCGATTTTCTTACTCAAAAATGGTTGAGGGTTATCAATATCTATTTAATTGACTTCTTAAAATAAAATTGATTTCAGTTCAAAACTGGTGTATCTTTGAAATAGAAAACGATATCAATTTAAGTCAAAATCCAAATTCAGTAAGTATGAAAAAGTTTATCTTTTTAGGTTTGACTTTTTTTGCCCTCACAGCCTTTGTACAGCAGACTGATAAGAAGCAGGTAGATTTCAAAGCCGAAGAGCAAACTATTCGATCAATCTCGATGAAATGGCTGGAATTGGTAAGGAGCCATGATGCAGCTGGCGTTGCTGCACTGTACACCGAAGACGGAGTAGCTTTCCGGCCGAATCTAGAACCAGCTGTCGGCCGCGTTGCTCTTCAAAAGCTTGAAATCCAAAATCTGGAGCGAAATCCCAAGCAGATTGAGAGCTGGATTACTGATCGCGTTGTGATAGCTGCATCCGGCGATTTGGCTATTGAATATGGCAGCTGGACTGTGACTGGTGCAGGATTGAGCGGGACTGAAGAGGATTGCGGTAAGTATGTCACAGTTTACCGAAAGGTGAACGGTACATGGAAGGTAGCCTCCGATATATCAGTCAGCACAAAACCGGAAAAATCGTCACTGTAAACACTTCCAAGTAAGCTGAGACTTAATTTGGAATCGGTTCGAAGCCGGAAAGGCCAATGACCTAGACTTTAGTTGACCGGAATAAATTAACCACCCCAATCCAGAGTTAAATCCTTGTTTTTTTGTTACGTATATTTAGTGTTATCAGACCAGATTTTGAAGTGGTCAAAAAAGGACGGATTTTACACTTCGTGTCAGGGTACAAGAACATTTACTATTTTTACGATGTTCTAAAGTCGCCATTGGAAGATCATCTTCAGCCCATCCTTGCCTTTAAACCCCCATTAAACTCTCCCAGAATCGACCAGAATCAATCTGGTGAGGCCTGGTGATTTATATCATAATAACAAAGCGATAATCTGTTTAAATTTAAACAAAAGTCGGTGGCGATTAACTACTACCTTATCTCTATTTGATTTATGCCTGATTTTAATTTGTATGATGGGGACATTTACAGCCTCGATGTCGTATTTAATCATCATGTTGATCTATTTACAAGTACTTGTTGTGCTGTGAGCTAAACTCTTTATTTAGCACATAACATGTTATACACTTCGGCAAGAAGCATGAAATTTTTAAATTGTGCCAGACTGGGGTTCTTTGCAATCTCATTATTGATTGCAGGGCAATCACCAAAGAGATCTTTGATCTGGGTAGCGTAATCATCCTTGACAACTTTCACCAGCGTATCGTTATCCTTACTTACCAGGTAACTTGTATATCTTGAACGTGACTTTATTATCCTGTAGTCTGTTTTGTATGTAGGGCCAATATACAACCCTTTATCGCTTGAAAATGAAAAGCCTATTCCGTCATATTTTTCTTCCTCTGTCACTGTTGTTCCTGCGATTCCAATTGCGCCCCTGTTAAGGAATACTCTTATTCTGCCGTCCAGCAGCCTGTCCATGAAAACCGGAACACCCTTTTTCATCGATGGCATAGTAAGATAATGTTCCATATCAGTAAAGATCGGCTTCGGATCATTATCCATCCAAATCTTGAGCTTGTTTCCGAATCCTTTTATCTCTCCGGCTGTAAAAATCTTAGTATTGCCGTTTTCTGCAGTGAATTTTATCTCAACCGGATTGTTCTCCACATATTTAAGGCTCCATTTCAGCTTTCCCTTAAGTGTATCACCATTGCTCAATATAATATATCCGGGTACTAGTCCTGCAGGTGGTTCCCCCGGGGCAACGGATTCATGGTTATCCTGGGCAAAAAGCCCCAGGGGCAGACAACATGTGCCAAGAAATAAAATCACATACAATAAATTCTTTTTCATAGTCTTCATTTTTTAATTCCGGAATATCCATTCAAATGATTAGGATAAAGTTACTAAGAATTGAGTAAATGAATATCGAATGACCTTCGAATATCTATCATTGGAAAGAACTTATAATTATCAAAATTAGGGAAATATTTGACATCAGAGGCCTATTTAATTCAATATCAAATTGACTTTTTAAAAAGGTTATTTGCAATTTTATTTACCTGATTGGGGGTGGCATTAACCTTTGCCACCTTTGGCCTGAAAAAATTGACCACCCCAAACCGGAGTTAAATTCTTGTTGTTAAGTTATGTATGTTAATTGTAGTCAGACCGGATTTTAAAGTGGTCAAAGAAAGTTGGATTTTACACTTATCCAGATAGAATGATGATTTTTAAGTACCCCGATTAAATTAACACATCAGATTTTCTTCAGTTCACCTTTTGTTCTTGGATGGGCGATTTTTTTAGATTTA
>Ga0209746_1000265_pt1 | contig 27944 bp, 22 predicted proteins | sample BarGraNGADG00211_3_FD_184496 | JGI IMG/M metagenome (GOLD analysis project Ga0209746, IMG submission 184496) | Arctic peat soil microbial communities from Barrow, Alaska - Barrow Graham LP Ref core NGADG0011-211 (SPAdes) (version 2) | ecosystem: Environmental > Terrestrial > Soil > Wetlands >... | reverse complement strand
TGTGTTGAGCAAATCAGGATCAAAGTTTTTCCCGAAGAAAGTTACCCGTTCAAAAAAATGGAGGTAGAATATTAAAACTTACTTTATCAGCAAACCCTACTTAACAAATTGTAGATAATTTGTAATGAGAGCCGGCACAAGTGCAGAGCACTGCTTTGTAATTTTCCTGAAAACGAAGAGCAATAAACAAATTGTAGATAATTTGTAATGAGAGCTGGCACAAGTGCAGAGCACTGCTTTGTAATTTTCCTGAAAACGAAGAGCAATGAACATATTGTAGATAAATTGCAATGTAGCCGGCATAGGTGCAGAGCATCGTAATATTTGTAGAAAAGGTATTTAGAGAAGTTCAAAGGAGCAGAGCACCGTAATATTGAGATTTAATATCAGAAACACGTTTAATTCGCTTCACAAGCATTATTTAAAGAAGCGAAACTATTTTGAATCAGGATTTCTTCCGGTTTTTCCTGGCCTTGACAATGAGGTAAACTACAAATAATACACCGACTCCAAGAAGAATATGTCCAATATACGGGAATATCTGTTCTCTGATCGCGTATAAATAGTAACCGATAATTGCCAGTATAATATTCCATATCCCTGCTCCAATAAATGTGTACAGCACAAAATTGCGCAGATTCATTTTGGACAAACCTGCAGGAATAGAAATGAGGTGACGGATTCCCGGAACCAGCCGGCCAATAAATGTCGAGGTTTTTCCATTCCTTATAAAATAATCTTCTGCATGTTTAACTTTTTCTTCCGATAACAAAACCAATTTTCCCAGTTTTGAACCGGCAAATTTATAAACAATCGGGCGCCCGAGATAATATGCAAGAGTATAATTGATTAATGAACCCGACAGAGCCCCTATTGTACCGGATAAAACGACTATAAAAACATTCAGATCGCCTTGTCCTGCTTTGTAGGCAGCAAAAGGAATTACTACTTCTGATGGTAACGGGAGAAAAGTACTTTCAATTGCCATCAGCAGGGCAATAGTGAAATAATTCAGATTGGCCATATACCAATCAAATAGTGTCTGGAAGAATTCCATATTTTGTTTCCTTTATTTAAGTTCGAGTAAAACCACCGATTTTGAAGGTAATACAATATTCAGAACATCACCTTGTTTTTTTGCACCATCAAATTTTACAATTTTAACTGTTCCCGGTGTTTCAAAAGTATTTATATCTGTGATTTTTGCGGAAGTGAGAACCTCGCCTGTAACAGTAGCCCATTTTACCTTGTTCAAAGTTGTACTCAATGTCAGGTTGTTAACGGGATCAATATTAACAAGTGTTATATGGGTTACTCCTGAAGAATCCTGAGAAGCTGAAACATTGAGAGCAGGAAGTGACTGATCGCCCAATACATAATCCGGACTTGTGAATTTAACCGGAAGCAGCCTGGCATCCTGATGCACTTTATACATATCAAATACGTGATAGGTTGGCGTAAGGATCATCTTTGGTCCTTCAGTAAGGATAAGAGCCTGAAGGACATTAATTGTCTGCGCCAATTGAGCCATTTTAACCCTGTCGCAATGATTGTTGAAGATATTCAATGTGGATCCTGCAATGAGAGCATCACGAAGACTGTTCTGCTGGTAAAGAAATCTTGGATTGGTACCAGGTTCCGGATCTGTCCATATTCCCCATTCACCGACAACGAGGGCAATCCTTTTCAATGAATCGTACTTCGTCATTATTGCATCATGGCCCTTGATGATCTCATCCATCCTGAGAGCATTCTGCATGGTAGCGAAGTAGGTAGCTTCAGTAAAGTCAGTAGCTGAACCCTGACTCTGAACAGGTGTAGCAGGTTGAGATGATGAACCCTGCGCAGCCGGCGGACGCTGACCCTCCTCCATTCTGTTTCTTGGTGGCCTGGTATAATAGTGGATATCCATTCCCCACATACCGCCACTGATGCGACCACCTGCCAGACCCTGCATCAGAACTTCTGTCCACTGATAATTAGTTGAGTTAGCTCCACTGGCTATTTTCCTGAGTGTAGTACCGGGATAGTTTTTGGCAAATGTTGAATATTGTTTGTACTGTGTCAGATAATACTCAGGTGACATATTACCGCCACAACCCCAGTTCTCGTTACCTATACCCCAAAAAGAGACTGCCCATGGTTTTTCCCGGCCATTCTGCTTTCTCATATTAGTCATTGGACTTATTCCGTCAAAATTGAGATATTCAATCCACTTCGACATCTCTTCAACGGTCCCGCTGCCCACATTCCCTACAATGACAGGCTCTGTATTAAGTAATGCACAAAGCTCAAGGTACTCATGTGTTCCAAAACTGTTATCCTCTGTAACATTTCCCCAGTTGGTATTTATCATAGTCGGACGCTGGTTCCTCGGACCGATACCATCGCGCCAGTGATACTCATCGGCAAAACACCCGCCTGGCCATCTTAAATTTGGTATCCTTATCTTTTTTAAAGCCTCTACTATATCCAGACGTATTCTGTCCTGTTTCGACACTGGCATGGTCTCATTTACCCAGTAACCATCATAAATACATCGTCCAAGATGTTCTGAAAAATGACCATAAATATGACGGCTAATTGTGTATTTTGATGCTCCGCCATCAATAATCAGGGCCACAGATGACTGACCAAAAGTGGATAAGGACAGTGTACAGATGATTAATACAATCTGAATCTTTTTCATAATCTGATGGTTATATATTTGATGATAATATATTGCAGCTAATCTGAATTTAATTTAAAAGTTTAGAATAATATTTACTAAGATATTTATTTAATTGGATTATCAGATTCCTTTAATAATTTAAGTTCATAGCCGTTTAATCAAATTAGCAGAAGTTTTTGAAAAAGATTTTGTGAACTTTAGTTATAACAGTTGTGTTTCTTTGTAGTAAGAAAGATTAAAATGAAGTGCCGGGTTATTCTACCGGTTTTCATTCTGAATTGTTAACTTTGGTTTGTAATAATAAAATCTGAACATTCAAATATTCTTATATGGGAAATTTGCAGACAACCTATTTAGGGTTAAAACTCAGGAATCCGCTAATTGCAGGAAGCTGCGGATTAACAAATTCAATTTCAAATATAAAAGAACTGGCAAATAAAGGAATCGGGGCGATTGTAATCAAATCTCTTTTTGAGGAACAGATTCATATTGAGACCGAGAAAGTTATTAAAAATGACCAGGATGGAGTCAGTTCCTTTAATCATGCGCCTGACACATTATTAAGCAAAAGAATCTACGACTACGATGAAGCCTATTCCTATATCTACGATTTTGCCAGGCGCAATACACTTGGAAAATATCTTGACTTTCTTACGGAAGCAAAGAATTCAGTTGACATTCCTGTAATTGCCAGTATAAATTGTGTCTCAAATCAGGACTGGCACTCTTTTGCCAAAAAAATTGAGGAGACCGGAATTGATGCCCTCGAGCTTAATATTTATATTCTTCCTTCTGACTGGCGCAGAAGTGGCGAAGACAATGAAAAGATCTATTTTGATATTATAAGAGAAGTCAGAGATTATGTAAATATTCCTATAGCTGTTAAAACCGGATTTTATTTTTCATCTCTGGCACAATCAGCCAGGAAGTTGTCGCAGAGTGGAATTAAAGGTCTGGTTCTTTTTAACAGACCCTATAATACTGATATAGATATTGATACTGTTGGACTTACTCACGGGCCAATCTATAGTACTGCTGAAGAATATACTCATACGCTCCGTTGGATATCAATACTATCAGGTCATGTCAGCTGCGATCTATGTGCTTCCACAGGAGTACATGATTATCCAGCCTTCATCAAGCAGATCCTAGCAGGCGCGACTACCGTTCAGATTGCTTCGGCTTTATACAAAGAGGGATTTGATGTTATACATGATATTCTTAAGAATACTGAAAAATGGATGAAGAAACATAAATTTGATACTGTCGATTCATTCCGTGGAAAGCTTAGCAAGTCAAATCTCGAAAATCCGGCAGCAATTGAAAGGGTTCAGTTCATGAAACTTTATTCTGGTATAGAATAAAAGGTAATTAAATATATGTCATATGAAAAATTCGAGTGATGACTCAAAAAACCTGAAATTATCCCATTGGTGGAGGAGGGGAATTGTTATCATTCTTCTCCTGGAATTTGCAGTACTTATCTGGGTAACGACTGGCTCTTATTACCGGAAATCAAAACCTCCAATTCCCGAAAAAGTTATTGACAGTTCCGGTACGGTAGTATTCACCCGGACCGATATTCAGAATGGCCAGCAGGTTTTTCTGAAAAAGGCGCTGATGGAAAATGGAAGTATATGGGGTCATGGTGCATACTTAGGTCCTGATTTTTCTGCTCAGTATCTGCATAATCTTGCTATAGAAGTTACCGGGGTTTTTGCAACAGAAAAGTACAGGAGCTCCATTTCTGACATTTCCGCCGAACAGAAAGAATCCCTTGTGGGTCCAACCCATGATTTTCTCGTTAAAAATCGTTATAGCTATGAAAGTCATATTCTTTTGTTTACCGAACCTGAAAAGAAATCTTATAATGAACAGATTGCTTACTGGAAAGATTATCTTCAAAAACCTGCTCTAAACCGGGGGTTACCGAATACTTTGATAGTCGATAATGAAGAGTTAAGACAGTTGACATCCTTTTTTGCGTGGGCTGCATGGGCATCTGTTGCGCAGGTACCCGGGAAAAACTATTCCTATACAAATAATTTTCCTTATGAACCGCTTATTGGTAATGGCCCATCAAGCGCCACTATATTATGGAGCGCCTTAAGCCTGATTACTCTGCTTGCAGGTATTGCATTAATACTCTTTTTCTTTGGCCGGTTCAATTATCTTGGCTGGCGTGAAGGAAAAGAAATAATGCCTCCTCAAATGATACCGGGGAAACCGACAGCAATCGAACGTTCTTCCATTAAATTCTTTCTTATAGCTGTATTTATTCTATTACTTCAGACATTTGCCGGTGGTGCAATGGCTCATTATTTTGCTGACTCAAAAGGATTTTTTGGATTTGACCTGTCATCCCTTTTCCCATCAAATGTCCTTCGTTCATGGCATCTGCAGACTGCAATTCTATGGATCGCTACAGCATATATCGGCGGAGGCATTTTTGTCTCTGCAATATTATCGAAACGGGAACCTAAAGGGCAGATAGCTTTAATTAATTTTCTTTTTATAGCACTTGCTGTACTGGTGTTCGGAAGCTTGCTTGGCGAATATATCGGGGTTAAGGATATGTTAAAGAAATTGTGGTTCTGGCTGGGAAACCAGGGATGGGAATACCTGGAAATAGGCCGTGGCTGGCAGGTTTTAATGGCAGTTGGCCTTACTTTATGGGCATTTCTGCTTTTAAGATCAAGTAAGGCCTTCCAAAGCAGAACCTGAAGAGAGGGAATTGAAAACTCTTTTCATGATTGCAGCCTTTGCAATCCCATTCTTTTATATTCCTGCTTTTTTCTTTGGATCTTCTACCAATTATTCAACTGTAGACACATGGCGATTCTGGATAATTCATCTCTGGGTTGAGGGCTTTTTTGAGGTCTTTGCAACGGTTATGGTGGCTATAATGTTTTATAAACTCGGACTTGTAGCAAAGCAAACTGCCACACGTATCATTTACCTCGATGCAGTTTTATTTCTGGGTGCAGGTATACTGGGAACAGGTCATCATTGGTACTGGAACGGTCAGACATCTATCTCAATGGCGATTTCCGCATCCTTTTCGGCAATGGAAGTAGTTCCTTTAATTCTGCTTACCCTTGAAGCATCAGACTTTGCAAGGTTAATGCGCTCTAAAACTGACGAAAAAGGTAACAAAATCGATTTTCCTCATAAGTGGACTTTTTACTTCTTAATAGCAGTAGGTATTTGGAATTTTATTGGTGCCGGAATATTTGGTTTTTTGATCAATCTTCCCGTTATCAGCTATTATGAGACCGGGACAAACCTTACTCCAAACCATGGTCATGCAGCCCTTATGGGAGTATTTGGGATGCTTGGATTAGCCTTTCTTGTTTTCGCAATCCGGCAGGTTTCTTCTGCAGAACATTGGAAAAGAATTGAAAAATATATAAAGGTTTCATTCTGGGGACTAAATATCGGTCTTGCCGGAATGGTTATTTTACAACTTTTCCCCAGCGGAGTTCTCCAATTACTTGATGTAATTAAAAATGGTTACTGGCATGCACGAAGTTTTGAGTTCTCTGGTCAACAACATATTGTTAACCTGGCATGGCTCAGATTGCCAGCTGATATCCTATTTATCGTTGCCGGGGTATTACCACTTCTTTTCGCGGTAATTCTGACATATTTCAAAATGCGGACAACTCGCAGGGAGGATTAGGTTGAGGTTGAGGTTGAGATTGATCCAATATAATCAATAACTGATAATTTATTCTGGAGCCGAATAATTATTTGATGAGATATCTGCGCAACCTTTAGGCCTGAGTATCAATCGGGTGGACTGATCGTAGGTAAAATATTTCCATGCCCAGTTCATGAAAATCATTAGTTTATTCTTTACACCTATTATGCTCATAAGATGAATGAACATCCAGACAAACCATGCAAATACACCCTGAAAACGGAGGGAAGGAAGTTCAACTACTGCAAGATGTCTTCCTACAGTCGCCATAGTGCCTAAGTCCTTGTATCTAAATTCTTTTAAAGGTTTGTTGCTCCTCATTCTGCCTAAATTATCTGCTAACATCTGTGCCTGCTGAATGGCTACCTGGGCAACCTGAGGATGTCCAATGGGATATTTTTCTTCGGTCTGCAGAGAAATATCGCCAAGAGCGAAGACATTCGAATATCCTGATACTCTGTTGTATCTGTCTACTCTGATCCGTCCGCTTCTGGAGAAACAATCATGTTTTAGCCCTTCTGTACTGTTCCCTGCAATACCTGCAGTCCAGATAATCATACCGGTTCTGATACTTTTACCTGAATCAATATAGACCGTTTTCTCATCGCAACCTGTGGCTTTTGTGTTTGTAAGTACATGTACCCCCATTTTTTCAAGGAAGCTCCTGGCTTTATCAGAAGATTTCTGAGACATCGAGCTTAATACCCTGTCTACCGCTTCAATAAGGAATATTTTTGCCCTTATCTCCTTAAACTCGGGATAGTCTTTTGAAAGGACTTATTTATTCATCTCTGCCAGAGCTCCTGCTATCTCGACTCCTGAAGGACCACCACCAATAATTACTATTGTCATTAGCATGTCGCGTTCTTCTGCATTCTGAGCCGTAAGAGCATTTTCAAAGTTCATAAGGAGAGAATTTCTTAAGTCAAGTACTTCAGCAATCGTTTTCATTCCCCTTGAATATTTCTGCATCTGGGCAGAACCGAAATATGCATTGGTAGCACCATGTGCCAAAACAAGATAGTCGTAACTTATTTCCCCGGCTGATGTAATAATGAGATTATTAATTGTATTCACTGATTCTACCTCAACTTTCCTTATATGGTAATCTTTATAATGCTGGAATATTTTGCGTAGAGGAAAAAGGATTGAACTCTCTTCGAGTCCTGCCGAAGCTACCTGATAAAAAAGCGGAGGAAACTGGTGATAATTATGTTTATCAAGAATGACTACCTGGTAACCTGTTTTTCTAAGTTTTTTAGCCAGTGTCAGACCTGCAAATTCACATCCTACTATTACTATTCTTTTCTTGTCTGTTTTAGGAATATTTATCATAGGTTATTCTCGTTGTTGCTATAATCCAATTAAAGATTTACGAATCTGACTATTATATCGATAAGCCAGCCGGGATAAATACCTAGTATTAATATGCTTATCCCGACAAGTGCAAGCGTAACTTTCCCTGTAATAGCCAGTTCAGCGAATTTATATTCACCGGCCGCAGAAAAAAGCACTGTAATAATTCTGAGGTAATAGTATAATCCTATAACACTGTTTATTATCATTGAAAATACGAGTACCATAAGCCCGGCTTTCATACCCTCAAGAATGATATAGAATTTCGCTATAAAACCAGCGGTAACGGGGATCCCTGCCAAAGACAATAGTGAAAGTGTAAATACAAGCGCGATCCATGGTCTTTTCCAGAAGAGACCTCTGAAATCTTCTATATTTTCAGCTTCAGTTTTGCATGTCGAAAGAAGTGTTATTACACCAAATGCCCCGATTGTAGTTACAAAGTATGATATCAGGTAAAAAATTGAAGCCTGTATTCCCCTGCTGCTGCCTGTCAGTAATATTACAATCAGGTATCCCATATTTGCAATTGATGAATATCCTAATAACCTTTTTATGTTCTGCTGCCTTATAGCAAGTATGTTTCCAACGAACATCGAAAGTATTGCAATACCCGAAACTGTAATGAAAAAGTAATGGTTATCGAATCCCCTGAGACTAAAGAAGAATCGTATCAGAATTGCCATTACTGCTCCTTTTGAAACTGTAGCTATATATGCTGAAACAGGAGCCGGGGCTCCCTGGTAAACGTCCGGAGTCCACATATGAAATGGAACCAGCGCCAGCTTAAATCCTATACCTACCATCATCATTCCAAAACCTGTGATAACCAGCGGAGAGAACTGACTAGAAGTTCCAAGTGCTTTTACTATTGCAGAGAATTGCATTGTCCCGAATGCAGTGTATATCAAGCCCATACCAAATAACAAAAATGCTGCTGAAACTGAAGCCAGGATAAGATACTTAATTCCTGCTTCAATCGAACTATCCTTAGATCTCTGGAAGGCTATAAGTATGTACAGGGAAATGCTAAGTGTTTCAATACCAAGAAAGAACAGTACAAAATGATTTGCAACAGCCAGTAATGCTGCTCCCAGAGTTGATGTAAAGAGAACAATATAGTACTCTTCCTTCACTCCATCGAGCTGTTCTATATATTCATAAGAAAGAAAAGTCACAAGCAATGCCGAAATGATAATTATTCCGAGGAAAAACAGACTGTAACCATCAATAATAAACAAGGGTTCAATTGTATGGGGAACAGAGGGAATAATAAAGAAAATCGAAGAAAATGCAGCTAATAATGACAGAACCGAAAAACCATAAACAACTTTATAATTTCTAAATATTGATATTACGATCATAATCACGACGGGAGCCGTTGCTATGATCAGGAAAGGCATTAAACACAAAAAATCTTTTTCGGTCATATGGTTTTGTACTTTATGCTATTTCTTCCCACCTTCGTGGTTAAATGAATTTGATTTTACCACTAAGGAACACAAAGGGTTACACGAAGGCACACAAAGGATCTTTTCATCATTGTAATTGTTGTTTCCCGTATCCTGAAAGGTTATTTCATTATGATTCTTTAATGTCTTCAAAAGAGAAGGTTTTGCTGTATTAAGAACCGGCTGAGGAAACAGTCCCAGCCAAAGGATCGCAATTACCAATGCTGCCGAGACTATCTTTTCACGGATAGTCAGATCATTCATCTTCCAGTCAGTGTTTTTATTCCCCAGGAAAACTTTCTGAACGATCCGTAGAGAATAAATTGTTGCAGCAATAAGTACAAGGCTGGCCAGACACGACATCAGAATATTTGCTTTAAATGCTCCGATCAGAATAAGAAGTTCTGCTATAAAATTTCCTAGTCCCGGTAATCCAAGAGATGCCATGGAAAAAACCAGTCCGATAGCACCCATCACCGGAGCCTTTTCCCAGAGCCCTCCCATTTTGTTAATATCCCGTGTATGAATTCGTTCGTAAAGCTGGCCGACTAATATAAACAGGGCGCCAGTGCTGATTCCGTGGGCAATCATCTGAATAACAACTCCCTGATAGGCAATCTCATTGAATGAAAAAACACCCAGAATTACAAATCCCATGTGGCTGACACTGGTGTAAGCTACAAGTCTTTTCAGATCGGTTTGTGCAAATGCAAGCTTTGCTCCATATAAAATTCCCACAACACCAAGAATCATCCCGATGGGGGCAAATGCTACCGCTGCTGAAGGAAATAATGGGACAATAAACCTAAGAAGACCATAAGCTCCGGTTTTTAAAAGCAGCGCCGCAAGAATCAGGCTGCCTGCAGTAGGGGCCTCGGTATGGGCATCGGGTAACCAGTTATGTAACGGAACAACAGGTAGTTTTACAAGAAATGCAGACAGGAATCCAAGCATTATCAGCAATGCTGTCGAAGCGGGCATTCCGGTTCCCAGCAGTTGCAGATAATCAAACGTATATATCCCGGTTGAATGTCCGTGCACAAAATATAAAGCAATTATTGAGATAAACATTAACAGACCGCTTGCCTGGGTATAAAGAAAAAATTTATTCGAGGCAGCGGTTCTGTTCTCATGTCCCCATATGCCAATCAGAAAATACATTGGAACAAGCATCAGTTCCCAGAAGAAATAAAACAGGAAGAGATCAAGAGAAAGAAACACTCCTGTAATACCTGCCAGAATAAGGAGAAGATTGAAATGGAAGAAGCCAACTTTTGAGTCTATTTCTTTCCATGAAATTATAACTGAAATTATTCCGAGGAAGAAGGTTAAAATGAGCAGAACGAGACTAAGTCCATCAAGAGCAAAATGTAAGCTTATTCCGAATTGAGGAATCCAGTTATACTTAATATCAATCAACCAGTCCTTATCTGAAGGGGCAGATTTTAAAACATAGAACAGAATAATAATCAGATCAGCAGACAATGTCGTAAGTGAAATTATACGCGGCCAGACAGGATTCTGTTTTCCTGTTGTCCATGCAAGGAAAGCTCCTGCTAATAATATGACAATAAGATAAATTAATATCATTAGCTGAGCATATAAGTTAAGATTATAACAATACCAATTGCAAACGACAACAAGTACCATCTCATTTTCCCGTTTTGAGTGATACCAAGCAGCCGGTTAAAGAAAAGTGCAAGGCGTGATAGTCCTATGTTCCACAGGTCAAAAAAATCACTTTTATCTTTAACTGAAAGCCAGACAACAGGTTTTACAAACAGATTATTATATAGTTTGTCGAATCCCCAGCCATTTTCAAAGAATTTGTTTATCGAGCTGTGATTAAATGGTTCAGAGAGAGAAGGTTTTTTTAAGTAAATTAAGTATGCCACATAAATTCCCGACAAAGCAATTACTGCAGAAAGTACCTGAAACATTAATTCATTATGCTCTTCACCTTTAATGACAACTGCAGGAAGGGTATTGTCAACCAGGTTAGAAAAAAGATGAATATTCCCGATTGATGCCGGCAGTTCTATGAATCCTCCAACAAGTGACAATACTGCCAGGATAATTAGGGGAACTGTCATAAGTTTACCCGGAAGAAAAGTTGGTTGCATTTTAGCCTCACCATAGAATGTTATAAAAATCATTCTGAAGGAATAAAGTGCTGTTAACAAAGCTCCGATAATTCCAGCCAGCCATAACAATGTATTTCCGCTTTGTGACGAAATAGAATACCATAAGATCTGGTCCTTGCTGTAAAAACCAGCTGTTATAAGCGGAAGCGCAGAAAGAGAAGCAGAACCAATTAAAAATGTGTAAAACACGACAGGCATTTTTTTCCTAAGACCACCCATCCTGAAAATATTATGCTCTTCATCCAGAGCCAGTATCACCACTCCGGCCCCGAGAAAAAGCAGGGCTTTGAAAAAGGCATGTATCATGAAATGAAATACCGCAGCTGACCATGCTCCAACACCCAGAGCAAGAAACATATAGCCAATCTGACTTATTGTAGAGTAAGCAAGGATTCTCTTAAGATCGTGTTGCGCCAAAGCGCTGAATCCTGCTATGAGCAGAGTCAGTGCTCCAATAATCGCAATTGCAGTCTGAACAACCGGTGCAAGACTGAACAATATATGAGTACGGGCAATCAGATAGACACCTGCAGTAACCATGGTTGCGGCATGTATGAGAGCACTTACCGGAGAGGGTCCTGCCATGGCATCGGGAAGCCATGTCTGCAACGGCAGTTGGGCCGACTTTCCCAAAGCACCACCAAGTAATAATGCTGCCGTCAGAACGGCTATTGAAGATCCGGCGACCCACTTTGCAGATGCCTGCTGCATCAATTCGTTTATATTGACTGTACCAAAGTTCAGAAAGAGGATGAAGATGCCAATAATCATTGCAGTATCGCCGATGCGTGTTATGATGAATGCTTTCCTGGCGGCATAACCGTTTTGGGGCTCTTTATACCAGAAGCCAATCAACAGGTAACTGCATAAACCCACCCCCTCCCATCCGAGATACATAAGCAGAATATTGTCAGCCAGAACAAGTACCAGCATTGAGCCGATAAAAAGATTCATGTAGGCGAAAAACCTTGAGAACCCTTCATCTTTTGACATGAATCCTACCGAATAAACATGTATCAGGAATCCGACAAAAGTGATTACAAAGCAGAATACCAGTGACAGGGCATCCAGACTAAATGATATATCAACCTTCAGGTTCCCGGCATTTATCCATTCCCACACATTAACTGAATATGATTTGACTTCCGGCAATGATTTGAAAAAACCGATAGCAATAATGAATGTGAGAACGGAAATTATACCAATCGATCCGGCGCCAATAATACCTGCAGTCTTCCGGCTCAGCTTATGGCCGAACAGAGCCAGTATGAGAAAGCTCAGAAATGGGATGGCAGGTATCAGGGCAATAATAGTTGACATTATCAATTAATTTGTATCCTTCAAATTATTAACTGCATCAGCATCAAGAGTCTTAAAATGGTGATAAACCTGCAGGATCAAAGCTAATGCTATAGATACCTCAACTGCAGTTACTGCCAATATAAAAATAAACATCACCTGACCGTCCGGTTGTTTCCAGTGTGTACCGGCAATAATAAACACCAGACCGGCACTGTTAAACATGATCTCGATTGACATCAACATAAAGATCATATTCCTGCGGACAAGCAAACCAATAAGTCCCAGAAAAAAGAGTATTCCTGCAAACAATATTTGTGTTTCGACGGTTACTGTAAGCATATTTCTATTTTATTTCGAGAAAACGGTGTTTTACTTTTTTCTTTTGACTCCCCAAATGGTAAGCTCCTATCACTCCAGCCATAAGAAGTATAGCAGCAATTTCCACTCCCATGAGATAAGTGGAAAACAATGAAATTCCAACCTGCTTTGGCAATATTGCTTCTTTCCCGCCAGGGAATGTGTTTACACTTTTTACTGCCACGATCAGGTTAACAAGAAGAATAGCTGCCAGAATTGACGGAATAATCCACATACGCGGTTTAAGCCACTTTTTTTCAGTTTCTCTTTCCAGCCCTATATTCAGCATCATCGTTACAAATATGAATAATACCATAATTGCTCCGGCATAAATTATTACCTCAAGGGCCGCTATGAATGGCGCACTTAACAAATAAAAAATTACTGATACTGCTAAAAGAGATAAAATAAGATAAAGCAGTGAATGAATGGCATTCCTTCCAGAAATAGCCATTATTGTTGATATAATTGCCACCACCGCTGCTATATAGAAAAATATATCCATTTTACTGCATGTTAATTAAGACAATATTTCTTTTATGTCAACTGGTTTTTCTTCATTATAACCTTCACCTTTTCCTTTAACTCCCATTTCCACACCTGCATTTTTATAAAAGTTATATCCCGGATATTTACCTTCTCCGCTTATTAACAAGTGTTCCTTTTCATATACCATATTCTGTCTGTCATATTCTGCCATCTCAAAATCGGGAATAAGCTGAATAGCATAAGTTGGACAAGCTTCTTCGCAGAATCCGCAGAAAATGCATCTTGAAAAGTTGATCCTGAAGAATTCAGGGTATCTCCTGCCTGATTCATCCTCAGTAGCCTGAAGAGAAATACAATCTACCGGACATGCAGCTGCACAAAGATAACAGGCAACACATCTTTCTTTTTTATCAGCATCCAGGGTCAGCACTATTCTTCCCCTGTACCGGGGAGCAAGATATGGCTTTACTTCAGGATATTCCACAGTTTCAGTTTTGTGAAACACATGAAGAAAAGTAAGCCACATACTGCGTAGAATACTGATCATAAAAGGGCTGATATTTGATTTATTACTTTCATTTTAAAAATATCAGGATTGCTCCGGTTACTAATAGATTAAGTAATGATAAAGGCAATAGAATTTTCCATCCAAGCTCCATTAACTGATCATACCTTGGCCGGGGCAATGAAGCCCTGAGCAGGATAAACACACAAATAAAAAAGAATGTTTTAAATAAAAACCAAAAAACAGGAGGAAAAAATGATGGTCCCAGCCATCCACCAAAAAACAGGGTGGCAATAAGAGCTGAAATAAGTGTAATACCGAGATATTCACCTACGAAAAACATCCCGAACTTCATACCGGAATATTCCGAATGATAACCGGCTATAAGTTCACCTTCAGCCTCAGGAATATCAAATGGCAGCCGGTGTGTTTCTGCTATACCGGCAATGAAGAAAACTATAAAGCCAATAATCTGAGGAATGAAGAACCACCCTCCCTTCTGTGCCTCAACGATCTTACAAAAACTAAAGCTGTCAGCCATCATTACTACCCCCATCAGCGAAAGACCCATGAATACTTCGTAAGTAAGCATCTGTGCTGATGCTCTCATGGCTCCTATCAATGAATATTTGTTATTTGATGCCCATCCACCCAGAACAATGCTATAAACACCCAGCGATGAATTTCCAAGAAAAAACAGGACACCAATGTTAGAGTCAAATACATAAAAATTCGGACCAAAGGGTACAACTGCAAATGTCAGCAGTATGGTTATCATCAGAATTCCCGGAGCTAATATAAAAACCGGCTTGTCTGAAAAGGGAGGGACCCAGTCCTCTTTGAAAAATAGCTTAATTGTATCGGCAATTACTTGTCCGAGACCCAACGGACCTACGCGATTCGGACCCAGTCTGTCCTGCCAGACTGAAAGAAGCCTTCTTTCAACCCAGATCAATCCGGCTGCAATAGACAATGCTATCAAAAGTACTCCGGCTATTATAAAGATATATTTCATGAACGATAAGTTATAGTTTATGAAATTTCCCACTACCAGGAATTTCCACAAATAGCATACCTGGTAAATTTACAGACAAAGCGACCAATCCCTGAACAAGACTTTTATCGATTTTAATTTTTACTTTCAATTTAGTATTTAAAAGTTCAAGCTGAACATGATCACCATCCTTTACAATAAGAATATCGGCATCTTTCTGGTTCATCAACACAAAAGGATCCTGAATTCTTTGCAGAATTGAAGGACCATTGGAACTAAGCTCCTCGCTTCCAAAGATCTGATATACAGGAACAATTTGGTATTCACCCTCATTAACCTTTGAGATCTTAGTTTCTTGTTTGAAATAAACATTTTTGCTTGCCCCGGCCGGCTCAATCAGTCTGACTCCGGGATCACCACCTTTCATGGATGCATTTGGTTCATCGAGATAATTATACATAGCCTGTACTGAGTTCCATCCGGGTGTCCAGTAAAACGGGACAAGCGAAGATGGAGGAATTTCCTGCTGCCCCTCCATGCTAAATGCTAATGGGGAATCAGTATCCTGTGGAAGTTTTGGTTCACTAACCGCAACATTTGAATTCATTGCTGTCCTGCCACTGTAACGTATTGTCTGTCGTGGTATTTTCATATTCAGCATACGAAAGTCTGCGCCAGGCACATATTGCTTTAACTTATTGAAGACCTGGAAATCATTGGCAAGAGATTCAACAATATCATCAAACCGGGTCCATGAAACCTTTCCATACCTGATTTGTATAAGATCTGCAATCCATCTCCAGCTTTCCTTTAGCGGTTTTTTATTGTTTATTGCTTTGTAAAAGCGTTGAGCCCGGCCTTCATTATTTACAATCGTACCTTCCGATTCAGCAAATGTAGCTGCCGGCAGTAAAAAATCAGCATTCTGAACAGTTTTGTTCGGAAGATGATCGAGAACAATTACCTGCCTGCTTTTCTTAAACAGTTCATTGATCGAATCTTCAGTTGCTCTTCTGTACAAATCATTTTCAATGACAACAAGTGTGTCAATCTTTTCATTTTCAACGAATATTAAAGCATCTCCAAATGATTTGCCGGGAAGTAACGATAATCCCATGCTGTTGCATTCCGGCAGTACCATACTAAGCATGACATTTATACCGGAAGACAATAGTGCAGAGGTAATATTTAATGCTGCAACTATTATTGCTTCATTACCAGAACTTACCCCTGAAATAATTAAAGGATTCCGGGCATTTTTCAACGAATGTGCAATCTTGCCTGCAAGTATCTGAACCTCTTTTTCGCCTGACATTGTATCCGGTAGATTCTTGTCCAGATTTTTAGCAACTGTGAATCCCAGATTTGCAATATCGTTATATGAAGCTCGAAACGCTTCCTTCGCAATTTCATCTAGAGAATCGGTAAAAGGTGTGGCAATAAATACAGGATATCTTGAATCCTGCATCAGTTCCCGTAACGGTGCATCGTTCCATAACGGGATACCTTTCTTCTGTGCTTCGTCGTCCGCCACATTGCGGGCAGCCTGGCGCAGAGCGAGCGCAATCATCGGTGCCGAATTGATCAGATCTTCACCAAGAACCAATACTGCGTCAGCCTTTTCGATCTGTTTCAAAGAAGGAGTGTGTACACCACTATTCTTTAAGTACTCTGTGACTATTTTGGTTAACAGATATTCATTATTTGAGATGCCATGATAGAAATTATCCTGCCCCACAAGAGACAATAAGGCAAAGTTGGATTCGAGAGATGCTCTTGGTGAACCTATTCCAATAATTTTTTTATCTTTTGAAAATGACTTTTCCAGTGAAGAAAACAGAAGGTCGTTTGCAACCGGTTCAGGTTTCATGTTTTTTTCAGAACGGATCTGTGCAGTTTGTATCCTATTTTCATCATTTACAAATTCGTATCCGAAACGTCCCCTGTCACAAATAAAATATCCGTTCACAGCCCCATTATACCTGCTCATTATCCGTCTCAGTGAGCCATATCGTTCACTGGCAATTGTATTACAGCCTACGCTGCAATGCACACAGACTGAAGGAGCATTGGACAGATCCCATTTGCGGGTGAAATGCTTTTTCAATGTTTTATCTGTGAAGACTCCCGTCGGACATACCTCAACAAGATTACCACTGAATTCATTTTCCAGGGTTCCATCTTCATGCCGTCCAAAATAAACGTGGTTTCGTGAGGCAAAGACATTAAGATCTTTTCCACCAGCATAATCCCTATAAAACCTGACACACCTGTAGCATTGAATACAACGGTTCATCTCATGGCTTATGAATGGCCCCAATTCCTGGTTATAATAAGTTCTTTTGGAGAAATCAAAACGTCTGTAATTATGGCCGGTCATAACTGTCATATCCTGTAAATGGCATTCACCACCTTCGTCACAAACCGGACAATCGTGAGGGTGATTAGTCATCAGACTTTCGATTACAGATGATCTGAATGATTTTGCGTCGCTATCGTTAACTGAAATAATCAGCCCTTCCGTAACAGGTTCCATGCACGACATAACAATGCGCCCTTTTGTGTCATCTTTATCCCTGAATTTCTTTACTGCACAAAGTCTGCATGCACCGACTGAACCAAGAGCAGGATGAAAGCAGAAATGAGGTATATCAATTCCAAGAGCCAGACAAGTTTCAAGAAGATTCTTTTCCGGTTTTACCTCGTAATCTATTCCGTCTATCCGGATCTTAGCCATATTTACCTCCAGGGACATTTTTTTTCATCAATATGCTTTACAAAATCATCATGAAAATATTTCAGCCCGCTCTGTAATGGTTCTGCAGCTCCCGGTGCATGAGCACAGAAGGTATTACCCGGACCAAAATATTTTGCATTAAAATTAAGCAAATCAATGTATTCCATTTTTCCTGTACCCTCCTCGATTGATGCGAGCATCTTTTCAACCCAGGGGAGACCTTCGCGGCATGGTGTACACCAGCCGCAACTTTCGAGAGCAAAGAATTTTTCAACATTATGAATGAAGGCGACAGGGCAGGTTTTATCATCAAGAATAATCATTGTACCTGTTCCAAGTCTGCTTCCAGCAGCGGCAACTGTTGAAAAATCCATTTTTACATCGAGATGTTCTTCAATAAGAAAGTCGGTAGAAGCCCCTCCTGGTAATGCTCCTCTGAATTTGTATCCACTTGTCATGCCTCCGGCATGTTCCTCAAGAAGTTCCCGTACAGTTATTCCCAGGGGCAGCTCCCATATTCCGGGATTTTTAACTTTCCCGCTTACTCCAAAGAGCTTGGTTCCACCTGTAGCAGTCATACTTAAGCCTTTGAACCAGTCAGCACCATTTTCAACAAGATGTGAAATCCACGATAGTGTTTCAACGTTATTAACTACAGTAGGTCTTCCAAACAAACCGCTTATTGCAGGAAATGGCGGTTTTGTCCTTGGTACAGCTCTTTTCCCTTCAAGTGAGTTTAGCAAAGCTGTCTCTTCTCCACAGATATATCTTCCGGCACTGGAGTGTACATACAAATCGAGATTAAAGTCTGATCCGAGAATATTTTTTCCAAGATAACCTGCCCTATAAGCTTCATCTATTGCTTTGCGAAGTCCCGCCTCGGCTTTTTTATAAGCCCAGCGAAGAAATATATATGCTTTTTCTGCCTGAATAGCGTAAGCTGAAATAATCATTCCTTCAATAAGCTGATGTGGATTACCTTCCAGAAGATACCTGTCTTTAAAAGTTCCTGGTTCCATCTCATCGGCATTACATATCAGGTATTTTGGTTTTGATCTATCTCCTTCCACCGGCACCAGGCTCCATTTAATTCCTGTAGGAAAACCTGCGCCCCCTCGTCCGAGTAAATTTGAAGCTTTAACTAAATTTGTCACCTCGCCCGGCTCCATATTTTTCAGCGCTTTACGGAGACTTACATATCCACCGGCTTGCCTGTAATCTTCCAGGTTATAAGCATCAGAGCCCGGTTTAATATGTTTGGTCAATGGCCTTTCCATCGCAGATTATTTATATCGCGCCAATAATTCGTCAATCATTTCTATTGAAAGCCTGTTGAAATGATCATAGTTGATCATCATGGCAGGAGCATTATCGCAATCGCCAAGACATGATATTGGGAGAAGTGTGAACCGTCCGTCGGATGTTGTACACCCGAAGCTGATTCCAAGTTTCTTTGAAATGTACTCATATAACGATTCATATCCCATTACCATGCAACTAACACTGTCGCAGATAAGTATAACATTCCTGCCTACAGGTTTCCGATAGATCCTGCTATAAAATGTGGCGACACTATCGACCTCTTCATTTGAAATATTCAGCAATTGAGCAATATCCTTCACTGACTCATCTGACACCCATCCCCGATGATGCTGAATGATCTTCAGTGCATCTATGCAAGCCACTGACGGGTAAGGATATTGTTTTATTTCTTCTGTTATCTCTTTTATTTCTTCTTCAGTCAGCATCGTAAATTAATTTTTTGCTGGTTGCTTGTTGCTGTTACTGGTTTGCTTCTAACTTTTGTCTTGTGACTTTTATCTTTTGTCTTATACTGTTCACTTTCTCCTTTTTTTAACGATCCAGATCAGCCAAAACAAAATCCATCGCTCCCAGTATTGCCAGCAGGTCTGGTATTGTATATCCTTTTGCAATAAATGGCAGCATCTGCACATGAGGGAAAGACGGAGTTCGTATTCTTGAACGGTACGAGGATGTACCTCCATCGCTTATCAGGTAATAACCATTGCTTCCCTTTGCTGCCTCGATAGGTATCATAGCTTCTCCAGCAGGTATGACAGGTCCCCATGAGACACCTACAAAATGAGTGATGAGTGTTTCTATGTCTGTCATGGTTTTGTCTTTTCTGGGTGGTATTGCAAGAGGATGATCTGATTTGTAATGACCGGCCGGCATGTTATTTATGCACTGCTGAACGATCCTCAGGCTCTGACGCATCTCCTCCATTCTTACCAGCGCCCTGTCGTAACAGTCACCATTCTTCCCGAGCGGGACATCAAAGTCAAATTTATCTATGTCTGAATAGGGTCTTTTCTTGCGGTAATCCCAGTCAAAGCCGGTTGCTCTGAGTCCCGAACCGGTGATTCCCCATTCGATAGCCTCCTGAGTTGTATATACTCCGATACCTATGGTTCTTGCTTTTAGTATCCGGTTTTTAAGAACAATATTATCAAATTCTTTAAGTCTCTTTGGAAAGTAATTTACAAATTCCTGCATTAGCTTATCCCATCCCTCCGGCAGGTCATGAGCTACACCGCCAATCCTGAACCACGATGGATGCATACGGCCACCCGTGATTGCGCCTACTATGTCAAAGATTCTTTCCCTGTCGTTGAATGCATAGAAAACAGGGGACATCTGTCCCAGATCCTGTGCAAATGTTCCCAGCCATACCAGATGGCTGGCGATCCGGAACAATTCGCTCATCATTATACGGATAACCTTTGCCCTGTCGGGTGGTTCAATACCGGCTAATTTTTCAACAGAGAGAAGGTACGCCAGGTTATTCATCACACCACTCAGATAATCAATACGATCGGTGTAAGGAATAAACGTATGCCACGATTGTCTTTCACCCATTTTCTCGGCACCCCTGTGATGGAATCCTATATCAGGTATTATGTTTACAATATCTTCACCATTTAGTTGAACGATAAGCCGTAATAAACCGTGCGTCCCCGGATGTTGTGGCCCAATATTCAAAAACATGAAATCACTGTCCTCACTTTTTGTGTTCAATCCATATTCTTCAGGACTAAACTTAAGATTTGAATCTTCTTCGTCTCTTATAATATCTGTCAAAACAAACGGATCAAGTTCCGTAGCTCTGGCCGGGTGCTCTTTCCTTAATGGATGTCCCTTCCAGCTTTTTGGCATCAGTATTCTGGAAAGTTTAGGATGGCCAGTGAAGTTTATACCAAACATATCAAATACTTCACGCTCATACCAATTAGCTGATTCCCATACTGTTGTTATACTAGGAATGTTTAAATCCTCATCTTTCAGAGCTACCTTTATCCTGATGTCCTGATTTCTGTCAAAGGAGGTAAGGTGGTAGACAACTGAAAAATCGCTTGCCGGCTGGCCTTCCCGCTTGTTTCTTATCCGTTCATCGATACATGTCAGGTCATAAAGCATTCTAAAAGGAAGCGTGATTTCGTTTTTCAGATATTTTAAAATCTGAACAAGGTTGCTTCTGTCTGTCCAGATGGTTGATGTCCCATCCATCGTCATCTGTTCATAGAGTACAGCAGAACCACCAAAATTTGATACAAGTTCAGAAATGATATTGTAATCTGCTCTACTCATATTAACATCTACATTCTAAAACAGGTATTAAATCTCATTTATTGGCCTGATGACACTCATTTTGGATCGTTCTTCCTGCTTTTTATCCCGAAGTGAAACCTTTTCAGCTTTGTGAATTCCCTGAGGTCCGATAACCCAACTGAGGGGACGTACCTCCTTGCCAATGGATTCCCTCAATAACAAAAGCCCTTCAAGAAAGGCATCGGGACGAGGATGACAGCCGGAAACATAAACATCAACAGGTAAAAACTTATCGACACCCTGAACAACACTGTAGATATCGTACATCCCACCCGAATTTGCACATGATCCCATTGAGATTACCCATCTTGGAGCCATCATCTGTTCATACAACCTTTGTATAATAGGAGCCATCTTAAGAAACACAGTACCGGCAACAACCAATACATCCGCCTCACGAGGCGTTCCACGGATCACCTCTCCACCAAACCGGGCGATATCATACCTGCTGGTAAGTGCTGTTGCCATTTCGACAAAACAACACGATAGTCCAAAACTAAATGGCCATATTGAGTTCTTTCTTCCCCAGGAAATCATATTGTCAAGCCTGCCAAGTAATAAAGATCTTCCAATATCATCGGTAACTTGCTTTTCCATTCCGGAATATCTGTCATTGGCTTTTATCATCGGAGTTCTTCTTTTATCCTTTTTTTAGACTTCAGTATTTTCTTCCCGTCTGGTCCAAAGTCAAGAGCTCCGATGCTCAGCTCATATATCAACAGTACGACCAGTAATCCTATAAATATCAATATTCCAATATAGCCGGCAAGACCTAGTTCGCGGAATGATACTGCCCATAGCATAATAAAGGCAGCGTCGAGGTCGAAAATGACAAAAAACATAGCGATAATATAAAAACCGGAAGAAAACCGTAACCGGGCATCACCTGTGGGAGGTATACCCGACTCGTAAGGTTCATCAGTAGCCTTTTCCTTATGCCGCTCTCCCAGGACCCAGGAAAGACCAATCATTATTCCAATAAGGGAAATTACAACAAATGCGAAAACTATAAAAGGCCAGAAAGTAATATCTTGTACCAACAACATAATCTAGAGGTGTTGAATGTGTATTAGTACTTCATTTTTATTAAACAAAATACAGATTCTAAGACATGACGTTCAATATTAATGAATACAAATATAACAATAAACAGTTTTTATATAGCTTATCCCGGTCTAAAACAAAATTGATTAATGAAACCTTGAACTAAAAATCCAAAATCGCTTGAAAATCAATGGATGTAAATACAAGGTATACTATGCCTAATTTTTTCAATATAAATACTGAACAATAAAAGAGGTGTCATTGTTTATATTTGAGAACTCTTTATGAGTTGTTTTGAGTAAGTTTTTACAGAAGAAATATGTTATTATAACGATTAACAAAACGGACATTTCGTTGTCTGAAATTATATGAAAACAAAACCCGGCAAAGCTAACCAGGATCTCTGTGAAAAGGATGCACAATATACAGAGGATCAACAAGGATACCCTTCATATCCTCCACGCGAAGACATTTATGGAAAATATCACAAAGTCAGAAACATAAATCCGGAGGATCCTCCCAATATCAAAAAATCAGTTGACAAATTTAAAACAGGAGCAAATAACGAAAAGGCTTTTAACGATGATGTATCAGGTAAGGATCTGGATATTCCGGGTTCAGAACCTGATGATGAGCTGGAATTTACCGGAAATGAAGATGAAGAGAATAATTATTACAGTTTAGGGGGCGACGACCATAACGATCTGGACGAAGCTAATGAAGAATTAAATCCCTGATGAGAGTTCAGAAATAAGTTTTTTTGATCCATGAGGTATTCCTGAAAGCTCTTATCCATTTCAGAAACTATTTACTTTAACCTGCTAATTCTTGTTTCCACAGGTTGATCAATAGTAATAGGTACTTGTTCCTCAATAGTATTTGCAGAATCGAGCTGTAAAGCTTTTACATCTGAAATACAAAAAAGCCTTGACAGACTATGGAGTGCAAGTGTGACATTTTCCATGCCCGAAAGTTTATAATCTCGAGGCATAATCCTGTCTATTAGTATATATCTGAAATCGGCAGGCATAGAATGCTTTCTAAGTGAATCAAAAGTACTTTCGAGTTTTATTTCTCCGGATGCTGTCATATCTTCCAGCACCTCCTTGAAATAGAGATTAATTTTTGGCTCAACCTTAAATCCGATATGAAAATCAACTCTGATCAGAACTCCCGGAATAATCTGGTTAACCTGATAATCAATCCGGTCCGGTTCATCAATCCTGTCCACATGTAAAAGCCAGTATGTATCTGCCCGTTTGGGTTGCTTCTGGAATATTGAATAAATCACCTTTGATTCAACCTGATCCGGTCTGTTGGCCCTTATGATATATACAAGGTTGGTTGCTGCTTTAGGCACAGAATCATCTTTGGACAGGTCCTTAAAGAGATCAATATATTTGTACAGATCCGTGAAGGTTACATATCGGTTTTTTAATTTCCGACCGAAATACCATCCGAACATGATCAGGAAATAGCCAGATGCCAGTAACAGGGTAAACCATCCTCCGTATTTGAATTTATGAAGATTAGCAATTAAAAAACTCCCTTCAATCGTAAGATAAACCGTCAGCATTAACAAAACCAACCTGTGGTTCCATCCTCTTTGATAAGAATAATATGACAATAATAAGGTGGTCATTATCATTGTAATGGTAATAGCTAAACCATAGGCAGCTTCCATGTTTGAAGATTCTTTGAAGAAGAATACAACGAGGCTACAGGTGATCCAAAGGAACCAGTTTACAAATGGCAGGTAGACCTGCCCCCGAATAAAAGTAGGATGTAATATCCTGATCTTTGGCCAGAAATTCAGGGAGACAGCTTCGCTAAGAAGGGTATATGATCCACTTATAAGGGCCTGGCTTGCTATTATAGCGGCTGCAGTCGAAATTAATATTCCCGGAAGAAGGAACCACTTTGGCATAATCGAATAGAAGGGATTCAGATCTGCACCGGAAATATTATTCATCATCACCCATGCGCCTTGTCCGAAATAGTTGAGCAACAGGGTAATCTTGACAAATATCCAGGATACTCTTATGTTAGCCCTTCCGCAATGACCAAGGTCGGAATAAAGCGCCTCCGCTCCCGTTGTGCAGAGAAAAACAGCGCCAAGCAGAATAAATCCTCCCGGATAATCACTCAGAAACCTGATTGCAAAAACCGGACTGAGAGCCCGAAAGATGTCGGGATAATGTATAAGTTGGGAAAATCCAAAGATCCCTAACATCAAAAACCACACAACCATAATGGGTCCAAACGAGCCTCCGACAAAATTAGTACCAAATTGCTGAATAAAAAACAATGCGCCGAAAATGATCAGAACAATTGGAATAACCGGAATGTTGGTATTGAAAAGCTTTAGCCCTTCAATTGCCGATGTCACTGTAATTGAAGGCGTTATTACACCATCAGCAAGTAAGGCTGCACCACCGATCATGGTGAGAATCGCCGCCCAGCCCGATTTTTTCCTGATCAGGGCAAAGAGTGCAAAAATTCCTCCCTCCCCGTTATTATCAGCCCTAAGTGTAATAATGATATATTTGACTGTGGTCTGAAGTGTCAGTGTCCAGAATATACACGATAAAGATCCGTATATTAATAGTTCGTTAATGTTTTCTTTCCCGGCGAGCAGAATTGCCCTCATAGTATAAAGAGGACTGGTCCCTAAATCACCGTAAACTACACCAAGGGTTATAACCAGACCAGCTAAGGAAATCTTTTTAATATCGAGATGATGCTCTTTTCCTCTCATGAATATACCCTGAATTTTTATCAGGGTCATATTAAATTTAAGCGGGCAAAGTTAATAATTATTCGAATTATTGTACCAACTTATCACCAGAGAAACAACCTGGTTATAATTCATAACCCCTTTTTCAATATGATTAACTTTCAGGTAACTATTATTAGCAGCGGTCTGTATCTTTGAAAGAGTTTTGTTTTGCATTCCCTCGTAATACTTCTGTCGAAATCGTAAATCCCCTATTACTCTCTTATCGAGCCTATTTACATAATCCTTGTACCCTTTCATCTGAGAGGCATCCTTTAGAAAATAGAGAAGTAATGACTGATATCCCGAGTATTTCAAACGTTGGTCTTCTGATTTTATACAAATTACAAATGCAACAAGATTAGCCTCTGCTTCACTGGTAATACCAAACTGGTGTGCTTTCTCGTGGCCAAGCACAAAAGGATAATCTATCGGAAGAAGGTAGTGATTTACATGGATCTCGTTGAAGAATGGTCCGAAATAACCGCTTACGCCTGATTTTAAGAATAAATTACTGAAAACCATCGTTTTTGGTCGTCTGGTACCGTTTGGATAATTGATGCCTAATTCGGAACTGTTTTTACGGTAAGACTCTTCCACAAGCGAATCAATTTTTGAGTAATCGGAAGATGAAATAGAAAGGTAGCTGCAATTGGTTTTTACAATTAAAGTATCAAGAATCGATCTGAAAATCAATTCATCATCTTTTGAATTCTCCCAGCCAATCCGTTTTTCAATTTTTGGTCTGAAATAGTTATAACCCCATAATATATAGAATAGTGAGTAAAGTATAGCCAGCAACTGAGCTGTTCGCAAGATATACCAGCCAAATTTTATTTTTTTTAAAATAGATAGGATTAATCCAGTAATTATCAACATTATAACAAGTACCCAAAAGACATCCCATAATGAAAAGGGAATGAGGTGGCTAAAAGAGGAAAAGAGCTTTGCAATAATTGGATAAATTCCCTTTGAATAATAATGTTCTATAAATCCGGCGTGTCGTATTGATAACCTGGTACTCAGGAAAACAAGAATAGATATAAAAAGGGGCCATGTAAACAGAACAAGCTTCCTGATACTGACTATCCATTTCTTTTTGCTATTCAGGTGCATAGGTTTTTATAAAATAATCCCGCAAATATAATGAATAGAAAAAGAATGAAATCCATTAACCACGTAGTAACTCTGTGGTTAAATGGTAACTATATTTATAAACGAAAATGTTAGCTTAATTTTGAAGAATTACAAAACATTTTAAGTTATCTTTGAAAAGACAATTATCAATCTGATAATCTGCAACTTGATAAAAAATAGCTATGAATCGAATGTCTGTCAATCTCAGATTGTTACTGCTTCTATCGGTTTTTATTTCTCCTTTTTTTTCAGCTAAAAGCCAGGGTCAGCAAACATCCGGTGACAAAATTTCCCTGCTTTTTATTGGTGATATTATGGGCCATGATGAACAGATCTGGTCGGCAGAGAACAGGGAGACACATGCATATAATTATGATGATGTGTTTAAATATATAAAACCAGTAATAAACGAAGCGGATATCGCAATCGCAAATTTTGAGGTTACACTTGCTGGTTCTCCGTATATGGGGTATCCTCAGTTCAGTTCACCGGCTGAACTTTCAGTAGCATGCAAAAATGCCGGTATTGATTACCTTGTCACTGCAAATAATCATGCAGCCGACAGGGGCAAGAATGGGATTATAAATACTATCAATAGGCTGGATAGTATCGGAATTCCGCATACCGGTACATTTCTTAATTCAATATGCCGTGATAGTCTCACTCCGCTGATGATTCACAGGAATGGAGCATCAATAGCCCTGCTTAATTATACTTATAGTACCAACGGAATAAAAGTCCCGGAGCCGGTAATCGTCAATATGCTGGATAAAGTATCAATTACCAGTGATATTAATAAAGCCAAAAAAAAGAAAGCCGATATCATAATACTGTTTTTGCACTGGGGAACAGAATATGATACAATCCCGACAAAAAGTCAGACTGATCTTGCAGAATACTTCCAATCACTGGGTGTTGACATGGTAATAGGTTCTCACCCTCATGTTCTGCAGAAGATGGTTGTGACTAAAAATAATATTACCGGAAAAGATGGGATTGTTGTCTACTCTCTTGGTAATTTTGTTTCAAATCAGAGAAAACCTAAAACCGATGGCGGGTCAATGGTTAGAATTGACTTTGCGAAGAATGGTGATAAATATTTTATTTCAAATGCCGGATATTACCTCACATGGGTTTATACTCCAATCGAAAAATACAGAAAAAAATTCTTTATCCTTCCCTGCTCGGAATTCGAAACCAAACCTGATTTTTTCGACAGACCCGAGGCTTTCCTACTTATGAAAAAATTCATCAGCGATTCGAGGAAACTGCTTAATACTCAAAATATAAATGTTAAGGAGTATATTTTCAATGGCAGCTCATGGGTGTTAAGTAATTGAGTGATTTTCTTTTCAGGCCTCGCTATTCAGTTTCTGGGACTATAGGTCTGATTGTGGTTTTATTCTGATCGGGAACCATCCTGAACAATAGGTTAATATCCGGATCCGGAAGAACCTCAATTATCTTTTCAAATGGAATAGTCTTTCTCGTAATTCTATCTGTTACAGGGATTTTAAGCATGTGAGTTCCTTTTAAATCCTTAATCTGCAACTCAATCTCAAAACTATACAGTCTATCCTGGGTCTGCTCGATGATCAGATCAGTAAATCCTTTTCTTTTACCTGAGTCTGCATAAATTTTCAGATCG